>Ga0255371_10043_pt1 | contig 19971 bp, 21 predicted proteins | sample ANMaggSSYBR01I12_FD_182097 | JGI IMG/M metagenome (GOLD analysis project Ga0255371, IMG submission 182097) | Sediment cell enrichment communities from methane seep in Santa Monica Basin, California, United Staets - ANME aggregate JGI... | ecosystem: Environmental > Aquatic > Marine > Cold seeps >...
GGGACCGCTATCAAAAAATAATAGATGAATTGCAAAATATTCCGGATAAGATACAGAATATCCTGGACAGGGCAGGAGAGCTTAAAAAAATCGCCGACTATACATATAGGAAAAAATGTTTTCTTTTCCTTGGAAGGATCTATGGTTTCCCAGCAGCGCTGGAAGGTGCCTTAAAACTTAAGGAAATATCCTATATACATGCTGAAGGATATCCTGCGGGAGAGATGAAGCACGGGCCAATAGCCCTTACAGATTCAAATACGGTTGTAGTAGGAATAATGCCCAGGGATCCGGTCTATGATAAGATACTTTCAAATATTCAGGAAGTAAAAGCCAGGAAAGCGACTATATTTTCTATTATATCAGAAGGTGACAAAGATACGGTCAGGCATGCCGATCACCTTTTCGAGATACCAGGCACTCTTATAGAGCTTTATGGGATACTGACGATTGTACCGCTTCAGTTATATTCCTATTATATTGCTAAAAAGCTTGGAAGGGATGTCGACCAGCCAAGAAATCTGGCCAAAAGCGTTACCGTGGAGTAGTGAAAATATTGGAAGTATATGGAATAGGAACAGATATAATAGAGGTCGACAGAATAGCTGCTGCTATTGAAAAGAATAATACTTTTAGGAAAAGAGTCTATACTGTTTCTGAGATAAAATACTGTGAAAAAAAGGCAAAAGGCAAATATCCGAGTTATGCGGCCCGCTTTGCAGCAAAAGAAGCAGTTGCCAAGTCACTGCTGGAAGGAGTCGGCAAGAATGTCTCCCTTGCAGAGATAGAGCTTTTTAATAACAAAAACGGAGCCCCGTTCATAGTGCTTCACGGCAAAACGCTTGAATATAGCAGGACCCTCGGTATAGGGGAGATAAAGATATCAGTATCAGCCACCAATAACTTTGCAGTTGCATATGCTATATCTATCAAATAGTTATAGCTTTAAATTTTTTCTCTAATCAATATATACTTTTATTGAATATCAGGTATCAAGCAAGTTTATTTTTTAGAGGAAGAGTTATAAGGTCGATTTCCTTTTCAAGTATCAGGTATTCGGGATCTTTATGGACCAGAGAGGCATTTTCCAAATACACATACGCCGCAATCAATGCATCTGAAAAAGAAATAGGGTATGAAGCTTTTAATCTGCCAGCCTGGACCATATACGGTTCATCAATACTTTTTAGGACCTCTACCGGAAGACTCATAAGCATTGCAAACCTCTGATTTGCTGTTTCCTCTCCCTGGGAATTAAAGTTTATATAATAAAATTCAATAGCAGCACTAAAAGGGATAGAAAGTTCTATCTTATGGGAGGCTGATCTGATTAAAAGCTTCCCTACTATCTCCTTACCTTCTTCCCCTTCAAAATAGGTAAGAATAGCTGAGGTATCAAGGATTATTCTTTTAATTTCCATTTTCCCTGTCTATTCTTCTTGATTCCAACAGTTTTTCCAATAGCCCCTCTCCACTTGAGGCCCCCTGTGTTTGTTCAAGTATATTCATGGGTATGGGGATGACCCTTATTCCCCGCCCAGTATCAAGCCAGTACAGTTTGGATCCTTTTTGAAGTTTGTAATGTTTTATTATTTCGGCAGGAACAGAAGTCTGCCCCCTTTTTGTCAATGTTGTCTTCATTTCTATCACCTGGAGTAATAATACAAGTAAATTCTCAATATTACAAGTATAAAAACTAATACTACTTGTATTATACTTGATATCTTATTATAACACATTAGCACATTTACATAAATTTATATATTTATTACAATAGGATTCATGTCTACAAATATACCAGTCCTAAGCAAAAGCACAAAAGAGTACAGAAGAAGAAAACCTGAGTACAGCTCTTATTACCAGTGCTTGAAGACTATAAGATTGTAAAAAATTCTCGATTATCCGGGGATATATGAGTTTAGTAAAAAAAGCTGACACCTAAAATAAACACTTCCTCTGATGAATTTGATGATTATGCCTATGATGATCGCATAGACTGTGACTTTCTAGACCGAGTATTATGAAGTAGATTAGAAATGAAGTAATAGTATATCGATTCATATGAGACTACTTCATTTTTATGTGTACCCGTTAAACTGTGTATTCCTATTTCAAGGACTATTAATCTTTCCTGAATAATCCATGTTCATATTAGTAAACCTAATTAGATAATTTTGTTTACAAACTAAAATTATTATATTATTATGATTTCTACAATCTTTAAAAAATATTAATTATAATTAATGAAACCTGGAAAACCAAAAACACTAAAGATATTTAATAGAAAAATAATACTGGATATATTGATGAATTCCGATGCAATAAAAATCTCGGAGTTATCCAAAAAGACAAAATTAAGCAAAACTACTTTAATGAAAATAATGAAGCATTTTATAGAAAAAGGACTAATAGTCATAGAAGGAAAGGGAAAGTCTACAGATGAAGGTGGGAAAAAACCTAACCTTTTTAGATTCAATCCAGATGCTGGATACATACTTTCAGTTCAGATATTTCCTACAGAACTTTTTTCAATATTATCAAATTTAAAATGTGAGATCCTATTAAGATTATCTGAAAAAATAGAAGAAAATGAGAAAATAGAAATTGTAATTAATAAAATCACAAAAATCTATAGGGAACTAACAAACAATATTGATCTAAAAAAGATTATCGGTATCGCAATCGGTTCACATGGGATCACCGATATAAATAATGGAATAGTTATAACTTCTCCCCATTTTCCCTCCTGGGGAGAGAATTTACCATTAGGAGAATTATTAAGAAAAAGTGTTAAAGTCAATGTCCCTATAGTTATCGATAATCAAATAAGATTTCAGGCACTGGCAGAAAAAAATAGTGGAAGCGGGAGAAATAAAAAGAATATTATTGTTATTGAAGGTGGAGTAGGCCTGGTTGCCGGGATAATCGTTAAGAATTCAATAAAGAGGGGAATTCATTATCTAGCTGGTGAAATCGGACATATGGTTATTAATCCTGAAGGTAAATACGAGTGCCGCTGCGGTGGAAGGGGCTGTTTTGAAGCAATGATATCTATCAATAGATTATTAGAAATGGCAAAGGAAAAGATTATTATGAATAAGGATTCTTTAATTTTCAAGGATAAAGAACCTGGGGAGATTAATATTTATGATATTTTCAAGGCCTCAAATGATGGAGATAGATTTGCAGGAGAATTGATAGATGATGTAGTAAAGTGGTTTGCTATCGGTTTTTCAAACATGATCTTGATGTATGATCCCGAAATAATAATCATACAGGGGATTTATTCTAAGGCAGGAGATTATTTTTTAAATAATTTAAGAAAACAGATAAATAAAGTGTCTCTACTTAGAATAAAAAAAGATGTAGAAATTAAATATTCAAAATATGGTAAAGAAGCAGGGGTGATCGGTGCTTCCTGTTATATGGTATCTGAATTTACTAAAACCATATTTCAGACAGCAGATTGATTTATTTATTATCATAAATTTCTATAGAGGGGGAACAGGATGATTGATTATTTTAGCTCAAGCAGGTATAAATTATCCAAAGAAAGAATCAAAAAAGCATTTAATTTTGAAATCGATGACTTTAGAGAAGTACCACTGATACTTCAAACAAATTCTTACTGGCTAACCGGCCATGATCCTGAAGAAATACCAGATGATTATTTTGATAATCCCCAGAGCATGTTAGAGTTTCAGGAAGCTGGAATAGAAGAACACCTTCAAAAGGTAGATGATGATTATATCCCTTATCTTATGCCCTGGTATGGCGTTGCTTTAATGGCGGGAGCATTTGGCTCAAAAATTGTCTTTCCAAAAAAGATCGATCCATCATGTGCATCATTTAGTGTAGAGAAACTAGAAGATATAGAAAAAATAAAAATACCGGAATTTGAAGAAAATTTTTTTACCAAAAAAGTTCTGGATGCCATAAGATATTTTAAAGAAAACAGCGGCTGGCCAATAGCTATTACGGACCCACAGGGGACCCTTGCTACTATATCACTGATTGTAGGTTATAAAAATCTATTCTACTGGATGAATGATTACCCTGACAAAATTGATGATCTTTTTAAAATAGTAAACGAGACTTTGATAGAGTGGATCAAGATACAAAAAAAGTATAGCGGTGAAAAAATTAATCAATGCAATGGTGCGATCAATGCAGCACTTCCAGAAGGATTAGGAGTCTGGTGGGCAGATGATGACTCGGTCATATTATCTCCGGATATGTATAAGAGATTTGTTGTGCCGAATTATTCAAAACTATTTGGGAGCTTTGGCGGGGGGATGCTTCACTGGTGCGGTAATGCAAACCATCAATTGGACAATATATTAAGTATTAAAGAAATAAAGGCATTTCATAACTATATTTTAGGTAAAGTCGATGATGTATCAGAGGTTCAAAACAGAGCAAAAGAAAAAAAAGTCTGCCTGGTTGCCGGTGATATTATCCCGATAGAGGAAGAGCTCGAAGGATATCTAAAAGAGATAAAAGAAAAACTTAACCCCAGGGGTCTTGTCCTGCAGTTTACTGTTTCACCCAAATTGGGAATAAAGAAGGGCCAGTATACTGAGACAACCAGAGATGTCATGAAGTCAGCCCAGAGGATAATAGAATTTTTTAGAGGATAATTTTTTATAATTTTAAATTCTATTTTTCTGGTTGAATGCTATCTGAAAGAAGAAAAGGTCACTTAAGTGAATTTTATTTAATATATCAGGCTAATAGTATGGAAAATTACGGCGGCGGGAAAAAATCAGATATTGAACAAACAGCTTTAGGCATGATAAACACCGGGTTCAAAAAAGAGGATCTTGATATACCCTTAAAAGATAGAGAAATCCTGATGGACCTTGCAAGTTCTGTCAAGGAGATCTCAGAGAGGGATGAACAAAAAGAAAAGATTATACTCTGGAAAGATCACAATATGCTAAAAAGGACAAGGCCGGTAATATTCTGTGATCCTGAAAATGGCTGGAACGAGATCATTACTGAGAAGCAAATGAAATGTCATAGTAGGATTGGAAGAGTCTGGGAGATGAACCTCAGAAAAGAAATATTCTGGGGAAATGAAATGGGGGACGACCGACCGGTCGTAGATTATTTTAATGTGCCCATTACAACAGAACCCGATGATTGGGGCATAGAGGCTAAATACAAACATGGCCAGACTAAAGAAGGGTCCCATCAGGGTGGTTCTTATGTCTGGGATCCTCCGATTAAAGACTATGATAAAGATCTGGAGAAAATTCATTTAAAAGATCCTGAAATAGATTGGGAAGTCACAAATGGCACCCTGGATATGGCCATGGAAATATTTGGGAATATATTGAAAGTGCGCCTAAAAAGTACATGGTGGTGGACACTTGGGCTTACCCTGACTGCAGTAACACTAAGGGGACTTGAAAATATGTTATTTGATTTTTACCAGCATCCTGAAGGTTTAAAGGAATTATTGTCAATCATATCAGAGGGTTTTTTAAAGAAACTGGATTATCTGGAAAGTAATAATTTACTTAGCTTAAACAATGATAATACTTATATTGCTTCAGGGGGAATAGGTCATACAGAAGAATTACCACAGGATGATTTTAATGAAGAGCATATAAGGACTATGGACATGTGGGGTTTTGCAGATAGCCAGGAAACAACCAATGTATCTCCCGAGATGTATGAGGAATTTCTATTTCCAAATGAAAAGCCTATTTTTGACCGTTTCGGTATAAATTGTTATGGGTGCTGTGAGCCGGTACATAGCAGATGGCATATTATAAAAAGGCATACCAGATTAAGAAGAGTTTCGTGTTCACCCTGGGTGGATGTTGATAGAATGGTCTCTTATCTTGGGGATAAGTATATTTTTTCCCGGAAGCCAAATCCCGTGGTTATTGCGGTTAATAATATAGATAAAGATGCAATAAGAAATGACATTAGAGAATTTTTTAAAAAAACTAAAGATTGTAATGTTGAGATAATAATGAAGGATAATCATACTCTGGGAAATAGGCCTGAAAATATTGTAGAGTGGAGCAGGATCGCAAAAGAAGAGGCTTCACGGATCTATAATTAAAATAAGATATTAATAAAGTCAGAGTGTGGGAGAAAGGAAAGGAAATCAAAACGAAGAAAGACATTCTATAAATTTGAACCTCCCGCCACTATCCCGTCTCTTGCCAGAAGTGTTATTATCTTTGTTCCCTTGATACCCTTTTTAAGATAAGTTTTTATCTTATCCTTGAGGGGAAGTAAAATATTAATAATTTTTATTCTTGAATTGACCATTTTTGTAAATCTTTTGAAAATATTAAATAGATTTTTCGATTGTATCACAATTATCAGGTTGTAATGTCTAAATCACAATAAAATTCTTGCAAATAAGAGAGATATACCATAACAATCATTGATGAAAATATTTCTATCCGAGAGAATAGAAAAAGAATTAAGTGCATAGTACCAGTCCTATATCAATACATCTAAATACTTTAACTGCAGCCTAATATATTTGATATAAGAGAGGATTAATAGTATGCTGAAGCATATTAATCTATACAACAAAATAATCAGATTTATTAACCAATTTCTATAAAAAAAGGAGAGCATAGATGTTTTTAACAAAAATACCAAAGAATCTTATTATTGTTATTATTTCTTTCTGTTTCCTTTTTACTTTTAGTTTTATGGCTGCCTGCAGAGGAACTGCAACTGCTGAGACAGCAGAGACGGCTACTGAGGAGACAATAGAAGAAATAGTGGATACGGTTAAAGAGGAGATTGATGAATCTGAGGAAGAAACCGAGAAAATAGAGGATATGACTGAAGAAGAGGTTGATGAACCTGAGGAAGAAACTGAGGAAATAGAGGAAACTACGGAAGAGAAAGAAGAAGAAACAGGAGGTATTATGATAATTGAAAGCAACTCTTTTAAAAACAATGAAATGATTCCCGCCAAATATACCTGTGATGCAGAAAATATAATCCCACCCCTTACTTTTAGCGGAGTTCCCCACGAAGCTAAAAGTCTTGTTTTGATTGTAGATGATCCTGATGCCCCGGGAGGGACCTGGGTGCACTGGACCGTATGGAATATAGATCCTAAAACAGCAGAAATACCTGAAAATAGCATACCTGGAGGAGCAGTGGAGGGAGTAACAGACTTTGGAGTTCCTGGATATGGGGGTCCATGTCCACCTTCCGGCACACACCGCTATTTCTTTAAACTCTATGCACTGGATATTACATTGGATCTTGGCACTTCTTCGACAGCCGGAGATATTATGGATGCGCTGGAGGGACATATACTGGCAAATGCAGAATTGATCGGTCTATATGAGCGGAGCTGACAAAATAAAAAACATATAAATTATATCCTGGGGATTAGTAGTTTTTTTACCATTTAGTCATAGTCAACTATATCTGTTAATTCTATGAATCTATATGGTTCAAAATAAAATGAATAATAGCTACGATCAACTAATAATTCAAAATCAGTATCAAAATATGAATTAAATATTACCCGGAAGGTATTTACCGGGGTTATAGAATCATATAAAAGTTCATCGCCTGCCGAAGGTAAATAATATGCATTAAATATTCTCATTCCTTCTTTAAACATATCATCAGTTGGATATTTTCCCTCGATAAAAGTATTATGCGGGCCATGATCTGCCTGCAATATAATAATTGGAGGAACTTCGGACTTTAATAATATTTCGTAAACAAGTTTTTTAATTTCTTTATTAATATAAATTAGTTGATTTAAATAATATTCTTTTTGTTCCCAGCCCCAATCATTCATATCAAAATCTACTTCTGGAACAGATTTGCCATTCTCATCAAATAAGTATGGAGGGTGAGGACAAACTATATGAGAAAAAATAAATTTCCTCCCTTTAACTTTATAAATATCAGACAGATTGTCAAAAGTGTTAATAATTCTTCTCCTGCCAGTATCTCTAAAAAACTTTTTTTCAAATGCATCCAGCAGAGTAGTTTGAACAAGCAATGTTTTAAATTCATCCCATTTTGATTGACTGATTTCCACATTTAAATCTGCATATTGATTATAGTTTGTTGGTCCCCAACCAGAACTAAAGTGGATAAATTTATACCCTCTTGATTTTAAAAAGCTCATGACCTTATTGTTTTCAATCATCTGATAAACTATAGTTCTATCTTCGGATTCCACACCTATATCATCACTTAAATAGTTAATATATTCTATATTTAGGGAGGAGGCCAATGATAAAAAAGAATTTGGATAATTACTTGTGCTTTCCTTTGCTATATAGAAACCTTTTTCGGTAAGGTAATCAGTAAACTCATCATTATCGTAATCATAGAATTGCTTTAAACTACTGGAACTGGCATATCCATCTAAAATTATGTAGTAAATATCAGGATAAGTATCCAGATCTTCAATTTCATAATTTTCTTCCTGAACATTTATAATATTATCTTTTTCGATATTACTTGTTTTTATCTTATAAATACCTATATTTATAAGTGAAAATAGAATTAAAACGATAGCAATCACATTTAAAATATTGGTGAGCCCGTCTAAATTCTTTCGTGTTCTTATAGTTAAATAAATAACCATAATAAATGTAATAGCCCAGACAATCATTAAATATCTATGCCTGCCTATTACAAAATCACCTATCTGCCAGGTTTTTATAGCTTCATAAACACGTCCATAAGAAAAGAATAGAATTAAAAAAATAGTATTAATGATTCCTGCTTTTTTCCAATCTTTTTTTAATATCATCCATAGCACTGGTAAAGTCATAATAGTAAACCCTAATATAATAGCTGCTGGCAATAGAATTTTAGAAAAAGTTAGTTGTGCTATATTATAAGAGTAGAGAAATACTACAGGAAATAAGGCGAATAAAAAGGGATGGATAATAATTGTTTTCTTCATAAGAATTTTATATATATCTTTAATTTTAGACTATCGTTAATAATATAGTTAGTTATTATATCATAAATGTATGAGTGCGAGATGGACTTCCTTGTCCTTACCACGATCCTTAGTTAAGTTTTTAAATTAGTGATTTTCCTGATGCTTTTGAATCCGATAATCCTAATTGTGTTAACTTTTGGCCGTTTATAGGCTGGTGATCCAGAAGCAAGTTCTTATAAATTGCTATATTTTTTTATATAATCTATTATGATTTCTAAATAGATTTTACTGTAATTAATATGTATCAGAATAATGGCAAAGCCTATAGGGAGAAAAAATGCCTCTAGCAGAAAGAGTTCAAAAGCTTAATAGGATCCTGATGGGAAAAAGGGTGGCGGAGATAGACAGCAAGGCTATTGCCAGCGGGATAGACTCAAAAAAACTAATGAAAGATGCAGGTATTGGCATTGCAATGGAGATCATCAGCGACTATAGCGACAGGGGCCTGAAAAGAGTCCCCCGGGGAGCAATCATCTGCGGAGGCGGCAATAATGGCGGAGATGGTTTTGTTGCAGCACTTCACCTGTTGGAATTCGGATATGATATAAATATATACCATATCGTCCCGCCGGATAGATTTTCACCTGATTCATCCTATTATTATAATAAACTGTCCCGGACAGCCCCTGACAGGTCCAGGTATTTGATGCTTGGCGCCAGCCTGAAAGACTTTGCCATAAGACTCGGGAAATGTGATTTTATAATAGATGCCATCTTTGGCACAGGGCTCCATGGTGATCCCGTGCGTGAACATGCCATGGATATTATTGAAATAATAAATTCTGTCAGCAGACAGAATAAAGGGCCAGAGGTCTATGCCGTAGACATACCTTCCGGCATAGATTCAGATAATGGAATGGTACTGGGAAATGCGGTATATGCAGATAAGACTATTACTTTTGGCTGTAAAAAAGTAGGAAATATAAATTACCCCGGAGCTGATTTTAATGGGCGTACAAAGATACTGGATATAGGCATACCTGCCGGCTACTATGGGGAATACGAGCAGATATTCGAGCCATCTTTTGAATGGGTATCAGAGAAAATACCCGAAAAGCAATCCTGGACCTATAAACACCAGGTAGGAAAACTTCTTGTGGTGGCAGGTTCTCTAGGATTTACTGGAGCAGCATCAATGGCATGCATGGGGGCCCTGAGGTCCGGAGCCGGGCTGGTGACTCTTGTATGTCCTGAAGAATTAAATGAGATATTTGAGGAAAAGCTTACTGAAGTAATAACCTTTCCTGTAAAACAGACTGATATGGCAGCTCTTCATTTTGACAGTCTGGATGAGATACTGGAGCTTGCTGAAGGGATGGATGCAGTGGTAATGGGACCGGGTGTATCCAGAGATACTGATACTATACACCTGATAAGAGAATTGATAAAAAAGATAAAAATACCGGTACTATTGGATGCTGACGGCCTGCAGGCTCTCAGAGGTCCCCATAATATAGAAGACGGACAAAAGACGAGGAGTGCCGATCTTGTAATGACCCCTCATGCAGGGGAACTTTCATCAATACTGGGTCTGGAGAAAATAGCCCTGGAAGAAAGGCTTGAAATAAATGAGCAGGCAAGCCGGAAGTTTAAGGCAGTATCCGTCCTCAAAGGAGCAAGAACGGTAATATCGGATTGTCTTTCGGATAATTCGAAAAAATACCGGGAAAATAGTCCGGTAATAAGCTATATCAATACTACAGGCAACTGGGGAATGGCAAGCGCAGGGACAGGAGATATACTCTCCGGCATAATAGGTTCGCTTCTTTGCCAGGGGATGATCCCTATTGAAGCTGCTGTCTGCGGTACATATATTCATGGCCTGGCCGCGGATATAATATGCAAAAAGACATCCAGGACAGCACTCATAGCAACGGACTTGCTTGAGGGAATCAAAGAAGTATTTCTGAAAATAGAAAAAATAAAATATGCAAAGGAGATATGATATGGGAGAAAAACAGGCAGTAAGAGATATAATGGTAAGAGAAGTCATTGCAATACGAAAAGATGCTTCGGTAGAAGAATTATCAAGCCTGCTTATAGAAAACGGGATAAGCGGAGTACCGGTAGTCGACAGCAAAGGTACCCTTGTCGGTATGGCGACCGAAGGTGATCTTATCATAAAGGATTCTGATCTTCATTTTCCCAGGTACTTTAAATTGCTTGATAGCATAATCTATCTGGAAAGCCTGAACAAATTCAAAAATAACCTTAAAAAATATCTGGGCACAAAGGTCGAAGATGTAATGACATCTGATGTGAAGACTATAAAAGAAGACAAACCCATAAGTGAAGCTGCAAATCTTATGATCAAATATAATATCAATAGACTTCCCGTTATGGATGAACAGGATAATATGGTGGGAATAGTGACCAGGGCGGATATTGTGAGATCGATGATCGAATAGGAGAATAAAAAGTATTTATAGAGAGGAGATAGATGCATCCAGGTCCAGGAAAGGATATGTGTTTTGCCCGGGCAGAGATAGACCTTTTAAACCTTGCCCATAATATAAGGATCATAAAGTCATACAGGTCCCGGCCGGAAACAAAAATAATGGCAGTGGTAAAAGCAGATGCATATGGCCATGGCATTATTGAAATATCCAGGGAGGCAGTAAAAAGTGGAGTAGCTGCTCTCGGAGTGGCCTTTGCCCAGGAAGGGATACTTCTGAGGGAAGAAGGGATAGATATCCCGGTATATATTCTTGGAGAGTGCCCGCCTCTTGCTGTAGAAGATGCAGTAAAAAATAATCTGATACTTACAGTAAATTCTCTTGATTCTGCAAAAGTTTATTCTGAGACCGCCAGAAAAATGAACCTGAGGGCCCGCATAAATATAAATATAGATACAGGTATGAACAGACTCGGGACAAACTGGAGGAATATAGCAGATATAGCTGCTATAAAAAAAATTGGCAATCTGGATATTGATGGCATCTTTACCCATTTTGCCTGCGCAAGCGAAGAGGATCCTTCTTTTACCACAGTGCAGACGGAGAGGTTTTTAGAAACTAAAAAAGCTCTGACCGGTTCCGGTATCTCTTTTAATAATGTTCATTTTGCAAATAGCGCCGCATTTTTCCGTTTTAGTGAGACACATCTTGATATGGTAAGGATAGGAATATCCATATATGGTCTCAACCCATATGGTAAAGGATGGGAAGACTGGCTTCCTGAAAAGATCAGAAAAATAGTATCAGACTTAAGACCGGTCCTCTCGCTAAAGAGCTATGTCTCCTTTATTAAAAAAATTGCCTCCGGGGAACCTGTTTCATATTGCGGTACATTCAGGACCTCAAGGAATTCGATTATTGCAACTATCCCGGTCGGATATGGCGATGGATATAGCCGTCTGCTCTCAAATAGATCAAAAGTGCTTATAAAAGGAATGGAGGCTCCTGTAATAGGCAATATAACCATGGATCACTTCATGGTCGATATAACTGATATTTCAAAAAGAGCAAGGATAATGCCAGGTGATGAAGTGGTATTGATAGGGGTTTCGGGTAAAAAGAGAATATCTGCAGAAGATATAGCAGAAATAATGGGAACAATAAATTATGAGGCGGTATGTATGATCGGTAAAAGGATACCGCGCATATATAAAAAGTAAAAAAGAAGATGGAGGGAAGATGAAGGTAGTAGGCTTTAATGGCAGCCCGAGGAAAGAAGGCAATACTTCAATAGCGATTAAAACAGTATTTGAAGTGCTTGAAAAGGAAGGAATAGATACGGAACTGGTACATATTGCAGAGAAAACGATATACGGCTGCAAAGCCTGCGGTACCTGTAAAAAGACGGAAGAGGGTCTTTGCATAATAGATTCGGATATCCTTAATGACTGCCTTAAGAAGATGTATGAAAGTGATGGGATCATAATCGGTTCGCCTGTTTATTTTGGTTCTGTGACACCCCAGGTCAAATCACTTATAGACAGGAGCGGCCTCTGCGCCAGATCGGGAGGCTATCTTCTAAAGAGAAAGGTCTGTGCAGGAGTCATTGCCGTAAGAAGGCAGGGTGCTGTCGGGACACTGCACCAGATAAATAATCTTTTTCTGCTTAACCAGGCCATTATTCCGGGGTCGATATATTGGAATATGGGTATTGGAAGAGAAGAAGGGGAAATATTAAATGATAAGGAAGGAATGGAGACCTTCAGGATACTTGGGGAAAATATGGCCTGGCTATTAAAAAAGGTAAATAAATAGAAACCTGAAAACTATCAATTAAATCTGTTAATCATAAGAATGAAAAATATTAGAAACAAAGCAAAGGAGAAGAGATGAAGAAATTATTACCACCGATCCTTCTTATAGCGCTGGTAGCAGCTATGGCTTTTAGCTGTACGGCAGAGGACGCTGCAGTAGCAGGTATAAGCATATTTATGATCTTGTGCTGGGGTATCCTTGCTATTATCGGACTATTGCTTCTTGTCCTGTGGATAGTGATGCTGGTAGATTGTATAAAGAGGAGCAATGATGAATTTCCCGGCACAGGAGAAGATACTAAAACTATCTGGCTGATAGTGCTCATAGTCACTTTTGTTGTTAATTTCTGGTGGATAGCTGCAATAGTATATTATTTCGTGGTCATGAAAAAAATGCCGAGAAAGAAATAGTAAAAAATAATCTGTCTAAAGCATTAAAATATATGAAAGAAAGATAAGCCTCCCGTAACCGTAGTTTCAGGGCTTATTAAATAATATATTATTCTTTTGTTGATTTCTTCTGTGCTGAGAACTCATTTATTATATTGGTAATAGATGGGGGAATAATATTTTTCTGTTTCACCATATTCATAATATTTTTTGGTCCGACTTTTTTTACTACATAACCGACGACGATGCCCAGTATGCCCCCGCCTATCAGAAAACCGATATAACTTCTATCAAAATTCTTTTCTCTATTCATTTGAACCCCCGTATATTTTAAATGATTGTTCTATTTTAATTATTATAACCTAATTTGCGTATGTATTTCAAAAGATATAGTCAAATAATGCGGACCAGGTTGCATTATAGATTTTATTGGTCTATTATATTTTTCCGATCAGGAAAGAAAAAGACGTGATGGATAAGGAAATTGGAAAAGACATTAAACAATAATAGAAATTACAGATTCTTTGACCTTATTGTAGGATTATTTGTGGCGGTCCTGCTTATTTCAAATATCGCCTCGACAAAAATCGTAGATATATGGAGATTTACATTTGATGGGGGTACGATATTATTTCCTCTATCATATATATTTGGAGATATACTGACAGAAGTATATGGATACAGGCAGAGTAGAAGGGCCATATGGATCGGGTTCCTGAGTGCACTTATGATGTCTCTGGTCCTCGGGCTGATAGGGCTGATCAGGCCGGCAGAGGGCTGGGAGCTTCAGGAAGCATATATGTCCATACTGGGACAGACTCCCAGGATAGTTGCAGCTTCACTTATTGCATATTTCATTGGAGAATTTTCAAATTCATATATTCTGGCAAGGATGAAGGTATTCACAGGAGGGAAGTGGCTGGCTGCAAGGACAATCACCTCCACTATAGCCGGACAGGGGATCGACACTATTATTTTTGTATTCATTGCATTTTTTGGAGTTTATTCAAATAGTCTTCTAATAGCTATTATAATATCTAATTATATATTTAAGGTCCTTATGGAGATTGCTTTTACCCCGCTTACCTATAAAATAGTTAATGGCTTAAAGAGAGCAGAGGGAGTAGACTATTATGATAGAGGCACTGATTTTAATCCATTCAAGTTTCTTAAATGATACATAAAGCCGAAAATCTCAGTCTACCTCTGGAGGAGGATAGCGGAAATGTCCCACTATAGTATATTCCATAAGCACATCTGTTTCGCTTACACTTCCCAGCTCTGCAGATATCATTATAATAAGAGGGATACCTTCCCCGTTCTTTCTGGGAGAGACAAATCCCCCCAGGTCCTTATAGGGATTTTCCGGATCGAACTGGAAATATAGTATATCGCCGGGTTGCCACAATATGTTATTATTAGGGTCATCAATAGTATATTCATTGGGAAGCTCCAGCGCATGCCTTTTGAAGAACTGCTCCTGGAAAAAGACATCCCTGAAGTCAATATATTTTATTGCTTCTTTTCTTCCCTTGATATCCATCGGGTAATCTTCCTTATGTTCTGTCATATCTTTATATATCAATTCCATAAGGTCAAATCCAGCCTCATTTAAAATCATAGAAATAACATCTGTAGAGATCCAAATATTATTTGACGGATAACCGCTATCAGGAAATACTTCATAACCATACTCAATATCTTCCTCGATAAGCTCCAGAAGCTGCAGCACTATTTGTTTTTGTATATCAGTCAGGATAATATCTCCAAGCTCAAGAGCGGTATCCAGTGTTTGGTCCTGGCTATCTTCTCCATTTTGTGATTCCCCTTCCAGAGCCGAACTGTCACTGTCTCCATCCTCATCCGTACTATATCCGTCTATAGCGAGGTCGGGAGCAAGTTCTTCGATCGGGTATTCTACACGAGATTGAAAAAGCCTTTCAGGCAGCTTGATTATTTTCTGTTCCTGATAAAAATTTTGTAATGCCAGGAACTGAAGCAATGCGATTATTATCCCGGCATAGATAAAGTATCTGTAATTAAGGATGCCTATAAATTTTTTTCTTCCGATACGGTTTTTCATTTGTATATATATTATATTAAAAAGCTAATAAAATTAAGGATATTATGGCCCGATAAATGCTTTACTTTTAATAATTTATTTATATACTATATTATTTATACCTTTGTAATGTGATATTTTAATATCTTTAAATCGTGCCTTGTTCTCCGTTGAGTAATATTTAAAAATTTTTAATAATAATTTTTTTATAATAATAAAAGACTATAGGTATTATTTGAAAGAAAAAGAAGAAAAAAAGTTATTGACTGGTAATGAAGCAATAGCAAGGGGTGCCTATGAAGCAGGGGTGAGAGTAGCAACTGCTTATCCGGGTACGCCTTCCACAGAGATCCTGGAGAATATATCAAAATACCCCGAAATATACAGTCAGTGGTCCGTAAATGAAAAAGTCGCCCTTGAAGTTGCATCTGGATCAAGCATAGCTGGAGCAAGGACGCTGGCAGCTATGAAGCATGTTGGCCTGAATGTTGCTGCGGACCCTTTTATGACTATGTCTTATACGGGAGTCACCGGAGGGCTCGTACTTATATCTGCTGATGACCCCCAGCTCCACAGTTCTCAGAATGAGCAGGATAACCGTTTCTATGCCAGATTTGCAAGGGTCCCCATGCTTGAGCCGTCTGACAGTCAGGAAGCAAAAGATTTTGTGGGAAGGGCTCTGGAGATAAGTGAAAGATTTGACACGCCAGTGATACTGCGTACCACTACTAGAATATCCCATTCAAGGTCGCCTGTGAGTATATCTGACAGAGAAATAATACCTTTAAAAAAATATGAGAAGAACTGCCAGAAATATGTGATGATACCTGCATATGGCAGGATAAGGCACAGGGTAGTCCTTGAAAGATGGAAGAAACTTATAAGATTTTCAGATGAAAGCAGTCTCAATAAAGTATATGGCGGAAGTCTTAAAAATACTGGTATTATAACATCGGGAGTAGTATTCCAGTATGCAAAAGAGGTTTTTTCAAATGTACCGATATTAAAGCTTGGAATGACGGCTCCTCTCCCTGAAAAGCTGATAAGGGATTTTGCGCAGGATAAGAAAACAGTCATAGTGATAGAGGAGCTTGAACCATATATTGAAGAACAATTGGCCGGGATGGGTCTCAAAGCCAGAATCATCGGAAAGGAGTTCTTCCCGCTATACGGCGAACTGAATCCGCTTATTCTGGAAAAGCTATATGATGAGATGATGGATAACGGACTCTCCGAAGGACCGGGTCAAAGCATAATCAAGGATAATGGTCCTGAAGGTAAAGGACCCGGAGAAACTATAAAAAAGATACAGAAAGAATTGCCCTTAAGGCCGCCTGTTCTCTGCGCAGGCTGTCCCCACAGGCCTGTATTCCATATATTAAAAAAACTAAAGCTTAAAGTAATGGGAGACATAGGATGCTATACCTTATCGGTCCTTCCCCCTCTTAATTCACTTGATAGCTGCCTTTGCATGGGAGCGGGCATAGGCCAGGCGCTTGGAATGGAAAAAGCGGACCCCGGTTTTAAAGGTAAAATAGTATCTGTCATAGGAGATTCTACATTTTTTCATTCAGGAATAACTCCTCTTATAGATAATATATATAATAAGGGAACAGGTATAATAATCATCCTGGATAATAGGATCACTGCAATGACGGGCCATCAGGTACATCCTGGAATAGGCATAACGTTGATGGGTGAAGAAACAGTGGCCATAAATCCCGAAGATATTGCCAGAGCCGCAGGCATTAAGGATGTCGAAGTAGTAGACCCCTATGATATGGAGAGTTTTGAAAAAACTGTTAAAAAGCATCTTGGCAGAGAAACACTCTCTGTAATAGTAGCGAGGCAAAGATGTGTTCTTCTTGATAGAAAAAAGGACAGAAAGACTGAAGTATATATAGACCAGGAAAAATGTGAAAAATGTGGATTATGCCTCAAATTCGGATGCCCGGCAATTGAATATAAAGATGGAAGCTATACAATAAACCAATTGCAATGCAGCGGATGCGGCGTATGCGTAGAAATATGCCGTAAAAATGCCATCGTCTGCCGGGAATCATTATAAAATAATATTAGAAGCATAATAAAATATTTATTAACATATAAAACATATTTTTATGAAAAACGACAATAATACTAATAGAAATGATACAATTCAAAAAAGTTGCGGGTACCTTGAAAATAATAGAAGAAAGATAAAACAGGGCGGGACAATATCTGTAATGTTCTCAGGAGTAGGTGGACAGGGGATAATACTTGCAACCACGGTCCTTGCGGGAGCCGCAAGGCTTGAGGGATTTGATGTGAAAGTATCAGAAGTGCATGGGATGGCCCAGAGGGGAGGCAGCGTTACCGGAAGCGTCAGGTTTGGAGAAAAAGTGCATTCTACCATAATAGACAGAGCTGACCTTATTGTCTCTCTTGAAAAACTGGAAGCTGCAAGATATCTTGATTTTTTAAAGCCGGAAGGTTTTTTATTTATAAACGATTATGAGATATATCCGGTTTCTATATATCTTGAAGACAGGGATTATCCTGCTGATATTATAAAAAAGATATCAGAGGCGACTTCCAGGTATAAGCTGATAAAAGCTTCAGATATTGCTGCAGACCTTGGCGAGATAAGGGCCTCTAATATGGTTCTTATGGGAAGTGTTTCAATGTTCTTGCCGGTAAGTCCCGGAAGCTGGATGGGTTCCATAAAAGAATCTGTTCCCAGGAGGGCGCTTGAACTGAATATGAATGCCTTTGAAAAGGGCAGAGAAATAGCAATATAAGACAGCAGGAGGAGATATGCCTTTAGAACAAATAACTGTCTTTTTGGAAAATCAGACTGGCAGATTGGCTGATGTGACAAAGATACTGAGCGATGAGAATATTAATCTTCAGGGGTTTTCGACCACTGAGGCAAGGGATTATGGTATTTTGCGGCTGGTAGTATCTGATGTTAAAAGGGCCAAAGAAGCATTAAAAAATGCAGGTTTTACAACCCATATTGCCTGTGTAATATGCATAACTGTAGAAGACAGGCCCGGAGAGCTTTACAAGATCCTTAATATCCTGGCAGGCAAGGGAGTAAATATCGATTATGTTTATGTGATAACAGGGACAAGGATCATTCTAAGTGTGGAAAATATAGAAGACGTGGAAAAAATACTTCTAAAAAACGGAGTCAAACTCTGTAGTTGATCTCAGATTTTATAAAACTATTGAGCCTGTGGCGCTATGGCTTGACAGTTTTATTTTTAATATAAAAAAATAAAAAATGAAGGGAGGCTTTATGCTAGGTTTTAGCGGTGTGTCGATTTTTTTGGCATATTTACTATGTCTGATCTCAACATTGTTCTGCATTGTATACGGTGTAATAATGTGGAATAAAGACAAGTAACCCGGTGAACATCATTAATAAAATCAAAGAAAGGAGAAAACTGTGAATATTCCATTATTTACGGTAATAGTAGTAGTATACCTGCTTATAATCGGGTATCTGGGCTATCTGGGTTACAGAGGAACAAAAACTTCTGAAGACTTTATGATAGCCGGAAGGCAAGTCCATCCATATGTGATGGCTATTTCTTATGGGGCGACTTTTATATCGACCTCCGCAATAGTAGGATTCGGCGGAGCGGCAGGTGTTTTTGGAATGGGCCTATTATGGTTGACATTTCTGAATATAGCAGTCGGTATTGCCATAGCTTTTATTTTCTTTGGCAAGAGGACAAGAGAGATGGGACAAAAGCTTAAAGCTCATACATTCCCTGAATTTCTGGGAAGAAGATATAATTCAAGAGCGATCCAGGTAATAGGCGGAGTAACCATATTCGTGTTTATGCCCCTTTATACTGGAGTAGTCTTGATCGGCGCCGCAAGATTTATTGAAAGCACTCTTAATGTCAACTTCATGCTTTCACTTGCTATTTTTTCAATAATAATAGCTGCATATGTAATAGCTGGAGGACTCAAGGGAGTAATGTATACAGATGCCCTTCAGGGAACTATTATGTATGATAGCCCTGGTAGCTATTACCTATAAAGTCCTTGGAGGAGTTACAAAGGCCCATCAGGCACTTACTGATCTTGCTTCGAAACTGCCTGAAAGCCTGATAGCAGGGGGCCATCAGGGATGGACCACGATGCCGGCATTCGGCTCGCCGCTATGGTGGACGCTTGTATCTACTATAATACTCGGCGTAGGTATCGGAGTGCTTGCACAACCGCAGTTGGTCGTCAGGTTTATGACCGTGAAAAGCAATAAAGAACTCAACAGGGCGATACTTATAGGCGGAATATTCATTCTGTTTATGACAGGCGTAGCATTTATCGTCGGTTCTCTTT
>Ga0255371_10045_pt1 | contig 19581 bp, 18 predicted proteins | sample ANMaggSSYBR01I12_FD_182097 | JGI IMG/M metagenome (GOLD analysis project Ga0255371, IMG submission 182097) | Sediment cell enrichment communities from methane seep in Santa Monica Basin, California, United Staets - ANME aggregate JGI... | ecosystem: Environmental > Aquatic > Marine > Cold seeps >...
ATCGTTTACCATAGCTACTTGTCATTTTGTTGATTTTCTGAATTTGAAATCACCCGTTCTGGCAAAAATATATTCGCGCATATTTAAATTATAGGACAAAGATCGGCTACCAACATAAGGCGGGACAGTCTGTAAATTCAATTAGTTAGCAACTCCTCAGATTTTGCTTGATTGTTGAATTGTCATAGAGCCAAAATAGCGAAAAGTGTCTCGCTTTAAGTTGGTAGCCTTCTTGTGGAAGGATGCGGCGGTTGTAATGACTGATAGTGGAGGCCTACAGGAAGAAACCACGGCCATGGGCGTGCCGTGTATTACTCTGCGTGATAATACTGAAAGGCCTATTACTATTGAGATGGGGACAAATATGCTGGCTGGCAACAAAACGGAATCAATCCTTGATGCGTACAGGAAAACCGTTGAAAAAAAACAAAGTCATAATTCCTTAGTACCTCCCAAATGGGACGGAAGAGCGGCTGTGAGAATATGAAAAAAACTTATGCGTGGGTTAAAGGACAGGTAGAAAAGCAACCGAGAGGTGTTTGCTTATCGGCTGTGGAGGTAATAATGAAAAAATGCACGAAATGTATCTTACCAGAAAATTATCCAGGAATAACCTTTAATGAATCAGGTACTTGTAATCACTGCATCGCTCATAGAGAAAGAAAATATCGCGGAGATGATGCCTTGAAAGAGAAAATAAGTTCTTTTCTTAAAACAAAAAGAGGCAGAAATAGAGACTATGATTGTGTACTTGGGTTAAGTGGTGGAAGAGACAGTTCTTATTTATTATATTACCTTGTAAAAATACTTAATTTAAGGGTACTTGCGTATTCTGCTGATAATGGTTTTATTCCGGAACAAACAAAACTGAACATGAAAAATATGTCAAATATATTAAATGTAAAACTTCAGATCGAAGAACATGAGCATGTAATAAAATGTATCAAACACCATATGTTATCATGGATGCGTAAGCCATCACCGGCAATGGTAGGAATGATATGCATGGGTTGCAAGTACCCTATTGATCTTGGTCTTCTCAGTTTTGCAAGAAAAAATAAAGTTCCAATAATTATTAGGGGCGGAACACCGTTTGAAGGTCAAGGCTATAAAGTTAACATGATGAAATTTAATCCTAATAGTAAGAGTAAATACTCATTTATAGCCGGATGGTTATATCAAATCATTAGAAATCCACAATGGGTATTAAATTCCACCTGTTTACTTGCTCAATTCAAAGAATATTATTATCATTATCTATGGAAAGCTACGAAAACCAAAGAGTTGTTATATATTGCACCATATTATTCTCATAAAAGGTGGGAGGAGAAAGAAGTAATATCAACGCTCGAAAATGAATTAAATTGGAAGAGAAATCCCGACACAGAATCTACATGGAGAGGAGATTGTGATATTGCTTTGTTGAAATCATATTTGTATAAGAAATGCCTCGGGTTTAATGATAAAGATGACGGCTTGAGCAGTTTAATAAGGGATAAGCAGATTACTCGACAGGAAGCGCTGGAAAGAGTATATAAAGAGGGGGAAATTCCCGAAGAAGTCATCAAGGCGATCGTTAACAAGCTTGGATTCGTTTTTTCTGATCTGAAAAAAACTCTATTACCTTTCAGGTAGTGTCTCTTTACAATTGAAATAATTCCAAAACGTCATTGTTTTCGAAGAATTGCTACCTTCCCAGTTTACGGGATATCATGTGAGGCTACCAACTTAAGGCGGGACACTTTGTAATTTCAATGTGTTACAGTAGGGTGGGCAATGCCCACCAATCTACGCAGTTTGCAACGATCTCCCATTAATTGTGGGCAATGCCCACCCTAAAAATTGTCCCGCTTTACGTTGGTAGTCCTCATTGCTCACCGAAAAAAGCGCAATTTGTGACCTTCCGAGGTATAGCAAAGATTTACGAGGTCTGTATATATGGTCAATCAGAAAAGAATCAAGATCGTTCATGTAATTAATTCTTTAAATTATGGGGGTGCTGAAAATCAGATAGTACAGCTTTTAAATGGGTTGAATCCATACCGTTTTGAGAAGTATTTAGTAACCTTCAAGAATTTGGAAACGGCAAATACTCGTGCCCTCAACCCTGAGATTAAGCGCTATATTGTTAAACGGAGGTGCTGGGGGGATGTTGGGTGTATATTCAGATTATATCATTTATTCAAAGCCCTCAAAGTCGATTTGGTCCAGGCCCATATGTTCCAGGCCAATCTGTTTGTAGCGATAGCAGCACGGCTCGCCGGTGTAGCTATCGTGCTTACCACGGAACACGGCAGAAATTCCTGGAAGAAGCCGATTCATCATTATATGGAGAGATGGATTATTAGTCCACTGGTTAGCATGCGGGTTGCGGTATCAAGGAACATTTGTGAAGTACGATTTGAGTCGGGAGATGTGCCGGAAGATAAGATAACAGTTATTCCTAACTGTGTTGAGATCTCTGAAAAAATAAACAGATATGAAACAGGAAAAAGGTTACGGATTGGCACAGTGGGACGTCTTGTGCCTGCAAAAGATTACCATACATTAATACTATCTTTTAATAAGTTGCTGGAAGACGGTCTGAATATTGATCTTATATTTGTAGGTGATGGGCCTGAACGATCAAAACTTGAATCATTAGTACAAGATTTAGAGATTTCTAAACATGTGAAATTCGCTGGTTTTCAGGAAGACGTCCGCGTCTTTCTTAATGAATTTGATCTTTTTGTTTTGTCATCAATTACTGAGGGCATTCCCGTGGCTATGCTTGAGGCCATGGCTATGTGTGTGCCGGTTGTGGCAACCAGAGTGGGCGGAATTCCCGAGGTCATCCAGGACAATATTAATGGATTTTTGGTCGAATGTCGTAATCCGGAAATGCTCGCCGGCGCAATTAGACAGCTAATTGAAAACAATTCTTTGCGAGAAAAAATAGGCAGAGCCGGTCGCGAGAAGGTTAAGTGTTCGTTTGGTCGTGAAGCCATTTGTAGCCAGTATGAACAACTGTATGTTGATTTTCTGAGGAATACATAATGGTTAGCAATGATCACATAGTACCGGCCGTAATGTTTCACAGCGTGGGACTGGAAAAAAGCGACTGGTGTTTTTCATATGTATCAGAATCCTTAGTGGCATTTGAGGAGAAGATTAAGGCCCTTGTTTCATCCGGGTATCAGTTTATTTTCTGGCAGGATCTCTATGATCACATGAGCGGTTTGAGGACTGCACCCAAGAAGTCCATTATGCTCACCTTTGATGATGGTTACCTGGATAATTGGGTATATGCTTTCCCAATTATAAAAAAGTATGGCGCCAAAGCAACCATATTTGTCAATCCGGATTTTGTCGATCCCAACAATTGTATTCGATTAAATCTTGAAGATGTTTGGTCAGGAAAAGTCGGAAAAGACGAAATTCAGCCCTTGGGTTTTTTAAACTGGGAAGAGATGCGGCTTATGGAGAAATCCGGCCTGGTTGATATCCAATCCCATGCATTATCTCATACATGGTATTTTTCCGGGCCTAAATTGTTGGACTTCTATAAACCGGGAGACAAACAATATCCATGGTTGGCTTGGAACACGAGACCTGAACAAAAGCCTTTTTACATGCTAAAAGACCAGAGTAATTTTGTGCCCTGGGGAACCCCTATTTACGGATACGAAAAAGCCTTGATTTGTAGAAGATACTTTCCTCCGCAGGAAGTGACGGAAAAGATAACTAAATTTGTGAATCAAGAGGGTGGCCGGGATTTTTTTCTGCAAAAAGAATGGAAAAAGAAATTGGAAAGATATCACAATGAACTCATGAAAAAAAATAACAATGGCTATTTTGAGAGTAATGATGATTACAAAGAAAGGATCTCAGAAGAACTTCTTGGCTCAAAAAAAGCTATAGAAAAACAGCTTGCCAAGCAGGTAGCATTTATTTGCTGGCCGGGTGGAGCCTATAATCATACAGTTTTGACAATAGCAAAACAGATAGGTTATAAAGCATGGACTTTGTCATCGCGAGATCAAAGTGATTTCCGTAATCGTCCAGGATCCGATCCAACGCAAATAAAACGGATTAGTTCTTTTCCAAAATATAGAATGTCTGATGGAAAAGAATATGGAGATGCAAATGCATATTTTTTTCTATGCGCTGTTGAACGACATAAGGGATCTTTTTTTTATAAGTATCTTGGCCGAATATTGAAGTTAGTCGCTGTTTTGAAATCAAAATATCTGAAGGGTCTTCCAGCATGAATTCTCTCCTGTTAAGACATATTGTTTTTCCGGCTTACCACAAGCTAAAGAAAACAAAGGTGATGGAAAGGATCGATGAAGTAGAGAAGAACCAATGGAAGAGCCCGGAAGACCTGGCTGTATTACAAGCCTTAAAGCTGAAACGGCTGTTAAATCATGCTAATAATACTGTACTTTTCTATCGGGAAAGATTCAACGATCTCGGTGTAGATGTAACAAAATTGCATCAACCTGAATATTTCTCAAAAATTCCATTGCTGACCAAAAAGGATATTAATGAAAATCGGGATAAGATGATTTCAACAAATTTGAATGGCAATAAACTTGTCCCAAACAGTACAAGCGGCTCAACCGGCGAAGCTCTGTACCTATATTATGATACAAGATCCGCAGCATACAGGAGGCCTACTGTTATAAGAAATGAACAATGGTTGGGAATCAGATTGGGAGACCATACAGCTACTCTGTGGGGCGCCCCTATGGATTTAAAAAAAGCCTCAGCACTAAGAGGAAGGCTGCACGGATGGGCTAATAATCTCATGTTTTTGTCATCTTATGACATGTCTGACAAAACGCTTGAGGATTATGAAAGAAAACTGAACAGCTTCAAACCGAAACTACTAACCTCTTACCCGGGTCCATTGAGTGTGTTTTCTGAATACCTGCTAAAGAAAAACAAGAAAATCAAATCCATTAAGGCAATCATTAGTTCTGCAGAGACCCTGTATCCCTGGCAAAAAGATATAATTGAAAAAGCTTTCTGCTGTCCGGTTTACAATCGATATGGATGTCGCGAATTTGGTGATATAGCCCAGGAGTGTGCTAATCGGGAAGGCTTGCATATCAATTATGACCGGTTTGTTGTAGAAATTTTAAATGAAAATATTGAACCCGCTGCTGAAGGTGAGAACGGAGAAATTATCATTACTGATCTGGATAATTATGGGATGCCTCTTATTCGCTACCGAATTGGAGATATGGCCTCTTTCAAAAAAACGCTATGTTCGTGTGGACGAGGCCTTCCTTTACTTGGACAAGTGGAAGGGAGAACATTAGATATAGTTCGCGCGCCCAACGGCAACAGGTTGGGGGGTACGTTCTGGACATTGCTTTTTAGAAGCCGACCAGGAATTAAAGCATTTCAAGTGATACAGGAGAGATTGGACGAAATTATCGTAAGGTATGTTAAAGACGGCAGTGTTGAAAACACCGATTTCCATTCGTTCGAAAGCCACATTCATGAAAAATGTGGCGGCAACCTTAATGTACATTTCATAGAAGTTTCATCTATTCCCAAAACAGCTTCAGGAAAAATCAGGTTTGTCGTGTCAAAATTAAGAGATCAGCGATGAAAATACTTTTTGTGATTGATTCGTTACTTTTTGGCGGAGCAGAACGTCAGTTTGTGGAACTAATTAAGGGTTTGTGCGAACAGCGCCACGGCTATGAGATTCATGTTGTTTGTTTAGATAAAGTTACCGATGGATATACTGATATCCTTACTGAACGAGGGATAGTGATTCACTATTTTTGTAGAGCTTACAGGTACGATATCCGCCCAGTGTTTTCCATCTATCAATATATTAATGGAAACCAAATAGACCTTGTCCATGCGTTTTTAAATCTTGGGGTACTTTTTGGCCTTATTGCAGCCAAGCTTGCGGGAAAGCCTGTAGTATGTTCTGCTATACGTGACGCCAAAGACCGTGACCTGATACAAAAAATTGAGAAGAGAATTGTTGCGTGTTTCTCGGACATTTTCGCAGCTAATTCAAAGGCTGGATTTACCAACCGATTCGGAAGGCTAAAGCCACATTTTAGAGTTGTTTACAATGGCGCTGACTTCAGTCGTTTTGATGACATAGAAGACAGAAGGTCAATATTGAAGAATGAGTTAGAATTGTCTGCTTTTCAAAATATTATCGGAATGGTTGCATCTCTCACTGAGAGAAAGGATCACGAGACTTTGCTGAATGCAGCGCCAAAGGTTCTCAAAGTTTTTCCGAGGACTTGTTTTTTGTTTGTCGGTGACGGCCCGAAAAGGGAGGAATTAACTGAAAGGGTAAAACAACTTGGTTTACAACACAATGTTCTTTTCTTAGGTTTTAGGGGTGATGTTGATAAGATATATCAAATTTTTGATATATTTGTTTTACTAACCAATTCTGATATTATTTTAGACGGTATTTCTAATGCCATTATGGAAGCTATGGCCCTTGGCGTTCCGGTAGTTGCATCAGAAGGTGGAGGAACCAATGAAATTGTTAAAAATAATATCAATGGAGTATTGGTCCCACCTAAGAATCCGACAAAAACAGCCAAAGCTATTGTCAGCCTGATGAGTAATAAGGATAAAGCGAAACATTTTTCTTCTACGGCTAAAAAATTTGTACGGGAAAAGTTCAATTTGCAAGAATATGTTGAAAAATACGAAAATATTTATCGAGAATTGATTACACAGGAACGGTAATTGAAGAACATTTTATATATCTCTCTAAGTATTCATGTAAAAGGAGGAATTTCTAGTGTAATTAAGGGTTATTTGGCTAGTGATTTATCCAGGCAATATAATATGTATTTTGTAGCATCTCACGTTGATGGGCCCAAATGGATCAAATTCATTAAAGCGATAGCCGGCCTTATAGAAACTCTTTTTTCTTTAACTCTTAAAGAAATTGATATAGTCCATATACATGGTGGAGATACCCTTAGTTTCAAGAGAAAATTTTGTTATATAAAAATTGTCCGGTTATTTCCATCTAAGATTATATATCATCACCATGGCGCAGCTTTCATGCATGAATACGAGTCTTTCTCAAAAAAATGGAAAAAACGGCTAAAAAAAATCTTTGAAGAGCTTGACTTAGTAATTGTCCTTTCTAATAGTTGGCGAGACAACATTCAGCAGATTGCTCCTAAAGCTAATATCGCTGTAATACCTAATTCTATTAACCTTCCGCGACTACAAGAAAAACAGATCAGCAGCCCCCTGCAGTTAACTTTTCTTGGCTTAATCGGGGATAGAAAGGGGATGTTTGATCTATTAAAGGTAGTTAAAAAGTTGATCGATAATGGTTACCAAGTCAGATTAAATATAGGAGGCAATGGAGAAATTACTCGCCTGCTTAAAGAGCTCAGAAAACTTGGTATAGCTGATTCTGTTAAATATTGTGGCTGGATTCAAGATAAAGAGAAAGATTTGCTCTTAAGGAAAACAGATATTTTTGTACTACCTTCCTATGCTGAGGGAATGCCAATGTCAATTTTAGAGGCGATGTCCTATGCAATTCCTGTTGTTACTACAAACGTGGGAGGGATACCAGAATTAGTAATAGATGGCGAGACGGGGTATTTGATAGATCCAGGGGATTTAGATGCTTTGTATAAAAAAATATCATTCTTGATTCAAAACAAAGATATTCGAAGGGATTTTGGGAATAAAGGGAGGATGTTAATTGAAAATACATACAATGTTGATATCAATTCTGAAAAACTCAGCAGAATTTATAGCTCTTTTTTCTCATGAAGGATGATAATACGTTTATGCTGGAGGTTGTGTAATTATGGGAATGAAATATCTTTTTATTGTCGGCGCAGGACGGTCAGGCACGACCTTTATATGGGGAATATTAAATAAAAGTCCATCCATCCATCTTGCAACAGAAATTCATTATTTCAGTTCATTATATCACAATGGTTTTCTGAAAAATTTCAAAAAGCTAAAACGAAAAATTCAAAAACTCACAATTGATGATGTTATTCATTGTTTGCAAAACGGAAATCATTTTGGAGACTACTGGCAACGAAACCCCTATTTTTCAGCTCAGGAAATAAAAGAGTATTTTACTAATAGAAGTGTGAATGATAAAAATATCTACGATTATTTGTTCGAACATGATATTCGTGTAAAAGGCAAAAATAAGAATTTAATAAAATATATTGGAGAAAAAACCCCGTTAAATATTTTTCACTTGAGGCAGTTACACAAATGGTATCCGGATGCGTTTATCTTGTTCATTTATAGAAATCCGATCGATGTTATGATGTCAGCAGTAAATAAAGAACATAGACCTGACTACCCTTTAAAAAGAAATAATCTCCTTTACCATTATGTCATAGTGTTATTCGTATTTTTTGAATGGCTTGGGTCTGCCTCAATAGCTTTCTTTAATAAATCTGTTCATAAAGAAAAGTTTATGATAATATCATATGAACAATTAGTATCTCATCGCCAATCAACGGTGAAAAGAGTAACATCAGCACTTAACATTGAATACTCTAAGAACCTTTGCGAAGTAAAAAAAATTGGTTCAAGTTTTTCCGGTGGTAAAGAGAGGTCGTACTGGCATCCACCAAAGTGGATTGTTCTTTTCTATTCATTATTTTTGTCCCCAATTTATAAAATGCTAAATAAGGTATCTTTAAAGATGAAGGAAAGGCTTTTGTATGACTGATAACTATATGTATACATTTACTGTCTTTACTCCTACTTATAATCGTGCATACACGTTGCCAATGGTATATGAATCATTAAAAAAACAAACTTTCCGTGATTTTGAGTGGTTGATCGTTGACGACGGATCAACCGACAATACCAAAAAGCTGGTTGAGACTTGGCAGAAAGAGGCGGAGCTCCCGATTAGGTATTTTTGGCAGAAAAATGGAGGGAAACACCGGGCACGCAACTTTGGTGTGTCGCAGGCGCATGGAGCATTTTTTTTCACCTTAGACAGTGATGATGAAATCGTTTCGAATGTACTTGAGAGATTTTATTACCAGTGGAATAGGATACCGAAAGATCAAAGAAGTCAATTTGCCGGAGTTGCTGGTTTGTGTGTAAATCATAAAGGATCTATTATCGGTAGCAGATTCCCACGAGACATATTTGACTCAAACATGTGGGAAATCAGGGATAAGTATAAAGTGACCGGAGAAAAATGCGGTTTTCAAAGAACAGATGTAATGAAAGAGTTTCCGTTTCCTGAGTTTGTAGGAGAAAAATACGTGAGGGAGGGGATAGTGTGGTATAGGATCGCACAGAAATATAGAACCAGGTTTGTCAACGAAATTCTTAGAATTTACGAAAAGCTACCGGATGGTTTATCTGTATCCAGCTTAATTCACACTATTCATAACCCAAGAGGCACTGCACTTTTTTGGAATGAATACTTATCAAGGCGGTCTTCTTTTCCAAAAAAGTTGAAAGCCGCTGTAAATTATATTAGCTGTTCATTACATGCAAAAAAAAATATTTTCGAAGTTATTAATAATGCTTCACTTCCTTTATTCGCAGTAATAGCTATCCCTGTAGGTTATCTTTTTTATCTTATTGATAGATATAGATATACTATATAGGTCTTAGCGAATAAAAAAACTTAGTTCCACTTAGGATTACGCATCTCATGCATATTTTATTAATCGGTTTAAACCACTACCTCTGGTAGTGGAAAGATAAAAGGTTTTACCGTTGTAGTAATTGTTCAGTACATAATGTACCTCCCTGGAAGGATACAAAATAGGAGGTACATTATGAAAGAACGTGAATTTAACAAGTTATCGCATACAATTTATGAATGTATTTACCATATAGTGTTTTGCCCGAAATATCGCAAGAAGATTTTGCAAGATGATATAGCGGAGTACATTAAACAACAGATATATATCCTATGCCGTCAAAAAGACTTGGTAGAAGTTTTAGAATCGAATGTTCAAGTTGACCATGTTCATCTCATAGTTTCAATTCCACCCAAGTATTCAGTATCAGCTTTTATGGGATTTTTGAAAGGGAAAATGGCATTAAGACTTTTTCAAAAATATGATAGAGATGGCAAGAAGTTTTGGGGGCGGCATTTTTGGTCTCGTGGATATTGCGTAAGTACTGTTGGATTGGATGAAGAGCGGATAAGAAAATATGTAAAGTGGCAAAAGAAGAAAGATAAAGAGATTGAAGACAAACAAAGAAAGTTATTTGAATAAAAAACATTAAAAATATCGCACCTTCCAGGGCGAATAAAACATGCTACCGCCTCTGGCGGTAGTAATTTGACTATTCCTGGTATATTAATTGCATACAAACATGTTGACACTGCTTGCTGTGTTTACGTCGATGGGAGGAAATTGTCATTGTCAATGATCACTAGTCCCGTTTTTATTCTTGGAACAGGCCGCAGTGGAACCACGCTGTTCTTGAATGTGCTGGCGTTTCATCCTGATTTTGCTTGGTTCTCAAACTTCAGTAAGAGATTTCCAGGCCATCATTCCGTTGCTTTTTTGTCTCGTATTCATGATATTCCGATGGCTGATCGTCTTTTTCCCAAGTCATTGCGATATTTTCCAAGGCCTGCTGAGTCCTATTCGATGCTCAACTACTGCACTGACTCAGTGTTTACTGTTCCAAAAATGCTGAATTCTTCGGACGTAACAGAATCTACTATCCAGCGTTATCGTGCTATTGTTGAAGACTATATGCGAATTCAGGGCAAGAGCCGCTTTATTCAGAAACACGTGGGTTTTGCCCGCACGTGCTACTTGAAAAACATTTTTCCTGACGCTCTGTTTATCCATGTTTATCGAGATGGGCGCGCCGTTGCCAATTCGATGAACAATGTCACCTGGTGGACAGGCGATCTCGACACTTGTTGGTGGTGGGGTGATATGAAGCCGGAGTATATGCGGGAGTATCTGGATTCCAGCAAGGAACCAATTGTGCTTGCAGGAATCGTCTGGAAGACGGTTATAGATCTAATTGAGAAAGAATGTGCTAAACTTCCTGATGATCGACTTATAAGAATCCGATACGATGAAATGACAAGTGATCTTCCTGGCACTATGAGAAAAGTGGTGAAATTTTGCGGGCTACGAGAGTCTCAACGCTTTGAACGTCATGTACGTAACACGCGAGTTTCGAATATGGACACCAAGTGGGGCAAAATGCTTTCAAACCGCCAGAAGGAATTACTCAAGCGTTGCCTTGGGAAGCATCTCATGAAGTATGGCTTTCACCTCTGATGGGTGTTGTGGCATAAGTCCACCTACCATCTTACAGCAATTCTCATTATGGAATTTAACAATATTTTTCAATTATTCTAAATAGTTGATAGCCTGGTAATTTTTTGCAGGCTCTATTCGCGTTTCAAAAAATACAGAAAATTCGCAAAAACAAGAGAAAATCCGACTTGCTTAAATTTAATTAAAACTCACAACCTTTTGAAATTCCATTAAATATTCCATAATGAGAATTGCTGACCATCTTAATGGTAGGTGGACTTATGTAAGCTGTACTTAAGATTAATGATTCACCCTAAAATTTGTTGGTGGTGCCAGTGCCGGAAAAGGCTTATCGTCATCATAAGTCTCTTTTAACAAAAAAGCTGCACGGTGTCCTTTAAGATTAATAGTATTAATGCTTGCTAACGTAGCAGGATCTTTGTTAATATTATTATGGCTTAGTTGTTTGCATTTTTTCGGCAGAGATATGGACGATACATTATATATTGTCGGATTGACATAAACATATCCTTTTCCAAATTCTCTCCAATAAATATTATTACCATTATAGTTTGTAATTTTGTATTTTCCGAGTGCAGAACCTAAATCAATATAATCAAATTCATCGTACCAATTAACTTTATTGGATGATTCATGGAATTCCCAATAACAATTATTGTCAATTGTGTTTTTCCCTAAGTGATAAGATCCCATCGCATACCAAAAAACATCCCAAAAATTCACAGGATTTCCCCAATTATCAGTTCCGCTTTGTCCCTTTTCCAAATCAGTATGGCTTGAATACAATAGTTTAATATTGTGGATTTTAGACAGTAAATCAACCTGTCTTTTCCATCCAGCCTCTGGATAAAATTGAACATCTTCACTGCCCCATCCAACCGCAAATGCTCCCTCGTTCATCAATGCATAAGGTGGGTTAGCAGATTTATCAAGACTAATATATGCCTCAACATCAAATTGAGTTATCATATACTCTGTGTTGCCCCATAGTTTCAAATTCTTTTCCTTTAATCCTATGGTAATAGCATTAAAAAACTTTTGCATAGCAGAAAACCATTCAGCATCAGACTTATATTTCACAGGCATTTTGTTTATGCTTAGGCGACGAGGACCAACAACGTCAATGAATACTCCGTCTGCGGTCCAAGGCTGGTTTGCCAGGTCGTGTATTGTAGCTTCCAGCCAATAATTTAAATAATTATTCGATCCAACATCCATAAGATAGGAGTTCGGCCACGCAGGAGTAAATATACGGCGTGAATTGGAATCCAATAAAAAGAGTTCTGGATTGTAGCTATTCAAGCTCCCCATAGAATGACCTCTTGAGAAATTCCACCTCCCAATGTTATTCAAGAACTTTATATTTAGTTCATCATCAACGTCACGTACGCGCGATGTTTGATACAGGAATATTTCTGTGTTAGGATTTATTCTTTTTATGGCAGACCATGTATCACCATTAACATCATCATGTTGAAATCTATTACAATCAAACATATCGTACTTTGCCAATATGGGCACTTCTTCAGCGGTAATGGCGCTGCCACCATGTCTAACTGCAAAGGTTTGGATAAAATCGTTTGCAAGTAAACCTTTCGGGAAGGCAATAGCTGCAACAAGAAAGGCGCACGCAAATATAATAAATTTGCTTATGTCATTAATTTTGTTTTGCATTTTAGATATACGTTTATTCATGATAGTTACCTCCGGTTTGGAATATTTTTATTGTCCGAATATATACTTTTCAAATTCTTAAAGATAAAAGACTATGGGGTTATATAGTGCCTGAACGAAAACCCTGTTATTGACAATTACAAATTCGAAATCCGAAGCACGAAATCCCTGGCCCAGACCTGAATTGCAATGCTTGAGTTCTACTACATCCGATTCCGGCATATTTCACTGACAACTGCGAGTTTCACAAAAGTCGCGCCAGGGCGGGCCGAAACAATATCAAAATTCAAATGTTCAAAATTCAAAACAAAAGCACTCTATCCCTGAGGTTTTATGTTTTGGTCATTGATATTTTTTGTCATTCGAATTTCGATATTCAGATTTCTGCCTGAACATGACTTTTCGTTCAGGCACTATAGTGCCTTTTATATGGTGAAGTGGACCCCAAGTCAAGGACAATTTTCTCCTAAATTAAGGTGCGCTTCTTTTTGTCTTTTAACCGAATTATTCATGCTGCCATTTGGGCAACTTCCTCTCCCCACTATAGTTAAAGAAGATGTGCTCCAATACCAAGACTTGGATATTGACCAAGTTAAGCTTATTTCTCACCTCCTTCCGAACCCCGCCAACCGCCAAGGAATGAGGAATCTTAAGATTTCTCCTGTTGGTCGAAATGACAAAAAAGCGCAATTTGTGACAATGATAGTGCAAGGTATATCAAAAGCTTTTCCTTTACCGTCCATACTGATTTGCATGCTCTTGCTTTCGAATTGAGATGTAAGGGGTTGTATGAAAATTCATGCACCATGTTGTATGAAAATTGACACAAGATATTTTACATTACCCGATTTTTTTAATATTTCAGTCAAATACGATGACTTGTAGAAAGTCTGAAAATCGAAGAAGTCGCTTAATAATTTCAATAAGTTGCAGACACAATCCGCGTAGGGTTTGTAATTATTTATTATGGGACCGACAAATATACTATCATATGCAAGTCAGCACTATAATTAAATCAAAGCATAATTCATGCCAATATGAATAATTGTCATCAGCTATATATGGAAGTTTGACAGCATGACAGAATATACATCACGCACACCGAAACGCATAAAAGATTGAATGATCCGCCATGCAATCCATATTTTGTTTCTTATAAAACTCTCGGCGTTTTCGTTTTACAGGCGAGCCAATTTTATCGCAGCCGCTGCGATAGTTACTCGTAGTGGACTATCGGAGCTTCGTGACACATGCCTTGCGGCTCCGGCGAGTCGAGTTTAGTAGCTGGGAATCAATTATTTTGACGGAGTCTTTATTAAAAGAGGAAAAAAATATGGAATTGGAAAAACATTGGAAGAAAGAATATTCTCGGCGCGCAGTTGTAAGAGAAAAATATTATGCAAAGGCAGGGCAAACTGAATGTAGTTTCAACCGAAGGGTAAACTACTTTAAAAAATATTATAAAAAAATAAGGTATAAGTACAATAAGCCTTTGAAAATTTTAGATCTTGGATGTGGTCCAGGCGCCTACTTGCATGAAATTTTCAAGAAAAACAATAAGGATCAAATAATAGGAATTGATTTCAGCTACGAGATGTTGGTATTCGGAAGGTCAGAATACAAATTAAGGAATTTAATATGTGCTGATGCGCGATATCTTCCCATAAAAAATAATTCCTTTGAATTAATATATTGTATGGGCCTGTTACAATATGTGACCGATCCGGAAAGAATAATTCATTTATTTTATCAAATTTTAAAACCAGGAGGTATTTGCTTTTTAAATACCATTTCCTCTACTTGTAGGATAAAAGCCCATCCTAAGATATTAGTATCTTATACCCCTTCAGAAATCAAAAATGTTTTTGAGCGCACTGGTTTTAAACAAGTTGAAGTCATTCCTCTTCTTTTATCTCCAAAATGCTTGAGGATATTTGATTTTCTGGATAAAATCAAGTGGCTTCATCCAATCCTGTGGCCGATAAGTCATGATCTTATTGTTATTGCAGTAAAGTGATAAGTAATCGCGAATGAATCATATCAGTGGAATACATTCAAGTTAATCTATATCGAATATCCACTTGATTTAAACCTATCAGTATTTCAGATTAGATAATTGAAAAATGATGGATGCTAAGATGAGAACCGTTTCTGATGAAACATTGAAAAACATTCACAGTCAATGGGGACGGGTTCGAATTGGCGGAGTTGAAGTCGATGGAATTTCCCTTACGTTGCTGATGCAACGCCTTGATGAAATGGTAGAGTCGGGGGGGGGGCATTATGTGTGCTTTTGTGACGCTCATCTGTGTGGCCGAGCGACTCAAGAGCCAGAAATATATGATATACTGGGCAAAGCCTCCCTTGTGCTTCCGGATGGCGTTTCACTGACCTTGGGGCCAAGATTTTTGGGATACGAACTCCCGGAAAGATTGCCAGGACCACTGGTAATGATAGAGTATTGCAAATATGGAGTATCAAAAGGGCGCAAGCATTTTTTTTATGGAGGAGACAACGGTGTCCCGGAACGATTGTCTCAGAGTCTTAAAGAGAAGATACCCGGACTTAATGTGGTAGGTACGTTTTCTCCTCCATTCAGGCCATTAACAGATGTTGAAGTGAATAATGTAAAAAGGATGATAGAAGAAAGCGGGGCTGAGGTTTTGTGGGTAGGTTTAGGAGCTCCAAAGCAGGAGCAATGGATGGCTGAACATTTAGGCAAGATTCGGGTTCCTTTGATGTTAGGAGTTGGCGCTGCATTTGATTTTCACAGTGGGAATCGTAAATGGGCGCCGCTATGGATAAGAAAAATTGGCATGGAATGGATTTATAGAATGGTAACCGGCGGGAAGCGGGTTTTCTTGAGAAACATCAAGTCTGATACATTAATAATTTGGATTCTACTCAAAGAAGTGATATCAAGGAGACTGTTCAATAAACATAAGTAGTGCCTGAACGAAAAGTCATGTTCAGACAAAATCCGAATACCCGCCTGCCATGCAACATGCTCATGGTCAGAATAATAACCGGGGCATAGTATTGACTTTTCGTGACTGCGATAAATCCACGCATAGGCATTGCGGGCAGGTTGAAATCGGAAATTCGAAACCCTGGCCCAGACCGTGTCTACAGATTAGCAGACTGATTCCTTGGCTTAAACCGTAAAGTGCGGTACATACTAGGGCAGGCGAGCACGTAGCACCAGGGCGGGCAAATTCGAATATCAAATGACAAAATGACCAAAACTAACATATTGCAAATACGATGTTTTTGTCATTGGAACATTCGTATTTTGGTTATTGTTTCGGATTTTGTGCTTCAGATTTCGAAATTCTTGAGCGAAAACAAGGGCTTTCGGTCAAACACTAAGTGTGATGTGAGATAACCCGATTGCATAGGAATTTCCATTTTACCTATGAGCTGATTTGTATAATAGGGCATATCAAAATGAAAATATATGAACAAATAAAAGCTAATAATAATGATAAATTGGACAAATTTATAATAGATTCCAATAGTTCTACTCTGTATCATCAGATCAATTGGAGTTATGTTATAGAAAAAACTTTTGGTCATAATACCTATTATCTGTACGCTGAAAATAGTAATGGGAATTTAGAAGGAGTGCTTCCCATTGTTCACATAAGAAGTTTAATATTCGGCAATTTTCTCGTATCGTCACCATTTACCAGTTATGGCGGTATTTGTGCTGCAAATGAAGAAGCAGAGAGTTTATTGATAAGTAGAGCTATTAAAATTGCGGTTAAATTAAATGCGGATTTTATTGAGTTCAGGGATGAAAAACCATCAAACAAAGGTTTTCCTGTAAAAACGACAAAAGTTTCAATGAGACTTGAGTTGCACGGGTCCGCTGATGAATTATGGAAATCATTTCCCACCAAGTTGCGTACAAAGGTTAGAAAACCTAAAAAAGAAGGAATGTATTGCAAAATAGGGAAGAAAGATGAACTTGAAAGTTTCTATAAAGTTTTCTCTATCAATATGCGAGATTTGGGAACTCCAGTGTATCCCATGAGCTTTTTTGAAAATATATTAGATTATTTTCCTGAAAACAGTTGGATATGTACCGTATATAAAGACAATTTACCTATGGCTTCCGGATTTTTGATCGGTTTTAAAGATAAACTTGAAATTCCTTGGGGTTCTGCAATCAAACAATATAATCGCTTAAGGCCGAATATGCTTCTATATTGGAATTGTATGAAATTTGCTTGTGAGAAAGGATATAGAGTTTTTGATTTCGGACGTTCAACTCCGGGAGAAGGAACATATAAGTTTAAAGAACAATGGGGGGCCAAGCCGCATCAATTATACTGGAATTACTGGTTAAGGGATGGCGGAGTCTTGCCTGATCTTTCCCCAAAAAACAAAAAATATCTATTTGCTATTAAGATTTGGAAAAGGCTGCCAATAACAGTCACAAAAATATTAGGACCTAAAATAGCAAAATATTTTCCATGAAAATTCAGAGAACCATTCCACCCAGTGCAGCTCCGATTTGTTTGAAAGATTTACTGTATGGAATCCATGGTATTTTAAGTAAGGATTCTATTAATAAATTTGAATCTGAATTAAGAACGTATTTCGAAGTCAAACATGTCTTTCTATTATCTTCCGGCAAGGCAGCTTTAACTTTAATCCTCTTGGCCCTTAAATCTTTATCCAATAAAAATAAAGTATTAATTCCTGCTTACACATGTTATTCGGTACCATCATCAATATTAAAAGCAAATCTAAATATACATATTTCAGATGTTAATCCTGTTACATTAGATTTTAACTTTGATTTACTGAAAAAAAATATAGATAATGATACATTGTGTATTGTACCAAGCCATCTTTTTGGAATTCCGTCGAATGTATCAGAGTTAAAAAGTTTTTGTAAAGATAAAGGGGTTTTTATAGTAGAGGATGCTGCACAGGCAATGGGGGTGAGCTGGAATGGCAATAAACTTGGAACTCTTGGTGATGTGGGTTTTTTTAGCCTCGGAAGGGGAAAAAATATTACGTGTAGTTCAGGTGGTATAATAATAACAAATTCAGATGAAATAGCCAATTCAATCAATAAATACTATTCGACATTAAATGAAGAACCCGGATATGAATGCATTGAAACTATATTAATGGTTATCTTTATGATATTATTTGTTTATCCTGTTTTATACTGGTTCCCGGCGGGCTTGCCATTTCTAGAACTCAGCAAAACAAAGTTTTATAGAAATTTTGCAATAAATAAAATTAATGGTTTTAAAGCCGGTCTCATGTGGAACTGGAGGAAAAGATTAGAACAGTATAATAAATCCAGGGTAGAGAACGGAAAATATTATTTCAACCAATTGTTTTTAATTGGCAAGACTCCGAAATTCGATAACAATCTACCCTTTTTAAGATTTCCTGTATTGCTCAGGGATAGTGAATTCAAAAAGAAAATATGTAACATATCAAAGCAAAGAGGGCTTGGAATAAGTCCTATGTATCCAACTGCTATTAATGGAATCAAGGAAATACATAAATTGGTACAAAATTTTAATTGTCCAGTGGCTGAAAAAATTGCGGAAACTCTTGTAACATTTCCGACTCATAGCCTGATCAATGAAAGAGATAGAAAAAAGCTTTCAGCAATTTTGGAGATCATAAAATCAATTTTTTAACCTTTGATTTGGAAGAATGGTTCCATGTTCTTGATCTTCCAAAATCTGCATATAATTCAGATTGGAATAATTATCCATCCCGTGCAGAGATAGGTCTTGACCGATTCTTGGATATACTCTCACATTTTAATATATCATGTACTTTTTTTATCCTTGGATGGGTAGCAGAAAAATATCCGAATTTAGTCCGGAAAATCGATTCATTTGGTCATGAAATTGCATCCCATGGTTATGGTCATGAATTGATATATAGATTAGGACCGGATCGATTTCGGCAGGATATCAGGAAAGCCAAAAGAATATTGGAAGATTTGACTGGTAATGAAATTCAGGGTTACAGGGGTCCTGGTTTCAGCATAACAACGGAAAACACATGGGCTTTTGATGTCATTGCTGAAGAAGGTTTTCGATATGATGCAACTCTCTATCCTGGAAAACATGCGCATGGAGGCATGTCTGGTATGCCGGGTAAGCCGTTTCTTTTATTAACATTAGAAGGTAACAAGATTGAGGAATATCCTGTAACTCTTATGAACATAGCAGGATATCGGTTAGCTTTTGCAGGCGGGGGATATTTTCGTCTTTTTCCAGTTGTTTTCATTTCTCAATGCATTAAATGGTTAAATCGCCGGGGAACTCCGGTCATGTCATATCTTCACCCCAGGGATTTGGACCCTGGGGTACCACCTCTTCCCATGTCATGGAAAAGAAGGTTTAAATGCTATGTAAATCTATCACGTTCGTGTGACAAACTTGAAAAGATGTTGAGTACCCATCCCTTTGGTTCTATTAGAGATTGGCGGGATGGTCGGGATGATGCTTTACCTCTCTTTTCCATGAAAGAGCATTTTTCCAAATAACTATTGCGAAGAGACTTCTTCAATCGGTTTCATAATATTTTAGCATAACTAAGGGGCTTACGAAAAAGGAGTCCTTGTTTCTTTGGAAAGATGCAGCGCTTGTAATGACTGACAGCG
>Ga0255371_10025_pt2 | contig 19322 bp, 13 predicted proteins | sample ANMaggSSYBR01I12_FD_182097 | JGI IMG/M metagenome (GOLD analysis project Ga0255371, IMG submission 182097) | Sediment cell enrichment communities from methane seep in Santa Monica Basin, California, United Staets - ANME aggregate JGI... | ecosystem: Environmental > Aquatic > Marine > Cold seeps >...
TGACATTGTATCAGTAACCAATTGGGATTATAAAGTAAACGAAGCAAAAGCCATGGAAACTATTGGTGAATATTCTGCTCGGGGTATTTATATAGTAGCTTTAGTTGAAGTTACAAATACTTCTAATTCAGCAAAAGACGTAGGAACTGGTCTTTTTGAAGCAGTAGATGAGCAAGGACGTATATATGAGATGGACAGCACTGTATCTTTAGAATACTATCATGAAAATAATTTAGGTCTTTGGCATTATGATGAATTAGGACCCTCTTTAACAGATGTTCTTCCAGTAGTTTTCGATGTACCCAAAGATGCAAGCAATGTTGTTCTTGTTACAGCTGGAGATAGCAATAATCCAATTTTACTGATGGAGGAATCCGGTTTTGAAATTGATCAGAACGAAACTACAGAAGTTTATGACATTGTATCAGTAACCAATTGGGATTATAAAGTAAACGAAGCAAAAGCCATGGAAACTATTGGTGAATATTCTGCTCGGGGTATTTATATAGTAGCTTTAGTTGAAGTTACAAATACTTCTAATTCAGCAAAAGACGTAGGAACTGGTCTTTTTGAAGCAGTAGATGAGCAAGGACGTATATATGAGATGGACAGCACTGTATCTTTAGAATACTATCATGAAAATAATTTAGGTCTTTGGCATTATGATGAATTAGGACCCTCTTTAACAGATGTTCTTCCAGTAGTTTTCGATGTACCCAAAGATGCAAGCAATGTTGTTCTTGTTACAGTTGGAGATAGCAATAATCCAATTTTACTGATAGAGGAACTATATTAGTTAAATTTCAGTAGAATCTATAAAGAATAAGTATTTTATTTATCAAAAATTCTTTATGAGGTAAATGGTGGTTATATTTGAGAATTATTAAAAAAATAATTCCAATATTAATTTTAATAGTAGTATTAATCTTTGGATTAGTTTGTAGCAATACTTCTGATCAAGCTGTAGTAGAAGTTGAAGAAATCAAAGTTGAAGAAGAGCAAAAAGAAAAAGTTGCTAAAGAACCGGAGGAAAAATTCTCATTCTATGAATATGTAGATGAATCCAAAGTTAGAGAATACAAAATGGTCGATGAAGAAGATATAAGTATTAAAGCTTTAGGAGACAAATTATTATCTGAATATACTTTAGAAGAATTAGATAAATTACCAACAAATTACAGAATGAAATATTCAATTACTATACCACGTGATATTACAGAAGAAGAACTTAAATCAACTTTGGCTCAGATAATTAAAGAAAAATCTACCAAGAACCCAGATATAGATGAGGTAGTAGTCTTTTCATGGTATTTTGAAGGTTCTGTAGGTCAGACTGCAGCAATGGGTAGAGCTGAGTGGTGTCCCAATGGTGAATGGGGTGGGCTCTCACCAGAGATAGCAAAAAGTAATGATAGAGATACATATAAAATTGTTTTCGACCAAATTGATATTCAAATATATGAGGACGAGGTAAAATTTAGCCTTACTGAATCAGAAAGGATGCAAGCATTTTATGATTTAGTAAAACTCCAAGATTCAATACCCTTTGATGACCCACAATGGGAAGAAAAAAATGATGAATCATATATAACAATTGCTAAAAAATATGGAATTACAGAAGAACAAATGCATGAGATAAGTACTGAAGGAATAATAAAAGGATGGCCTATGCCTTCAATTGAGGAAGAAGCTACTGAAGAATTAGAAGAGGCTTCTCTAGAGCAACCACTAATAATATCTTTTTCAGATAGCATAGGTAATATAATAAGGAATTCTACCAATAATAGCACTGGAGAAAATGAGTCAGAGGATGACTTTACTATTTCCCCCAATGATACTTTAGAATTTTCCGTAACTTCAACAGGGGCAAATGACTTTTATAAATTTGGGTATTGTGTCTGTAACTCTGAAGATAGTCCCTTTATTCTAATGCAGGATTGGAGTTACGAGAATAGCTGTACTTGGACTGTAACAGCAGATGTTCCCGAATCCACCATGGTTTTGGTAATTGTAGTGGTAAAAAATAACGATGGTATTGAAGAACTTGGAGGAGCTCAAATGGGATACTGTGACGATAGTTCCGCCATAGGTTATTTTACTGAAATAAATTTCTAAGTTAAGTCAACAATCTAAAGCAAATTTATTGCGATATAGTTCCGATTTTATAAAGAGCACCGCTTTAGGTGTGATATAGTACATATTAGTGTGATATTAGGAACTTTTTACTAAATTACACTATCCAAATCCATAGTGTTATAATTATCAAATCAAAATAATAATAAAACTCAGATTTTATGGAAACTATTTTTACTATTGAAAACAAGCAAATAGAAGCATTAGAATCAAAAGAAGGAACATTTTTCTTTCGTAACTTGCTTTGGGCTGAAGCGAGAAGACTAGGTATACCTCTAAATAAAATAAAAATATCTCTATGGATAAACGTTCCTGACGGTGGAATTGATGCATCTGTCAATGGAATTGAATTAGATATTCTTAAAGAAAGTGGTTTAATAAAAAACGGTAAAACAAGTTATCAATTAAAAACTGGTGGATCATTTAAACCATGGCAGCTATCTCAAATTGAAAAAGAGCTTTTTGGGAGAAAAAAAGATAAAAGGAAAGAAAATTTAGGGAAAAGTGTACGGAACTGTTTGGATAAAAATGGTACTTATGTTTTAGTATGTTTTGGATTGGAACTCCATGATCTGGAATGTACAAAAGCAGTTGATAATCTCATATCTTGCTTTAAAGCATGCGATTACAAGAATCTAAAAGTTGAACTTTGGGGGCAGAGTAATATTATTGGCTTTTGTCAAATGTTTCCTTCTCTAACACTACAATTCAAAGGTTTTGATAAATACATGTTCCAGTCATTTGAAAGTTGGTTTCTCCAGGATGACATGAGACAAGATTTTAAATCCGGTATAGAACAAAAAAATTTAATTGAAAATTTACAAAAGGAATTACGTGAAAGTAATAAAAACAATAAAGCTAAGCATATTAGGTTAAGAGGTGAACCCGGTATTGGTAAAACGAGACTTGTTCTAGAAGCAGTTTTAGCAGAAGACTTGGCACCTCTTGTGATTTATTGTGATTCTCCGAATAGATTTCAAGACTCTTATTTAATGAATGAGGTAATCAAACCAGATAATAATTTTAGCTTTATTTTAGTACTTGACGAATGCGATTCACAATATAGTTCATATATTTGGAATAAGTTAAAACATATGGGCCCAAGGATAAAAATCATATCTATTTATAATGAATACGATGAAACCTCAGGAAATATATTATATTTTGATGCACCTCCACTAAGAGAAGAGCAAATCAGTAGTATAATACAAGAGTATAATGTTCCTAAAGACCAGGCTGATAGGTGGTCAGAATTATGCAGTGGTTCTCCAAGAGTGGCCCATGTGATTGGATGGAACCTTAAAAATAATCCGGAAGATATATTAAAGCCTCTTGATACTGTAAATATATGGGATCGTTTTATTGTGGGTAGAGATAATTCTGATAGCAATGATGTTAGGCAAAGAAAACTAGTCCTTAAAAATATATCCCTTTTTAAGAAATTTGGTTTTAGTTCTGTATTGATAAATGAAGCTAAGGCTATTCATGAAATATTAAAGAAATCAGATCCTCTAATAACTTGGGAGAGATTTCAGGAAATTATACAGAAGTTAAAAAATAGAAAAATATTACAGGGTGAATCTACACTCTATATTACACCCAAGGCTCTTCATATTTACTTATGGAAAGAGTGGTGGAAAACTTATGGGAAAGGATTTGACTTTCAAGTTTTTTCAAAAGAACTTCCGGATTCGTTGATTGAATGGTTTTATGAAATGTTTAAATATGCTGCAGAATCTAAAGCCGCTTCCAAAATAGTTGAAAAATTATTAGGGGCTGATGGTCCTTTTCGGACAGACAATTATCTAAAGACTAGATTAGGTTCAGATTTTTTTTTAGCATTAACTGAAGCTAATCCTAGAGCTGCACTAAAATGCTTACAAGCAACAATTGGTATTTGGAGTAAAGAGGAACTCCAAAAATTTGGCGAAGGTAGAAGAAATGTTGTTTGGTCTCTGGAAAGAATAGCTGTTTGGAAAGATTTATTCAAAGATTCAGCCCGCCTATTACTAAGTCTCGGAGAGGCCGAGAATGAAAACTATTCCAATAATGCTAGTGGAGTATTTACAGACTTATTCTCTCCCGGACCGGGTAGAGTCGCGCCCACCGAAGCATCTCCGGAGGAACGGTTCCCCGTACTACATGAATCTCTTAATTCTACTTCTAAAGAAAAAAGGTTGCTGGCATTAAATGCTTGTGATAAAGCATTGCAAATGAGTCATTTTTCAAGAATGGTTGGTCCTGAGTATCAAGGTTTAAAAGTTGCACAGCTTTGGGAACCTAAAAACCCTATAGAGATAATCGATTATTACGAAAATGTCTGGCGACTTGTTTATTCTAAATTGGATAAAATGCAAAAAGATGAACAAGAAAAAGCTATCAGCATTATACTAAATAATACTAAAAGTTTAACCTGTATACCAGAAATGGTAGAACTAATTATTTCAAACATTACTGAACTTGCTGACAAGCCATACGGTAATAAAAAGGAAATACTCAAAACTGTTGAATCTATTCTTTATCATGGGAGAAATGAATTACCTGTTAAGGTGAAGCAGCAATGGGAGCAATTACGAAATAATCTGATAGGAAGTAACTTTTCCTCTTTAATGAACCGTTATGTAGGCATGGATTTGATAGAAGATAAAATTGATGAAGATAGAAAAGGAGTTGACAAAGTAGGACAACATATTGATAACCTGGTTAAACAAGTTATTTCAGACCCTAACCTTTTAAAGCCAGAACTTTCTTGGTTAGTTACCCAAGAAGCTATGAATGGATACATTTTTGGATATAAGTTGGGCCAAAAAGATAAGGGTTTTATTCTTTTACCAATTTTGTTAGATGCCCAACGAAAAGCTTCTAAAAAAAATGATGCAAGTGATTATTTTCTAGGAGGATATCTAAAAGCACTTTATGAAAAAAATTCAGAGCATTGGGAAACACTTTTTGATAAATTAGCTATAGATAAAGATTTATCAAGCTGGGTTCCTAGTCTAACTTGGCGTTCAGGCATGACTGATAGGGCTGCACTTCGTATTTTAAATCATGCAAAAAAAGGAATATTAAATACTGACCATTTCAGAATTTTTAGGTTTGGTAGGGTCATAAGCAATCTTTCTGAAAAAGTATTCAAACAGTGGATAGAATTTTTATTGCAAAGTTCCGATGATCACGCTGCTTCAATAGCTTTAGATTTATATTATTTCTTTTATTTAAGAAATAAAGTAAAGTACCAATTTCCCAAAGAGCTTACTTTTAAGCTTTTAACACATCCTTCTTTATTTAAAAAACCTGATCATGGTAGAAGAGATCAAATAGATGATTATCATTGGACTGAAATTGGTCTTAGGTATATACAATTATATACAGATAAAAGTCTTAAACTAGCAGATACGATACTCAAATGTTTTGGTAGAAAGGACTCTATTTTAGATGGATATCAGACTCAAACTCACAAAGTAATTAATTATATTTCACGAAATTATCCAAAAGAGATTTGGATAAAAGTTTCAAAATATCTTGGACCACCAATTGATGAAAGGGCTTTTCATATTAAAGAATGGTTAAGAGGAGAAGGCCTTTTTAAGGAAGGGGAAGGTCAATTAAAAAATTTTTCACCTGATATAGTATTTGAATGGGTAGATAAAGATTTAAAAAAACGGGCTTGGTATTTAGCTACTTTTGTTCCAAAAACATTGTTTAAACAAAAAGGAAAGATCTGCTGGGCAAGAGAATTACTAATAAGATATGGAATTCGTAAAGATGTCCGAGATAATTTAGAAGCTAACTTCTCCTCTGAAGGTTGGTCAGGCCCAGCTAGTCTTCACTATCAACAAAAAAAAGATAAGCTACTTGGTTATAGAAAAGAAGAAAGAAATGAAAATGTTATAAGGTGGATTGACGATTACATTGATGACTTAAATAAGCAGATTGAGAGAGCGAAAATTGAAGAAGAACGTAGAGATTAGAAGTATCAAATATTTGATCGTCTAAATTACTATTTCTTTAAATTACAATATATTTTAGTTATGAATATTTACAAAATTTTTTCCATATAGGAATTTGTAAGTTCAAGAAAAATCAGCATTAATTATTATAGGTAATAACATTAATAATATTTATTTGCGATATAGTTCCGATTTTGTTAACCAGGTGTAATTGAGTGCGATATAGTTCCTATTATAGGTGTATTAGGAACTTTTATAAATATTTCAAGAAAAATTTGCTTCCTTTTGTACGGTTTGGCTAGCCATAGCGTACGAAGTAAAACCAGGATTTTAGCCTTAAATGAGAATATTTTTATACCAGAATTAGGATATTACTGAAAAATTGCATTTTTTTCCTAAAAACCTTATGATTTTATGAGTATTTTTTATATATTTATATCATTTCAAGAATATACTACTTTTAAAATAATACTTTACTAAATCTAATTAAATGAAAGATAAAAAAATATAATTAGAGGAATATTTATTAAAAGGTTTTTATAAATAATACAAAAACAAATATGAAACTAAACGACAATAAAATCAAAGATATCACAAAGCTTCTAGAAAAGAGCCACGCTTTACCTGATGAATACCGCTTTAAATTATTTGAGAAAAACGATATGCGGAATTAGTATGGAATGGTAAGACAAATGAATTTACAAACATAGTATTACCTTTTAAGTAATCGAGTAAGTAGATGAACCCAGAGGTGATCGGATATGCAAAAAAGAATTATCTTAAAATTGATTGATAAAGTGATTTAAATATGGCAATTAAAAAATCTGAATTATATAGTTCGCTCTGGAAAAGTTGCGACGACCTCCGTGGAGGGATGGATGCCTCTCAATACAAAGATTATATTCTTGTCCTCCTATTCGTAAAATACGTTACTGATAAATATGCGGGCCAAAAGAATGCATTAGTAATTATTCCAGAGAATGGCGGTTTTGATGACATGGTTAAGCTAAAAGGGAAAGTCGATATTGGGGATGGGATCAATAAAATTTTGAGCAAACTTGCGGAGAATAATGGGTTAAAAGGTGTTATTGATGTAGTCAATTTCAATGATGAGGAAAAACTAGGAAAAGGCAAGGCTATGCAGGATAGGTTGTCTAGTCTGGTGGCCGTTTTTGAAAATCCTGATCTTAGCTTTAGCAAAAACAGAGCTGATGGAGACGACATCTTGGGAGATGCCTATGAGTATCTGATGAAAAACTTTGCTACTGAGTCAGGTAAAAGCAAAGGGCAATTTTATACTCCTGCTGAAGTGTCACGTATCATGGCTATGCTTATTGATGCTGAAAAGGCTTCGGGGCCATCCCAGACAGTCTATGACCCAACTTGTGGGAGTGGGTCTCTACTCTTAAAAGTTGCTGAAGCTACACCTAACGGTATTGCTATTTACGGTCAAGAGATGGACAATTCGACTGCAGCTTTGGCAGTTCTTAATATGTGGATGCACAACAATCCCACAGCAGAGATTAAGAAAGGCCAAAGTACCCTTTCAAACCCACTTCACTTAAATAATGATGGACCAATTAAAACATTTGACTATGTTGTGGCTAATCCACCTTTTTCCTATAAATCCTGGCGTCATGGATTTAATCCTGAACATGATGAATATGAGCGATTTACAGGATTCGGTATTCCGCCAGCAAGAAATGGTGATTATGCTTTCCTATTACATATTGTTAGATCAATAAAAAGCAATGGTAAAGGTGCTGTAATTCTTCCTCACGGGGTATTGTTTAGGGGCAATGCCGAGGCGAATATTCGGCAAAACTTAATTAAAAAGGGTTACATCAAAGGGATTATTGGTTTGCCGCCTAATTTGTTTTATGGTACTGGAATTTCAGCTTGCGTAATCATCCTGGATAAAGAAGGCGCTCAAAACAGAAAAAATATTTTTATGGTAGATGCAAGCAGGGGTTTTTATAAAGATGGTAATAAAAATAGATTAAGAGAGCAGGATATTCGTAAAATTGTTGATGTTTTTATTGCCCAGTTCGAAATTCCTAAATACTCCCGATTAATTCCTTTATCAGAAATAGAAGAAAAGGAATATGACCTAAACATTCCACGCTATATTGATTCTCAGGAAGAAGAAGACATTCAAGACATTGAAGCCCATCTTCTAGGAGACATCCCCAATATTGACATTGATTTGCTCCAAAACTATTGGGATGTATATCCTTCTCTAAAAACTTCACTCTTTGGTTCTAGTAAACGCAAGGGGTACAAACATCTCCGAATCCCTGAGGAAGAAATCAAAAAGACAATATTTTATCACCAAGAATTTATTAAATATGGGCAAAAGTTTCAACAAGTTTTTGGTAAATGGAAGAATGAGAATGTATTGGGCCTAAGATCTATTCAAGTGGGTACTAAACCGAAGGAGTTAATAAAAAGCTTATCCGAAAAACTAATTGTTGCTTTTTCAAATCTAAAACTGATAGATAAATATGACATCTATCAGCACCTTATGACTTATTGGAGTGAGACCATGCAGGACGATGTTTACCTGGTTGCTACTAATGGTTGGAAAGCAGAAGTTGACCCAACTCGAAATAAAAAAGGGAAAGAAATAGGATGGGAATCAGCTTTAATTCCAAAAACACTTGTTATTGATAGATATTTCAAAGTTGAGCAAATAGAGTTGGAAAAGCTCCAAGTCAAACAAGATGAACTAAATCAAAAGATGCAGGAACTTGCTGAAGAGCATTCTGGTATAGACGTGCAGTCGGGAGAAGAAAGACCTTTGGAATTAGTAAGATCTGATGCTGGAAACATAACCAAGGGAAACATTAAAGAGCAAATCAAAGAGTTAAGAGACGTTTCCAGTTTAGATGACGGTCTAATAATATTAGAAGAATATCTTGATTTACTAAATAGGGGGACTAATGCTAAAAAAGAAATCAAAGATACTGAAAAAAAATTAGACCAGGCATTACTTGAAAGATACAAAACTCTAACAGAAAAGGAAATAAAACAGATGGTGGTAGATGATAAGTGGTTAAAAAGCATTGAAGACTCAGTTAGAAGCAAGATGGATGTTATTTCCCTTCAACTAACTCGTAGAATTAAAGAGTTGACCAAACGCTATAGAAACACATTGCCCTCTATTGAAGATGAGGCAAAAGAATTAAGTAAAAAAGTAGACAGACATCTGAAAAAGATGGGATATACGTGGTGACAAATACACAAATACCGATAGGCTACAAACAAATTGAGCTGGGAGTAATTCCTGATGAATGGGATATAAAAAGGTTGGGAGATATCGGAAAATCAATTATTGGCTTAACCTATTCTCCCAGTGATGTAGTTAGTTATGGGAAATTGGTACATCGATCTTCCAATATCAGAGACAATAGGCTTTTATATGATGACAATGTTTATGTCAAAAAGGTCTTTAGCCAAAAATTAATTTTAAAAGAAAATGACATTCTAATATGTGTCCGAAATGGGAGTCGAAATTTAATTGGGAAATCTGCCTTAATTATAGGTAAATCTATCGGAGAGACATTTGGTGCTTTTATGTCTGTGTTTAGGTCAGACAAGTATCAACCATTTATATTTTATTTAATTGTTTCAAATATAGTACAAAAACAAATTAATCAGAGTCTTGGTGCAACAATTAATCAAATAACAAATAAAACTTTAAACGATTTTTTAATTCCATATCCCCTAAACCCAGAAGAACGAATAGCTATTACCACTGTTCTCTCTGATATTGATGCACTGATTGAACAGTTGAAGAACCTGATTGCCAAAAAGAAAGCCATCAAACAGGGGTTGATGCACCAGCTCCTCACTGGCAAAAAAAGATTGCTGGGGTTTAGTGGGAAGTGGGAGGTAAAGAAGTTGGGAGAGATTGCAAATGTTATTGGTGGGGGGACTCCTAGTACTTATAATCCTAGCTATTGGAATGGCATGATTAATTGGTTTACGCCAACAGAGATTGGATTAAATAAGTATACTTACACTAGTATTCGTAAAATTACAGAAGAAGGATTAGCAAATTGTTCAGCAAGAATATTACAAAAGGGTGCCATTCTTTTAACTACGAGAGCAGGAATTGGTGACGTGAGCATATTGATGAACGAAGGTTGTACGAATCAAGGATTTCAATCTCTGGTGGCTAATGATGATGAAAGCTATGAATTTTTATATTATTTAGTATCAACATTAAAGAATGTATTAATTCAAAATGCAAGTGGTAGTACTTTTTTAGAGATTAGTCCTAACAGAATCAAACAAATTGAAGTTAAAATTCCTAATCTCAAGGAGCAAACTGCAATTGCCAACATTCTCTCCGATATGGATGCTGAGATTGAGAAATTGAAGCAAAAAAGAGATAAATACCAAATGCTTAAACAGGGAGTGATGCAACAATTATTAACAGGTAAGATAAGATTATTATGACAGATGTTGGGCAAATAGAACGAAAAACACAGGACAGAATTGTGGCACTTTTTCGCGACCGCCTTGGCTACGAATATCTTGGCAACTGGGTGGAGAGAGAAGGCAATAATAATATCGAAGTAAAATATCTTCGTAAGTATCTAGAAAATCAAAACAAATACAGTAAAAAACTAATAGATGGTGCTATTATTAAAATACAAAAAACTTCTGAAAACCAAATTCAGGAACTATTTGAAACAAACAAAGACGTTTACGGAATTCTTCGCTACGGTGCAAAAATCAGGGAGAGGTTAGGAGAAAACCATAAGACTGTTTGGCTTATTGATTGGGAAAATCCAGAAAATAATCACTTTGCTATAGCTGAGGAAGTAACTTTCAAAGGCAAAAGGGTTAAAAGGCCAGACGTTGTATTGTATGTAAATGGTATTGCTCTTGGGGTTTTGGAGCTTAAGCGTAGCACTGTTACTGTTTCTGAGGGAATTCGCCAGAACATCGGTAACCAAAAAGATGAATATATAAAAAGCTTCTTTACCACTATCCAATTGGTTATGGCTGGTAATGACACCGAAGGATTACGTTATGGGACCACTCAAACAGAAGAAGAATATTATTCTTTATGGAATGAGGATAGTTTTAAAGAAGAGAAGCGACTTGATAGGCAGTTACTGCAATTATGTGAGAAAAAAAGGTTATTGGAAACCATTCATGACTTTATCGTTTTTGATAGTGGAATTAAAAAAGTCTGTTATTACAATCAGTATTTTGGGGTTAAAGCGGCTCAAGAATATGTACAAAAACACGATGGCGGAATAATCTGGCACACTCAAGGAAGTGGAAAGAGTTTAACAATGGTGTGGTTAGCAAAGTGGATTAGAGAAAACATTACTGACTCAAGAGTTTTGATTATTACAGATAGGGATGAATTGGACGAACAGATTGAGATGGTGTTTCATGGCGTAGACGAACAGATTTATCGCACTAAGCATAGCAATGACTTAATTAAACAAATCAATATAAAAGATAATTGGTTAGTATGTTCACTTGTGCAAAAATTTGGCAGAAAGGAATCTGCTGATGAGAAGGATATTGAAAAATATATTGAGGGTATCAAGCGAAATCTTCCGGAAAACTTCTCAGCTAAAGGCGATATTTTTGTTTTTGTAGACGAGTGCCATCGTAGCCATACGGGTAAGCTTCATCGAGCCATGAAAGAGTTAATACAAAAGGCTACCCTAATCGGTTTTACTGGTACCCCACTTCTTAAAGCCGATAAGCAAAAAAGCATTGAAGTTTTTGGTCCGTTTATTCATACATACAAGTATGGTCAGGCGGTAAAAGATGGTGTGGTATTAGATCTTCGCTATGAGGCCCGTCGTGTTCCCCAAAAGATTTCCTCACGAGAAAAGATCGATAAGTGGTTTGATGAAAGAACAAAAGGGCTAAACGATACCGCCAAAGCAGTATTAAAAAAACGTTGGGGTACAATGCAGAGCTTACTTAGTTCCGGCTCGCGTTTAGAAAAGATAGTTTTTGATGTGATTGATGATTTTTACAATAAACCTCGACTTGCAAGCGGTAGAGGCAATGCAATGTTAGTAGCCAGCAGCATCTCAGAGGCATGTCGTTATTATGAAATATTTCAAAATAAGAGTTTTACAAAATGTGCGGTTGTGACATCTTACGAACCTGGAGCACTAAATACTGAAGATCGGGAATACGCTATTTATCAGAAAATGCTTGCAGATAGTTTTATAAAAGATATTAAAGAATTTGAAAGAATTGCTAAAGAGAAGTTCATAAAAACACCAGGACAGATGCAGCTTTTAATTGTAGTAGACAAACTACTTACTGGCTTTGATGCTCCATCAGCAAGTTATTTGTATGTAGATAAAAATATGCAAGATCATAGGTTATTCCAGGCAATTTGCCGGGTGAATAGATTGGACGGAGATGACAAAGAATATGGATATATTATCGATTATAGGGATTTGTTTAAAAAGCTTGAAAAAGCTGTAACTGATTACACTTCCGAAGCATTTGAAAATTATAACAAAGCAGATGTGTTAGGTTTGCTAAAAGATAGATTGGATGAGGGAAGAAAAGATTTAGATGAAGCACTTGAGGCACTTAGGGCCTTATGTGAGCCCGTAGATGAACCAAAAGATACAATTTCCTATATACAATTCTTTTGTGGTGATGTAGAAAATCCTTACTCAGTCAAAGAAAATGAAGTTAAAAGAGTCAAGCTTTATAAACAGGTGGGACATTTACTTAGAGTTTATGCAGATATTGCAAACGAGATGAGCAAAGCGGGATATAAAAACGAGAAAATTTCCACCATTAGAGACGAAGTTAAACATTTTGAACAAGTAAGAATTGAGATAAGGCTTGCGAGTGGTGATTATATTGACCTTAAAAAGCATGAACCAGATATGAGAATGTTAATTGATCGGTATGTATCTGCATCAGAGTCGAAAGTGATTTCAACTTTTGATGACATGACGTTAATAGATTTAATTGTAGAAAAAGGTAAAGATGTAGTTAATGATCTTCCCGAATCTGTCATTGGCGATCGAACAGCAATTGCTGAAGTTATTGAAAATAATGTTCGTCGACTGATTGTTGATGAGACTCCGAACAATCCGGTCTATTTCCAACAAATGTCAGTGATATTGGATAATCTTGTAAAGAGAAGGATTAAAGAAGATGTCGAGTATCAAGATTATTTAAATAAAATTATTGAATTAACAAGGAAAGTAGTAAATCAAGGTGGTGGGCCACCTCGCCCACCCACTATTGATACCAGAGCCAAACAGGCATTATATGATAATTTCGGACAGAATGAAAAAAAAGCTATTACCATCCATGAGACAGTAATAAGATCGAAATATGCTGATTTTAGAGGAAACCCAATAAAAGAAAGAGCAATCAAGAACGCAATTCGTGAAGCAGTGCTAGATATAACAGACAAAGAACTAAAAAATATTTTTGAAATTATTGTTAATCAAGATGAATACTAAACTACCAACAATTAATGTCAGTGGAATTAAGATATATATTGTTAAAAAACAAATAAAAAATCTGCACTTGTCAATTTTACCACCTGATGGAAAAGTAAGAATTTCAGCTCCCGAGAAGTCTACCAACGAGTCAATCCACCTATTTGTTGCTTCAAGAATTAATTGGATTAAAAAGCAAAGAAAAAAATTTAATGATCAGGAAAGAGAAACTATTCGTGACTATGTATCGGGAGAAACTCATTTTTTATGGGGGCGGAAATATAGGCTTGAGGTAATATCCAAAAATACACATTCAAAAGTTGTACTGAATGGAAATGAAAAAATTACATTGTTTGTCAGGCCAGAAACTTCACGATCTAAAAAAGAAAAGATATTATATCAATGGTATAGAAATATTATCCGTCAGGAAGCAGGAAAAATATTCCAGAAATGGGAAAAGAAGATGAAGGTCAAGGCAAAAGATAAAGGAATAAGAAAGATGAAAACCCGTTGGGGAACTTGTAATTATAAAACTAAAAAAATATTACTAAATTTGGAGTTAGTTAAAAAACCAAGTTGGTGCCTAGAGTATATTATTGTTCATGAGCTTCTTCATTTGTTTGAGAGACAACACAACGAAAATTTTGTTCGATTAATGAATACATATATGGCAAAGTGGAAATTCTATAGAGAAGAACTAAATAAATTTCCATTAAACCATGAGAAATGGAAATATTAAACAAAATTACTATATCTAACAAACAAGCAGGAGAAAAGAGAGGACTTGAAGTAATTGAATTAATTCCTTATCCTAATTGTGGCAAAAAAATAATGATTTTACTCTTGCCAATACAGATGTTGAAGAAAGGATGAAATCATTGAAGGGTTTTATTTAATAATTGGAAGAATAAAAATACTTCCTGTAAACAGCCTGTTTACAGGAAGTTATCAGGAGAAAATCCTAGAGCCCTATATTATTACCAATATGAAATATAAATCCCTTAAACAGCGATTTTGATATGCTTTTTTATTTTAAATAATAAATATTATAATTATATCTAATTCAATATATACTAAAACCTGATTATAAATACCAGCATAAGGTGTTCTGATGGCTAAAAGGCAAATAGCTATAGTAACAATAGAAGTTTTAAGGTGGGCAAGAAACCTTGACAAAATTACTGTTGAGGAAGCAGCAAAATATACTGGAGTAACAGTTGAAAGATTACGCAGTTGGGAAGATGGAAAAGATTTACCTACAGTAAAGCAAACAAAAAAATTGGCAAAGAAATACAGAGTGCCATTTGTTTATTTTTATCTTCAGGAACCACCCAAAGATATAAAAATACCAAAAAGTACTGATTATCGCACCTTTAAGAATATATCCTTTGAAGAACCAAGATCTCGTGAGCTACTTTATACCCTAAGAGATATTATAGATAGGCGAGAAGTAATGATTGAGCTATATAGGGAACTTGAATATGATACTATTCCCTTTGATTATAAAATTGACAATAGAGATAGCATTAAGAATATTGCTACCTATATTCGTAGTCTAATAGATCTCACCTATGAAAAACAAATAAAATTCAGGGATTCAAGAAACGCATTTAATTATTACCTAGAAGCCTTTGAAGAACTTGGAATATTAGTATTTCAGGCAGCAAATATTGATCCCAGGGAAATGCGAGGCATGTCAGTTTATAAAAAAATTTTTCCTATAATTATAGTAAATAGAAAAGATGCTATAAATGCTAGAATTTTTACCCTGTTTCATGAACTAGTTCACCTTTTAACTAAAACACCTGGTATATGTGATAATATGTCAAGCTTTACTGAAAAAGCAAATGATGATATTGAAGTGTTTTGCAACAAGGTAGCTGCTAAAACTTTAGTTCCCAGAAAAAATTTAGAAGAATACACTGATTTAGACTATTTTAAGGACCAAGGTATAGAAGATCGGCTGATAGGGAGCATTGCAAGAAACTTTGCTGTAAGTAGAGCTGTAATAATAGGAAGACTGTATGAGTTAAATAAGATTTCATTACCGATCTATTTAAAAAAGCTAAAACAATATTCCAGTGAATATATTCAAAATAAAAAAAAGAGCAAAGGTTTTTTACCTCCTAGTAAAGATATCCCCAGTCAGGTTGGCAAATTATATTCCAGGACTGTACTGAGTGCATATAATCAAGAACTGATAACACCAATAATTGCATCGGGTTATTTTTCTGGTCTCAGACTGCAGCATTTTCCAAAAATAGAAGGGTGGTGTTTTCAGTGAACAAACCCAAGTATGTATTTGATACAAATATTTTTATTAATATGCAAAGAAGATTTCCTGAAGACATACATGAGTCTCTATGGAAAGTGTTTGAAGAAGCTTTAGACAGTGGTATTGTCATCTCAAGTGAGGAAGTATTAGATGAGATAACAAGGGGTGATGATAGTTTAATTGAATGGGCTAAAGCCAGGAAAGGATCTTTTATAGAAAGTGATGAAGATATTCAAAATATAGTTAGGGATATACTCAGAAAAAATGATAGATTCGTATTAGGTTCCAAGAAAACAAATGGGGCAGATCCTTTTGTAATTGCTCTTGCAAAAATTAAATCATGTAAAGTGGTTACTGAAGAGCCTAAAAACGGATTAAACAATCCACCTAAAATTCCTAATATATGTGAACAATACGGTGTTGAATATATAAATTTTAATGATTTTTTACGAGAAATAAAGATAAAAATATAATGCTATAAAAAATAGATATATTCTCCTTTATGTGATACAGTTCCTACTTGATAAAGACTAGGAACTGTATCACACTAAATATGTTGTATGGGAGAAAAAGTTACCTGCAGTATTAAATGCATATAAAGTCTCAAAACTCCTTTCAATTCCAAACCCAAGATATCCCACAGGACTCCGTAATATAATAATCATAACCATAATGCTAAATATAGGACTACGGGTTTCAGAAGTATCTAAGATAATATCAGGAATTATAATCATAGAGATCAAGATCTTCTCCCTGATTTATAATTTGTCTTATTCTTTCTCTGGATAAACCATATTTATCTCCAACTTTTTGATATGTGCCAAGTTTCAAGTACTCATTTCTATAAAGAGCACATCTTCTAATATTGTTGTAAATTTTTTGATTCTTGAAATCTTTAATATTTTTTAAATCTTCTGAAGGATCTGCATTGAACTTTTTTTCAATTTTATTAAATTGGCTCTCTTGAAATAAATTGATTATTTCTTTAAGAGATTTGGAACCAAAATTTCTAAGATCTGATAATTTTTCAATACCGTAGCTAGCGATGTCTTCAAGATTCTCTATTTTATTTCTTTTTAGGCAGCCATAGGTTCGGGTGGAGATAAAACAATTTATATAAAGAAATTTTATTGAAGGAATTGATTTTTCTGGGACGGATCTAGAATTCTCCTTTTCCTTAAATAGCAATATTTTACGAATCATTGATTTTGTTATTTTTTTATCGAGAAAGATTAGCAGTTCCTTATAATCATCACTATTACTTGAAAAATCTTCTAAATCTAAATCCAATATATCTTTACCCGTCCTTATTAGCAGTAACTCAATTTCTGAGAATTTTTTACATAAAATATGTTTTTCCATGACTGACTTAAAAAAATATTATGTCAGGTGAATATTATATCAAAGTAGTTTTTAAATGAATCCCTAAATAAGCTTCAAACTTCTTTACCAAAATGTTTTATCGAAAGAATAGGGCCCCCCATATAATAAATGTTGTTTAGGTAACATTTATTATACTATATTACAAAATAAGTAGGGGCAGGGGTATTCTCAAGATTACTATTTAATAGGTAATCTTATATATAATAAGAGATTAATTGTTGATTAGACAACATTATGTTATATTATACAGTAGCTATCTTTAAAATTATTAATATTTGCTATTACAATAATTTATATAAGCAGAAGGAATCTAATGAATAAAAGAAAAATAATAAATATTACACTGATTGTATTCAGTGTAATAGGAGTATTACTTTTGATTAAATATGATGTTATGGGAAGACTCTATGACATCATAGAACTTCAAGTAGCCCAAAATAAATCCAATCAGACAGATGATAATACCCAGGGCGAGATAATATATGAAACTATGATAGATAAAGATGGTAATGAATTTGTTATTGAAATGGAAAAGGTCATTGGGGAGGATGAAGATGGCAATAAGGTAGAAATGTATGTAGATACAGCAGAGGCAATAATAATATATGACTATATGTACAAGGGTAAGATAACAAAGATAAAGGACAATAAAATTTATTTTACCGTGGATATGGAACAAAAAGAGGGGACCAGCCATAGTTTTAAAGATGTCAACGATTACGAAATAATCTATGACATAGATTCATATAATTTAGAGCTTGATGCCAGGAGTGGGTACTCGGTAACTGATAGCCTTATTTACGACTATCAGTCTTTTTACAAAGCAGAGGGTCTGCAGTTTTTTAGTAGGTAAATATTTAAGGGTCATGGATACTGCTTTTGAAGATAATTATATAGGTGAAAAATACAAGGCTCTTACATTTTACAATGAGTAGCAAAAAGGAAATATGAAATATAAAATTAGATATTTTATTATTTTTTTAATCCTGATAATTTCTATTTCTTTTCTAATCCCCGGGAACCTATCCGCAGAACTAAAACAATTCTGGGTCGATACTTCCCACTGGGAAACAACAGGGGAGTGGATATCGGAAGGCCACTGGGAGACAAACTCCGACAGGCGCTGGGTAGATACTTCATATTGGGTCAGTGATGGGTATTGGGATAATTATACAGAAACTGTCTGGATTGACACTTCACACTGGGTGGAACGGGGATACTGGCAAAACTATACATATAATGAGTGGGTCACAAGCGGTTATTATAGTTACAGATATGTAAATAGATGGGTGGATACTTCCCACTGGGAGACCAGATATAGGACTATTAGCACATGGGTTTCCTGTAATAAGGTATTTTATTATGGAACCAGCAGATATGGCTGGAACGTCTATGCGTTTGCTGCAAAATATAAAGGAACTTATCAGGGCACGATCAAAGGGACAAGATATAAGTATCATAAATATGTAATTGACTACAGGCCGTCTTATGGCGGGAGAGTCTATGCCATAAAATATGTATGCTATCAGCAGCTGACAGAAGTGGTCTCATCTTATAAGGTATGGGTCAGCAGCGGATACTGGAGTACGATCAGGGAGTGGTATTGGATAGATACCTCCCACTGGGAGACGAGAACTGGTAGAAGATGGATAGATACTTCTTATTGGCTTGAAGAGGGCCACTATGAGACCAGAAGCGGAAGCCGGTGGGTGGATACCTCGTACCTTGTCTCTCAGGGACACTGGGAAAATTATACAGAAACAGTCTGGGTAGATACTTCACACTGGGAATATGAAGATACCTGGGTAGAAGAAGGTCACTGGGTAGAAGCTGATATAAATTTAGAGGGCAGAGTACTTCATACACTGCAGTGGGATAAAAATAGAATAAACTATAATCTTTCAAAGACCGGTACCACTGAAAGTCCCAGAGGGTATGAGATATTTTTTAATGGCGAAAAGTTTATACTGAATGCTTATGCAACAGGAGAGTTTGAACCTGATTCAATAGCTGTAGAATTTGTAGATTCCGGCTTTGACAGCGAACTTACTGGTTCTGGCGGAGGTAAATGGGAAGGGGAGATCTGGGATTCTACTTTTATTAATTTTCATGATAGGA
>Ga0255371_10047_pt1 | contig 19118 bp, 24 predicted proteins | sample ANMaggSSYBR01I12_FD_182097 | JGI IMG/M metagenome (GOLD analysis project Ga0255371, IMG submission 182097) | Sediment cell enrichment communities from methane seep in Santa Monica Basin, California, United Staets - ANME aggregate JGI... | ecosystem: Environmental > Aquatic > Marine > Cold seeps >...
ATATTTATATGACAATCTACTTCGCATCTTGAACACATGGTACAGGCAAATGCTGCATGTGATATTGCTTCTGTCTCTTCTTTTGTCAGCTTTTTCTTTAACAATCTGGAAAGAAGTCCATATTCTTTATTTACCGCACTTTTTAATTTTTCCATTTTTTTCTTTGGCGATATAGATACATCTCCGCTCCCCAGATATGCGGAGCAAAGGTCCAGACAATTACCACATCTGGTGCAGGCATCTAACTCTGCAAGCTGTCTTATATTCAATTTATCTAATTTCATTTTTTTATCCTATCAATTTTTTTTATTTATTATTTAAATCACTATATAGATAGCCAGTTAAATTTATCTTAAGATATTAATGCTTATCTTCTTTCATCTTATTATATACCGCTACAATGGGACCAAATACCATATGAGAATATTTTCCAAAAGGTATCAGGGCCACAAATAAAAAGAGCATGCTGATATATGCATAGAAAAAGACCATAGCTGCCACTGCCCAATTAATACCTGGTATAAATCCGAGCATGAGGGAAAGTATATATCCAGCAGGTGCAAATGCGGCCCTTACTGCCGGAGTCTCCATGGCAAGAAAAAAGGTTCCTTCATATACAAAAGAGAGCAGTGCTATTACCGATATTAGTACACCTGCAGATTTATCCTTTAGTTCAACTGATTTATATTTCTTTTTAAGAAGTAAAAACCTCACGACTGCAATAAAGGCTCCTCCAAGTATGGCAAGCTTGGATAGGTCTATAATAATTGCAGTAAACCTGTTCTCAATAGTTCCAAACACCATTACAAACCATGGGCTGGCTGCGCCTATGCTGCTGCTATCCGGTGCTGCAGCAATAGCTATCATATGCAGCAGTGTTATCAGGGTAAAACTCGCAAGACCCCAGAATATAAATATATGTATGATCCATTTCAGGATACTGTCCCTGAAAAGATTCCCATGTATTATGCCGTCCGAGAAAAAACTTTTTATCATCCGTCCTGCTCTTTTGCTAAAAAGAGCCTTTAAAAATAATCCGCAGTACCTGAAGAATCTGCATACTCTGGAATTTTTTTTACCTTCCCCCCCCGTCTCCTACCTGCAGCCAGATAGATATCCGGTAAAAAAACCCCAAACAGAAGAGAAGAAAGCAGGCTCCCAGGATGGCCCATAAAACAGCCTGGTTAATAGTCATATTAATATCCTCTTTTTAATATTTGATAATTAATGATTCTGTGGCAAATTTATTGTTACAATTAAGTTACAATTTAACCTGCTATATAATATCACACTTATATGATAAAAATAAGAATTTTTTAACCCGTATCGTCACAGTTTCATCCCTATTATATTATTATCCCTGACCAGAAATCTTGATCCAAAATCTATATCAAGCTTATCCAGATAGCTGATATTAGTAGCAGTTACAAATGTCTGGAATCTACCGCTTATGATCTTTACCAGTCTCCTGCGCCTCCGGATATCAAGCTCCGAAAGGACATCGTCCAGAAGAAGTACCGGATCTGTTTTTAGCCTGTCCCTGAGAGTCTGGAGTTCGCATAGCTTTAGGCTTATTGATGCTATTCTCTGCTGTCCCTGCGAACCATATGAACGGATATCCCTGCCATTAAAATAAATTATAAAATCATCGCGGTGCGGCCCCAGGGATGTTGTCTTGCGGGCAAGGTCGATGTCCAGATTTTCAGTTAATCTTTTTTTAAATTCTTTTTTTAAGAATTCCCTGTCCATCACAATATCACTATCATCTTTCTTATTTCCCGCTAAATATTTTTCAGGATCATGACTTTCTTCCTTTTCATTCCTGTTCCAGCTAAAGACATACTTAATATCCGGAACGACTCCTTTAAAGAAATTTTCTATATGACCGGCAAATCCTGTTTTAATGGAATCCAAAAGCTTATATCTTTTTAAAATTATCTCGATCCCATATTTTACAAGATTGTCATTCCATGTATCGATTGTTTCAAGATGATTATTGCTGAGCCTTCCTCCTGCGCTTTTAAGAAGGCTATTGCGCTGCATAAGTATCTTCTGATATTGAAGCCTGAGGGAAGAAAAATCACCGTATATCTTTTCCAGTATAGAATCAAGAAATGCCCTTCTTTCTCCTGGATTTGATTTGATTATTCTCAGATCATCGGGAGAAAAGATGACCGATGGCAAAATCGAGACAAAATCTTTCTTCTTTTTATAATATACCCCGTTTACCTTTATCTTCAGGACATTACTGTTTCTTATTTCTATTTCCACCAGAAATTTTTTCTGGTCACTGCCGGAATAAATATTTGCACGGATCAGTGAAAATCCTCTTCCCCATTTTAAAAGCTCATCCTGAATATGTGTCCGGTGGGAACATCCGGTAGAAAGGTAATATATGGCTTCCAGAAGATTTGTCTTTCCATTACCATTATTTCCCACAATCAGTATTGAGTTTTTATCAAACTCAAGATCTATATGATCATAATTTCTGTAATTTTTTAATTCAAGACTCTTTAAATACACTTTTTATTTAAAATATATCAAAATATTTTTATAAATATCCGGTATTATTAATATGGTAAACCGACAATATTAAAATGGGCACCAGCCTGAGAAGTCTTTCCTTCTTTTTATTAGTAGATCAATACTTTTACGCCCAGCGGAAGAGTCTCATAGAGCCACTTTGCTTCTTCCAGCTTGAGCCTTATGCATCCATGGCTCGCAGGACTGCCGATCTTTTCAAATTCCTCAATTATCATTTCCCCGTTCTCATCGAAAGGAACGCTATGGATAAGATAATCCTCAAAGAACCTTATCCAATAATATGCTCCCACACCAAACCTCTCAACAAATGAATATTCGATTTTCTGTGATGTTATAAATTCCCCCATAGGAGTAGGTGATTCAGGAGCTCCTCCCGAACATATCATTTCCCTTAGTATATCATCTTTATAGAATACGATGACCCTCTGGCGGCCAAGATCGATTTCTATTCTAAAATTCCCGCTATCACTATAATCAATATTTTCTTCATCCAGAGAGGGCTGCCTGTCTTCCTCCATATTTTCATCCACTGCTGTCTCAATATAGTCACTACCGTCTACTATCTCAGGCTGTTCACTATCTGCATCTACCGGCATATCCTCCTGGACCAGAGTATCTGGTACATCACCTTTTTCCTCAAAAGCTTCAGGCTCTGCCGGGCTTTTATCTTTACTATCTCCGATACTTCCTGCCAGATCTGCAATAAAAATATTCTGTTTTTGAATGAATGAGCTACCATCGATTATCATCTCGAATTCAAACTTTTTCTCATTTTTAATAATGTCTGTTTCTTGAGTATCATCACTGACATTGTTATTTATGCTTTCCCCTGATTCCGAAGGCGGGTCCCCGAGCTGGTCTGCCGATATTATTTTATCAACAAATACGATGGATGCAGCAATTGCTGCTGAAATCAAAATGATGATTATATTCTTTTTTATCATATTCATTTAGTATTTATAATAATTATGCCCACAGGATAAAATAGTATATTATCGAAAGTTTTTTTCCAGTACCCGGCCCTGGGAGCCTGGCAATTATTATATTTATAAAAATAATTAGTTTCTGTCTAAAAGCTGCTACCGGTCATTATTCTTTAAATATCTCAGATCATCTACTATTATATCACCGAGTCTATATCTTCCCTTAAAACTATCTTCTATTACAGGACATTTGACTTTTAGAAGATAGAATATATTCTTATCCTCGCTGCTTAGTGCTTCATAATTTCCCATGCCTTTAGAAATGATCAGGTCTGCATTTTCATATTCTTTTAAAAATTCTTCTGAGCAATGTGGAAGAATCGTCCCTGGCATATCAAGTCCTGTAGTTATTACTCTGACAATACCGGTCATTCCAACCATCTGTGCATCCTCGATAGTTGCATCATTCATCACCGGTCCTCCCCTCACCACAAATATGGTCCTGTCTGTAGGAAAGAATCTCTCAATGAATATCCTGTCAAAGACTATTTCACCGGTATTATCACCAATATATAATATTTTTTTCGCCCTTGCTATGTTTTCCTTTAATCTGATTATCATGGCCCCATCCAACTCCTGCATTAATGCATATTCTATAGTGCTTTTTATTTTTTGTGCCTTAAAATCATTGCCCTGGCCAAAATCTATTATATTACCTCCTATCGCTATCCTCAAAGCTGTCTCAAATGGATTCTTTGATCCTTCGATCATAGCTGCTATCTCATCTGTCATCTCCATACAGATAAGGTTCATCCTTTCTTTTTCCTTTTTATATGGATCACCAGCAGGAGCATATTTTTTTAATATCCTGTGTATCTTTGCATTGGTCATAAGACCGATCTCTTCAGTATTAAAGTCAGCTGCCGCCTCAAGGACTTCCCTGAGTATTTTTTCCTTTAAGTCTCTATCATCTGTAAACATTTCCATAGCCTCCAGGACCTGCCTTAGATAACATGGTATGCATTCAAGATATAGTCTCATATTTTCTTCCTGCTCCTATCTATCGTGTTAATGCTAATAATCATATTATTTCCCTGTCTGGACAAATATCTTCCATTCATCTCTTTTTTAATCTATCCATCAGCGTCTCCTTATCCTCCGAACTTCTTATAAGCTCCAGTATACTCTGGACCTTTGCTTCAATTATATCCCTTATATTTCTAAACTCTTCCAGAGACAGGCCCACCGGATCCTCAATACCCCAGTCTTCCCTGTAATGTGCGGGCAGAAAAGGGCACCTTACCCCGCAGCCCATAGTTATTAATATATCAAACTCCTGTGGGATATCTAATAGTCCCTTTGAGTATTGCCTGCTTATATCTATACCTTTTTCCTTCATCACAAGCACAGCATCCTGGCTGACCATTGCTGCCGGATGAGTCCCGGCACTGTATACTTCAAGTGATCTGCTCTCATAATGGTTTGCAAACCCTTCCGCCATCTGGCTCCGGCATGAATTTCCTATGCATATAAACCCTATAATCACTCTCATAATATATTTTCCAGACTTTAATGTATTATATATATCAATTTTTAGCATGAAAATAAATTAAATAATATATTTTATAAATTATTTCACTTTTTTAAAACTTATATCCGCATCATCCGTCTTTTATGACAAGGCGGACGGGCCTTCTTTGAAATTTTTGACCCTCCTTTCAAAAAATCCCGACCGCCTCTCCTTTTTATATGGGCAGTTTTGCCTTAACATTAACCCGTACCACGAGGGTGCCAACAGGTCTTACTATTTCAAGACCTTTAATTATGATCTTTCAGATTACAGACTTCTTGAGCTCAGGGATTTGTTTGGGCTTTTTAATTTATTATTTAACTATCTATTTTTTTAAGATATTCAGACAGAAAAACCTATATGGCTCTTCTCTTTCCTAATATAAGAAAAGCAGCGAACATTACTGCTGCAACAATTATAAATGCCAGATGGTAGCCCATAAGACTAATAAAGATCCCTCCTGCTATCGGCAGTAATACTATAAGAAAATTCATAGTACCCCTAATACCAAGATAAATTATCCGGTTATCCGCTGGACATATATCCAGTAAGTAGGATTCAAAACCTACTGTCCTACCACTTATTAAAAAACCAACAAGAAAAAAAATTATTACATAATAATCAGGTCCAAGTTTTGACAGCATAATAGCTATTATAGGCACCATGCATCCTATAAGAGTATAAATTCTAATTATCATTTTAGAACCCCACCTGTTTGAAATCATACCCCATAAAAAATTTGATAGGATAGCACCTGCTGTCTGAAAAATAAGATAACGCCCTACATAACTCTCACTAATATTGAAATTATCTTTTGCATATAATATGTAAAAAGGTAAAATCATCAGACTGAAACTTGACATATTTTCTATTATAATAAAGCGGACAAATTTTTTATCATTTTTTAAAATGTAGGGTATGCTTTTAATGATTGATTTAAAAGATTTCTGGTTTTTATCATTAATAATAGAAGGAGGTTCTTTAATCAGCCAGAAAGCAATTGAGGCAATCATTAATCCAACAAAACCGATTGTCAAAGTTATGGTATAATTGTAAGGAAATGCTACTTTACCAGCAGTAAAAATATTCAGCACAATCAATCCCCCAATAAAAGAAGCTATTCCCGTAGCAATCTGTCTTGATGCAAAAAGATTTCCTCTTTTTCCTATTCTTACAAGCTTGCCTATGATATCACTATAAGCAATACCTGCGAATCCACCACTAATAGAAAAGAGGAATATCCAGAAAAATAAACTTCCTATAACTAGTATAGGAGAACTTTTACCAAAAAAATAAGTAAAAATTGCCATTCCCAGAAATGAAAAACCTCTAATATAAATACCTAATAATAAAAAATTCCTTTTATACTTATGTGAATGCATAAAACTGCTTAGAATAATATTAAAGACAAAAGGTGTGCCCAGCATAATTGAATACAATAAACCAAAAATAATTTTTGAATCGGTTAAGTTAGAAATCAAAGCGGGAAAAACAGTATTAAAATCAAGCATAGACATAGTCAGAGCCAGAAATGCTCCGTGCCAGATAAATATTACATATACTCTTTTAGGAGTCTTGCCCCTCACTGATATTCCTCCTTGATTGTTAAAATACTTCATTTCCTATATTTTATTTAATAATATTGGTATTTTTTAATAAGCATGTGGAATACCCTTTATATGTAAAAGAAGATGCTTGTAATCATCTATATCTGCAACCCAGCCATAATTGGCATCACTTTTCGAATCAAGATCCTTTATATAGGGCTTTATCTCAAGTAGCGGCGTTTTATCAAAAACATCCAATCCTGATGTAAGAATTTTGTTATTTACAATTCTTTTTATGCTTACAATACTAAGTCCGATATTATTTGGCCTTACTGGTGATCTGCTCGCAAATACACCTACTTTTTCACCATCGGTCCATCCGGGAGATACAGTCATTGACATTTTTTGCTCTATGCGATGTATGTAGTATAAAACATATATATAGCTAAATTTACTGAGCTTATAAAATCCTTTTATATATTGAGGTTCAAGTACTATGCAGAATTCCCCTGTATCTCCTTCGATTGGTTGATACGGAGCAGAATCAGTATACGGAGTTCTAATAATTCCAATTTGTTTGAACTTAAAACTTTTTATTTTATTCTTCGCACTTGATCTTTCTGATTTTACTTCCTGTTTTTCTACTATATTTTCTTTAATTGTTTTTGATCCATATTCTTTTTTTAATTTAGTATTTGCTAATTTGATATGTTCGTTTGCTTCTTTTGAAAGTTTTATGACCTTTTTTAGCTCATCAGAAACATCGGCAAGTCCCATATCATTTATTTTTTGCAACCATTTCTCATTATCACGAATATGTTCATTATTATGATTAAACCAGTAAAGCATCAATAATTTTAATTTTTCTTTATCTAACCTGATCTTGTTTTGATTATTCATTTACATCTTTTTTCTTTTTACTCAAAATTGTATTGCTATCAAAAAAATTAATTTCTTCTATATAACAACCATGTAATTCCTTTTTTTCACCAAAAATTGTGTGCACTTCAATAGTTCCATCTTTGTCTATAATATTAGTATCTTCTTCAAATACAATCTTGTCTTTACCTCTTTCTCTTAAATTAACTTTAGAAAGACACATCTTCACACCTCTTTAATAAGATTTTATTTTACAGTTTCAATATATTCTTAATTATGATATTTTTTTTGCTTTTAATAATCTTATATACTTTCTAAAAAAAGTATATTCTTCAAACTGGCCAAATCCTTCTTCAGCTAATATCTTTTTCCAGTCTTTTTTAATAAAGCTAAAAGCATAAGGGCACTCTATTAGCTTAAAGGGGATTTTTAGATAAAAGGACATCTCTTTTAAAGAAAATTCATTGTAGTCCAATATAAAGAATTCACCATTCTTTTTTAATGCCCTGCAAGTACTCCCTATAATTTGTTTTCTGACCTCTTGTGGAAATCCATGTAAAACAAAAGAGGTAAAAGCTTTATCAAAATACATTTTGTATCCTAAATCCCGGTCAATTCTTTTATTTATAATTCCAGTATTTGAAAACCCGGCACAATTTTTCTTAAATTGGGCAATCATATCTTCAGAAATATCAAGCCCAACTAATTTTCCTTTTTTTGAAAGCTGTTTTACCATTAAGCAGGCATTTCTGCCTGTACCTGATCCCAGGTCAATAATCTTATCGTCCGACTTGATTTTCATCAGCTGTATTGCTTCTTCAATAAATGAAGAATATCTTCCCAATGTTATAGTATTCATTAATGCATCATAATGTTTTGCTGTAAAACCGCGAATTTCAACTTTTGATTTTGGATAATAATTATTCACTACTAAGTCTTCTCCCCAATAAATCTTAATTTTTTATATGCTCCTTGTAAGCATCGTGATCCAAAATCAGATCTTATTTAATATATCTTCTGCTGCCAGCACTACTGCATTTGCAGCCGGGAAAAATGACTGGAATGGCTGTGCTGAATAACTAAGTTTTGCCAGATCCTTGATAGTTGATCTGTTCTGGATAGCATAAGTCAATAAATCATACTATAGTCTTCGGGCCTTATTACTGCCATATTCATTTTGCTCCCGAGTTTTTTTGCAAGAGTGATACCTGCAGGTCCTCCTCCTATTACAATCAGCTCATAACTTTCCATTTTTTTCACAATAAATCCTTTCCTGGTTAAAGTTTTAATTAAATACCAATTAAGAGATTGCCTCTATCTCTGATTCTAAAATAACTTTAGCTCTTAAAGAATTCGAGACAAGACAGCTCTTTTTGGAAATTTTTAGCAGCTTTTCTGCTTCTTCAATATCTTCCTTTGATTTTACTATTACTTTAGGCATAATTTTTATTTCAGTAAATTTATACTGCATATCAACTAATTCAATAATCCCTTCAGCAGAACTTTCGTAACTTTCAAATTTAAATCCCCTCTTTTTAGTATAAAATAGAAATGTTGTCATAAGACAAGCATTAACCGATGCTACTAATAGGTCTTCAGGCGTCCAGAGTCCGGGCATGCCGCCAAATTCAACTGGGGCTGATAATTTAATAGAAGTCCTATCTTCAGACTCAACTATCCCCTCACCGCGATCATTTAACTTTATATTTGTTTTGTATTTAAATTTTTTACTTTTTATCCTTATTCTGGAATCATTCATTTCTGCTCCTTGTATAATTATTTTATAAATATCATAATATTTTTTTAAACTAAAATTTTTTCAAGCATTTTTCTTTTATTATTAAGTTCTTCCTCTAAATCTTCCAATTCCTGGAACATCCCAGGCTTAATGGAATGAGCCGGGAGACTTGACTCTTTTTCTTTTATCTTTCCTTCCAGCTTTTCAATTTCAGATTTTAGTTTTTCAATTTTTTTTAAAGAATCCATTTTATCAGTTTAACTCTTGCTCCTTAGAGATATTTCATTTATTCATTTAAATCAGTTAAAGCGACTCTAGTTCATCTAATGTTTTTTCAGCAATCATCCTTTCATTTATAAAATATTTTTTCATCCTATTAAGACACTTTGTTTTTTCCTCTGAGTCCCCAAGATATTTTTCACAATCATCCATAAATTTCTTTGTTTCTGATACATTTGCTTTTATCCTATCCGATGCTTTTTCACTATCATGTCTTACCGCATCTTCCGAGCATACACTATGACATGTTCCACAATGAATACATCCATCCATATCTATTTCTGCTTTCCCATTTTCTATAGATATGGTGCCTGCAGGACATTCTTCAACACAAATTTCACAACCTGTACATTTATCTTTATCTATCCACGGCATTCTTACTTTCTTCTCCTTCTTCTATCTTTTTTACAATCTTTAATAAATCTCTTATTAGACCCTTATTATTTATAAAATAGCACTTTTTATTTCCATCTTTCTTAAAATCAACAACATTTAATAACCTCAACAGACTTAAATGCTGGGATATATTCGACTGCCTTAATTCCAAAATTTCCTCAATATCATTTACACATATTTTTTTATCTAATAGCTCATTTATTATCATAAGTCTTGTTGGATGAGACAGGGCCTTAAAAAACTGTGCAGCTATTTTATATTCCATAATTATCCTTTAACTTATATTTAAAATATATATTTTTAATAAAATATCTACCATCTTATTTAACTTATTAATTAATTATTATGGTAAAAAATATTATATCTTTACCCCCACTTTTTTCCTCCGATGTACCTTCTCTTAATTTTCTTTACAAGGCAATAATAAACTAACTTACCGATCTGATAATTTTTTTATCTTTTATTTTTATTCCTCTTCTTCGATACAGATTTTTCCTTTTTTTATTGCAATAATAGCTGTCATCTTGACTTGTTTATTACTATAATCTAATATTCTAATATTTGAATTATAAAAAATTTTACCACACCTATTATTTTCTGTAAAGGATTTATAATTATTTTTTAATTATCCTCATACCTTCTCCCTGCCTGAGCTACTGGCTCTTTAGAGAAAAAGATAAATTCTTGACATAGTTAAGTAAAAAAATAACAGTTATGTTTTATTATGAAATTTATACACAAGTCTTATGATTGAAGTATCACATATATAAATTAATTTTCCCTTTTAACAAATACTAAAGGAAATGCAATATCGCTGACACAGCAGGGTATCCAAACAGAGAAAAATAAAAATAAAAAAATTACAATAAATAAGGACCAGTGTATTGATCCTCCCAATGCCATAATGATATGAAATAATGAAGCCCAGGTACTTAGCAATACATGTCCAGCGTGTGGGATTTTTGTGGTTTGTTTAAAATAAGCTATTATTATGCCTGCAAAAGCTAATGGATTTACAAGCCACCATCTTTCAATAAATCCTAAATGTATCCCCCTATTGGGCAGATCCAGCAAGACTTCTCCCAGATAAGGGATCAAGGAATCACTCAATGTAGCAATACCTATCGACCCAAAATAACCCACTAATATCATTATCCAGATTTTGTTCTTATGCCAGTGAGCTGTATTATGCTTATACATCGCTGCAGTGGTATATGCACTTAGCAATACATGAAGCGGGTGCAGGGTATAAAAAATATTATAAGAAAATCTTATAGGGAAATAATAAAGAATAACCATTATCACAATTCCAGTAGATGCTCCAAAAATAGCAAAAGGGATATGTTTTTTTAATTCCCTAATAATAATTTTTAACATTTTTATTCCTCTTTCAAAAATCAGCCGGTATTTTTCAGCTTTTATCTGGAACAGGTGGAGCAGCTTCCACCCGAACAGCTGCTGCACGAAGAGGTGCTGGAAGAAAATCCCTCTGAAGAATTGCTTTTAAAGCTAATGGGTGCAAATACCTTTACCATTCTGCTATTGCCGCATTTTTCACATTTGATCTCTGTATTATCATTGTTCCTTATAACGACTTCAGAGATCTCTTCACAGTCTTCACATTTATAATCTACAAATCTCAAAATATATTTCTCCGCATAAAATCATATTGATATTAAAAAGTTTACAGAATATATTATAATAAAGTTTTCCTGCATACTTCAAGTCAATAAATATCTATAGTAATGGACCAGGAGAGAATTAAATCTATTATCCTTTCTGAAATAAGGCCCTTTTTTGGAAGCATCTTAAATATTTTGTGTATGAATAGCTTTTTAAGGGATGTAGTATTTATATTAATGAAAGGAGCATAAAAGAAGTCGTCTTTGCTAAAGCAGCCATCAGCTGCCAGTATATGCATATGGGGATTAAAATATAGATAATCTCCAAAGGTTTTGAACAGCTGCTACTGCTGCAGGGTTGCCTTCTGCTTTCCTGCAGGTATTTTTATTTATAAGATCAGATCAGTGTATCTTCCTTAACATTTTTTCTCTATTTATACTTTTGATTTTCCCTTTTTGCCTTTTTTTAATCTTACTGGAAGTACTATTATGAGCCAGTAGACTACAGCAACCATCAAAGCACCCCCAATTATATTCCCCAGGGTGACAGAGAAAATATTTACTAAAAAGCCTGTGATATTCAGTCTTTCAAGATTGATTCCTGGTTCCATTTCCATAACTTTTCTCACAACTTCCTGATCCCGGCCCAATAATATGCCAAAAGGTATAAAATACATATTTGCAATGCAGTGTTCAAAACCAGAAGCTACAAAAGCAGTTATGGGAAATATAATAGCCATTATTTTACTTACAACGGACCTTGCACTGAAGCAAAGCCAGACTGCCAGGCACACCAGAGCATTGCAGAGGATCCCCCGGCAAAGAGCTTCGGGGAAAGTCAGGTTTATCTTATTTATAGCTGTAATCACTAAACTGGCACCTAACTGATAATCCTTTACTTTCCAGAGATTTGTAAAGTACATCAGGACAACAAGACTTATAGAACCGATAAAATTACCAATATAGCTTACTGACCAATTTTTTAACATCTGCTTATATGTGACAATTCTTGAGGCAAAGCCCATCATTATTAAATTATTACCTGTAAACAGCTCAGCCCCTGCAACTATTACCAGTATAAGTCCGAGTGAAAAGGCCAGTCCTCCGATTGATTTTGTAAGCCCATAGCTCAGCTGAGAATCAAATGTTACAATAGTATAAAATTCTGCACCAATAGCTATAAAACTGCCTGCAAGGACTGCAAGCATAAAGAGGCTTAGTAAATTCAGGTTTGCCTTTGTCACACTGGCAGTCTCTACCCTTTTTTCCATATCGAATGGCTGGTAGTCATCAAAATTGATTTTATATGTATTCATCATTCACCTCTTGAAAATTATATGACAGATAATAATTATATAAAGATCATATTTTTAGTTACAGGATTGCCGGTAGATTTTAATAAAATATTTCTACTTACTGGAGCATGTCTCACAGAGGCCTGAAAAAAATATTTGAAAATGATTGACCCCCAGCCTGCAATTTTTAAAAATATTCTTTGCAGCATTGTCCACGAGCCGTATTTTTACCGAATTATTAAGACATTTATTATTTGATACAAGTTTTCCACATTTTTCACATACAAGATAAATAGCACTATTGTCTTTATTGTCTCCAGGAAAAAGGTAAAAAGCTCTATTGCTCCCGATATTGATTTTATGTACAAGTTTAAGGCTGGAAAGCAGGTCCAGAGTCCGGTAGACAGTAGCCATGCCTATTTTAGAATTTTTTTTATTCAATTCCAGATAAATATCATCTGCATTTCTTGGATAGATCTCTTTGCTTAAAAAACCCAGTATTTCTTTTCTCTGCTCAGTTAATTTGTAGCCATTATCTTTGAGGTTTTTGATCCAGACTTCTTTTTTGCTTTCTTTCTTCATATTTTCTGTTTTATATATCACTTTGTCCTTTTCTACCACTCTGCAAAAACAAGTATATAACCATTACAATCCTTTATTGCCAGTTCCTGGATCCCATACGAAGTAGTATGCAGGTCCCGTATTATATCAACCTTATCTTTTATCCTGTTCCTGAATCCTTTCAGATACTCCATTTCAATATACATAATTGCATTGCATCCCTTATCAGAACAATCAAATTCTTTCATAGATTTCTTTATGCTGCTCTTTGATTGAAACATTATTTCGACATCTTCGCATGCCATCAATGCCCAATCGTATTTTCCTGAATCAGGATCCGTCAGTATTATTTCAAAACAACCCAGGACATTCTGATACCATTCGATTGTGGCATTAACATCTTCTACAACCAGATTCGCTGTCATTTTCTTTAACATTTTTATCCTCCTCTATTCTTTTTATATCTCATTTTTGACAATTGAAGATATGTAAACCATTCGATATTTACCTAAATCGTAATGATAATCATTTTCAATTAGAATTATACACCATATCCCTTTTTTGTCAAGAAAATGATACTATTCTTTCAGGCCTTTTTTATTAATAACACAAAAAATATGATTCCCTAAACCCACTTATGGATGAAAAAGAATTAAAAATAATTCTTGAACGGACCAGCAGGATACCTGTCTTTACCAGGCTTAACCTCTCAGTAAGCCGATTAAAAAAGCTGCCTGACAGAGTGCTGGAGATGACCGGGTTAACCGATCTTGATCTTGGTATTAATACGATCGATCATCTTCCAGAAAATTTTGGAGGCCTTGTTAATCTTAAAAGCCTCGATCTTCACCGCAATAAGCTTAAAACCTTGCCTGGCTCTATTGGTGATATCCCCGGGCTGGAATATTTAAGATTGAACTGTAATAATCTGACTAAACTACCGGGCTCCTTCAAAAGTCTTATAAATCTGAAACAATTACACCTGTATCTTAATGATTTTATAGAATTCCCAATGCCTGTAGCTTCACTTACCGGATTGATTGTATTAAATATAAACCGCAATAGATTATTTTATATCCCGGAAGAGATAAGTAGGCTTGTAAATCTTGAGTATTTTGATTTGAGAAAAAATACCCTAAAGAATCTTCCACAATCCCTTGGTTATCTAAAGAAATTAAAATATTTAAAAGTCGATAATAATAGGCTGGAAGAACTTCCAGATTCTATTGGCAAATTAACTGAACTGGAATATCTTGATCTCAGCAATAATATGCTTTCTAGACTTCCCGAGTCTATCGGACATATGAAGAATTTAAAATACCTTAATCTGAGAAACAATACTCTCAGGAACCTGCCAGAGACAATGCCGGGCCTCAAAAGCATCATAAGACTATTTTTAGGGGAAAATAGATTATTAACACTTCCTAAAAATATTGATATGCTCCATAAACTTAAAGAATTATATTTAAATGGTAATATACTTACATGTATCCCTGACTCAGTGGCCGGCATGAAGTCACTTACCCGCCTTGACCTCTACAATAATAGAATATGCTTGCTTCCTGAGAATATTGGAAAGTTTAAAAACCTGAAAATATTTCATCTCAATAATAACAGACTTGAATCCATTCCTGAAGGACTCACCTGCCTCCCGGAACTTGAAGGACTGGATCTCAGCCATAACAGGCTTGTTAATATTCCCAGATCAATCGGAAACCTGAAAAAACTCCAGGGACTATATCTTGGAAATAACAGAATAAAAAAACTCCCGGACAGCATAGGTGATCTGTCAGGTCTCAGTAGACTTTATATAAATAATAATCAATTAAAATCTCTTCCCCGGTCAATAGAAAAATTAAAAAACCTCAAAGAACTCTATATTAGTGGTAATCCTCTTGATCTTGCAGATATCCCCTTAGGATTGGCATCACGCAGCAAGTCCGGGAATTTAAAGATAAGATAATATCCTCTTTTATAAAATCAGTAAAATACTTAAAATATATTAAAACAAAACCTGAAGAAGGAAGACATATGGATTATTCACAGGACTTCATAAATAGCATGGATATGGAAACCTATATTCCCGGAAAAATAATATGCGTGGGAATGAATTACCAATCACATATGGAGGAACAGGATGGAAGGTTCCCTTCAAAGCCGGTACTCTTTGCAAAAGCCAGAAGCTGTATTATAAAAGACAGGGAAAATATCATATACCCTCCGGAAGTAATGGAGCTGGACTATGAGGTCGAACTGGCTGTTGTAATAGGGAAAAAGATAAAGAATGTAAAAAAGGATGATATCCCGGAACATATTTATGGTTATACTATTATGAATGATATTACTGCCAGGGATATCCAAAAAAATGAGAGCCAGTGGTACAGGGCCAAAAGTTTTGATACATTCGGACCAGTGGGCCCAACTATAATAAAGCAGGAAGAATTTGGCGGACCCCAAAATATTTCTTTAAAGTCCTATGTAAATGGTGAACTGCGCCAGGACGGCAATACCTCCGATATGATCTTTAAGGTATATGAGCTTATCTCATATATATCAAATTCCATAACCCTTCATCCAGGTGATCTTGTATCAACAGGCACCCCTTCCGGAGTTGGAGTTTTTATGAAGGAGAAAAAACTTCTCAAACCGGGGGATGAAATCATATGCAATATCGATAAGATCGGAAAAATAACCAATAAAGTCATTGGCATTTAGATTTATTAATATCTATGAATTATATCTTTGAAATATTTTTTGGTGCGATGATAGTAGGTTTTTCCGGTGCTCTCGTCCCGGGCTCTATGCTTACATTTGTGATATCAAGCGTTGCAAAGAAGGGTTTTTGGACTTCTTTTTTTATTGTAGTGGGCCACTCCATTTTGGAGCTTGCAGTTGTCATAGCCTTCTTTCTTGGCCTTTTAAGATATCTTGAAAATCCCCTTATTGTAAAAATAATAGGCATTGTGGGAGGAGCCTTCTTGCTATATCTGGGTGTAGATATACTGGTATCGGTTATAAGGAAAAGATTTATAATAGACTTTAAATCCATGATAGGTAAAAGGACCATGAATGCCAGATCCACTGGCGTAATAATACTCAAGGGAATACTGGTGAGCCTTATGAATCCCTACTGGTATATCTGGTGGATAAGCATAGGTGCCGCATTTATAGTAAAAAGCGTTAAATTTGATATAGGAGGCGTGACTGCTTTTTATATAGGCCATATAAGTGCAGATTTTATATGGTATCTTTTTGTAGGTTTTCTAATAAGCACCGGCAGAAAGTTCTTCAATCAGAAAATATATAACGGCATCCTTATAGCCTGCAGTCTTTTCCTTTTTTATTTGGGTATCAGGTTTATATTGGATGCTTTGTAACTATATCATAAGAATCTTATTCTGATCCCTAAAGCATGAAATGTCCCATATTCACTGTTAATATTTATCTAATTGTGCTATTGTATATATAGATAAAAATATTTATTATGATCCTGGGAGCCTGTCCGAGAATTGGGACCTGAGCTTGCAGGCTGATATTTTTGAACAGATCAAGGCCTGAGGAAGAAGTGATATGGTACCCGCGATGATGAAAAACGAAAATATGTGCAAAAATAGCGACTGCCCGAAGGGTTGGACAGGCTCCTGGAGATATCTATGAAAAAATCTGCTATAAATAAATGGCCCATTGCAGAAAGACCGCGAGAAAAATTATTTATGCTGGGGCCGGATAGGCTGTCCAACTGTGAACTTCTTGCCATACTATTACAGACCGGCCATAAAAATAATGGGAACAGCTTCTCCGCTGTTGACCTTGCAAAAGAAATACTTATAGAGTTTAAAGATCTTAAAGGTCTTATGAATGCACTACCCTCTGAACTTCTAAGTTTTAATGGCATAGGAAAAGCCAAGGCTTCCAAACTGACGGCTGCTTTTGAACTGGGAAGAAGATCCAGTGCAGAGAAGAACCTCAAGAATAACAGCTTTAAATGCAGCGAGGACGTGGCTTCCTATTATATGCCACTGCTCAAGGACCTGAAGAAAGAACAGTTCAGGGTGATCCTTCTGAATGCAAAGAATATAATAATAAAAGAGGAACTTATATCGCAGGGCTCCCTCACCTCATCCTTGGCCCGTCCAATGCAAACTATTACTGTTTTCTAAAAAATTATTAAAATTATAAGTTATGTAAACATCCAACTTGGTAGTTTTCCCTCGGCCACATGTCGAATCTATTCCAATTTCATCAATCATTCTACTTATTATTCTTTTCCACTCTAAACTATTTAGTTTTTCTATTCCTTTTAGCAGACTTTTAAAGAGAATTTTTACACCATTAATTTTTTCTATTTTAATTTTTTCTACTACCTCTTTATTCTTCAGCTCAAAAATAACATTGTCTATTTTTTTTATTTCTGAATCTTTATCTTTTAATATTTTTACAATATTTTCAGTAGTAACAGACTCAGGAATATCCTTCTTTGAATATAGATCTAGCAGTGTATCAATTTCTTCATTAATTTTAGCCTTTCTATCTTCAAGTTCTACCACTTCATAATCTGTATTTAAATACTTTTTACTGTCATCTAATAAATACTTATTCATATTTTCAGGATTCAAAAGAAATTGTTTAATATCATCTTTTACGACACCCTCAATCAACTCTTTTTTAATTGAAGCACTATTACATAAATAATTCAATTCTCTAGCCCTACAAGACTTACCCGTATCCCTATAATAATAAAAAGTTATATTTTGTTTACGGTTGCTATACCTACCCCCACAATATGGACGTTCACATTTCAAACATTTCATTTTCCCAGTTAAAATATAGACAATTTTAGAACTATTAGTTGAGGATCTATTAAAATAGGACTGTTTTTTAGCTTTTTCAAAAAGTTCCTTTGGAATAATCGGTTCTTTTTTTATACTAACTGGTTCTATAAAGTTAAATTTACTATTTTTTGCATAAATATATTCATCTTCGTAGTAAAGCTCTTTCGAAAGAATATGATTTACGCTGCTTCTTGTCCATTTATTTTTATAAACTTTGTTGTATTTATTAGATCTTCTGACTCTGCCCAATTTTTCAGACCTTGTTATGACACCTGAAGAATTCAACCTATCAGCTATTTTATAAGAAGACAGACCTTCATTGGCTTGCCAGTTAAATATATTTCTTATTACTCTTGCTTCTTCCTCATCAATAATTATTCTATCATGCTCGTCTAATGCATAACCATAAAATATATTATTTCCTCCTAATGGATATTTCCCTTGTTTAGCTTTTTGATACTTTCCCCTGGCAGACCTTTTTGCAATAATTTTTAATTCTCTTTTGCTAAATATTCCCTGGATATCAGACATAAAGTCATCATCTTCATTGTTTAGATCCAGCACTGCATTTTGAAACATTAATTTTATTTTTTTATCTTTTAATATTTCTTTTATAATCTGCAGATCTTTAACGTTTCTGGATAATCTATCTTGATCAACTACTAAAACTCTCATATAGATACTCTTTTTGCAATTATTTAGTAGTTCTTTTATGCTTGGCCTGGCTTCAATGGTCTCACCGGAAATACCAAGATCCTGATATAGATCGTAGCTGAAATTGTTTTTTTCACATATATTTTTAAGTATATCAATTTGTTCAGGGATACTGTATTTATCATCTTTGGCTTGCGAAGAAGTAGATACTCTAACATAGCATGCTACTTTTTTATCCTCAGCCATTACGCCCCATTTAAAACTAAATTTTACAGATA
>Ga0255371_10041_pt1 | contig 18499 bp, 20 predicted proteins | sample ANMaggSSYBR01I12_FD_182097 | JGI IMG/M metagenome (GOLD analysis project Ga0255371, IMG submission 182097) | Sediment cell enrichment communities from methane seep in Santa Monica Basin, California, United Staets - ANME aggregate JGI... | ecosystem: Environmental > Aquatic > Marine > Cold seeps >...
GTATTGTTATGATTAGATCCAATTCCTGGGTGACTGATTCTAATCTGAAATCTGCTTTTACCAGCATTAATGGCACTCTGCAATTGGGTCTTTAGAGTAGTCGTATCACAAGTTATATTACCATCTCCAGACATGTCAAATAATTGGATACCTACTTGAGGAAGGCCAAAATCTGCCAGAACTAGCGCTTCTGCTCCCCAATCTACAACACCAACCCATATACCTCCAAAAGCTGGATCTGGAACTCCATAGATTGAGTTTAAATTGAATGTAAGAATTGCCTGATCTATGGTTTTTTCATTTAAACCACTTATATCAAAACTGACATAGCCCCTTACTGGTTTATCTCCAATATATCCAGAGCCTACTGCTGAATCGCCTGCAAACAGACCACCACCAGTATTTATTTTTCCTCCCTCTTCAATATATCCACCTTCTGTAATAACTTTTGGTACATCTAAATTTATGACTGCTTCTGGTTCAGGTATCGCACATCCCCAGCTAAGATCAATAGAAGCTGTATTAGAACCCTCTGAGTTAGTCGCAGTTGCAGTAAGAGTATAGGTATCACCGGGATTATTTAAATTAACCTGGACCTTGTTAGGGAGCCAAGCGCCTCCGCTATCATCTTTGCTGAAAGTGACTGTAGGATTGGGACTGCCAGTAACTGTAGCTTCTATTCTATGATAGCATATACTTCCTTCAAGTGTTGGTCCTGCATAGACTGCTAAACTGATGGTGGGAGCTTCTGCGTCTGCATCTGTATCACCATCACCGTCACCATCACCGTCGGCATCACCATCACCGTCAGCATCAGTATCGGCTGCTTCTTCATCAGGAACATCTTCACCACAATCATCTCCAAGGGTGATGGAAACAGAAGCAGTACCGGCTGAATTTGTAGCAGTAGCGGTAAGAGTATAAGAATCACCTGCATCTACTCCGACTTCTACTCTACCAGAACCAAGTGGGTTAACATTATCATCATCACCAAATTCGATTTTCGGTTCAGGCATGCCTGCTGCTGTAGCTTCTACCCTGTAGTAACATTTACCGTCGGACTCCGAATAATCTGGACCATCGTATATTTCCAGTTCTATAGTTGGAGCTTCCCCTAGAGCCAAACATGTTGCAGATAAGCCTATCAGGGAAATAGTGAGAATTGTTGCAAGAATAATAAAAAACTTTCTTTTTTGCATGATAACCTCACTGGTATTATTTATAAATAAGACTTGCAAATATTATACCTTATTATAGGGCCGGGTAGAACTATTATTCATATTTTTGTCATTTAGTAAATACCGTAGTGGGGTGGATAATAATTAAGCTTAAAAACTCAATTCCGATATAAAAATATTCTCACTTATTAATAAAATCCTGGTTCTAACTTCGTCCGCTATGGCCAGCCAACTTTCACTTTTTGTAAAATCAGGCTCTTTCGGCTCCAATTCTTGTACAGGCTCCCAGACCAAGTGTTAACTGTTGCAAAAATTGCAATAGTTCAAAAAAAGGAAAATGAGACATAACTCGCGAAATTGAATATCTTAATCTTGATATTATCAATAGAATGATTTAAGGAACATACACTTTCAGAAACACTTGGTAGGGCTAAAAAGTTATTTAAAGATTTAGTAATTTACAAAATGGAAACAACTGTTTTCACCAGAAGCATCTATTTACACCCTAAACGGCGGCGAAAAGGAAGCTGGGAAAAGCGGGGCATTCCCCCCGGACTCCCTTCCGCCCCGGCTATATTTAAGAGCAGATCTTTGGGAAAAAACCGGAGAGATGATCTTTTTGTTTTGCTCAGCCACTATGGATGCTGGACGGAATCATTGGAACAGCTTTTAAAAATCTGGTTGCGGATTTTTCTCAAAAAAAGTTTGAACTTCGGCCAGAAAACACAGCCAAATACAAGGTAAAATAACAATTGAATTTAACAATTCTCTCCTAATTTTCCCTTCATTGAAAAATCTTAATTATAAGCATACATTTATGATGTTAAAATACATAATTCCATCTTTGGAAAGCTAAAATGAAAAATAAATTATATATATTTATTTCAATATTAATCTCAATTTTAATACTGACCCCTATACCAATCTTTGTTAGTTGTACTGGACTAAATAAGTTAACTGAAAGCATAATAAAAGAAGGAAAAAAATCAGAAGAGGCTAAAGAATATAGTAATGTATCCAGGTCAGTTCCAATAAGTAGGTAAAAATAGTGTGTATTATAATAACGTAAATAATTATTATTAAAAACTCAATTCTGGTATAAAAATATTCTCATTTAACAGTAAAATCTTAGTTTTAACATCGTCTACAGTGGTGAGAGTACACCAGTTTTAACCTAATCTACTTAAATTTGTTTATATTCGAGATAGGATTATTCTTGTAAGTTCAATTAGTTGTTCTTGCGTAAAATAAGGTTCACCATTTCTACTTATATCAAAGAAACTTGATACCGCAATAGCGTATGGCCTCTTAAGGCAATAGACTATATATTGATACTCAAACAATCCCGGTCCGCTATAAGCTTCATCACCAAGATTTGTGATTGGCTCATGGAAAAAGCCTTCACCTTCTCTCCATTCTTCAAATAAAGAATCTGGCTGGATTACAGCTAACAAAAACATGGTCCCGTCAGATAAAGCAAAGTTTATATCTCCACCGGCACCTATGCTTGGATCATAATCAACCAATTGAATGCCTTTAACACCTGATACTTTTTCAACATCAGCAACTATTAAATAATCTTCTACTGCTAATTCTTCTGAAGTTTCTTCCTCTATTACTTCTTCCTCTTCTATTATTTCTTCTGTTTCTATTTCTTCTAAAGCCCCCTCTATATTAACTTTTTCTTTATCTTGTGCTGTACAACCACTAAATAAAACAGATATAAAAAGAAATAGTGTTATGGTGGATATAGTAATGAGTTTAAAAAATTTTTGGCTTAGCATGGATATCACCTTTTAAATTAAATATTGTATTCATAAATTATAATTATACCTATATTATTTAGTAAAATGTATATTTTTAAATGTTTTATTGGATTTGTGAAATTAATGATATAATTAAGTTTCTGGATTTATTTTTAACTTTTATTAGAAAGGTTAAAGAAGATGAAAGAAAGAAAGCCTATAAAAACATTATTAATAATTATTCCTCTTATTCTATCTTTAGTATTAATATCCTGCAGATCTATTGACATATCCCAAATATCTTCAGAATCAGAAGGTGTAGTAGTTGAACCTGATGAAACACTTGAAAGTGAGGCAGAGGAAACGGTAGAATTAATCGATGAAGGGATGGAAACAGTTGAAAAAGCTGAAGAAATAGAAGAAGAAGAATATGAAGGACTGTGCAGTAATCCCTATTTTCCAGTTAAACCTGACTTTTTCTGGACCTACTTTGTTAATTCTCCCACCGAAACTTATGAATATACTTCAAGTTTTTATGAGATCACTGATTCTTCATTTACTGAAAAGATAGAGTCTTTAGTATTCAATGCTGACATAAAGTGGCTTTGCTTGCCTGATGGGCTGGTGCAGAGTGAGTATTCCGCCTTTATACTTGAAGAAGATGACCAGGGTATTGAGCTTACAACTGAAAGCTATGATGGAATCACCTTACCTCCTCCTGAAAAATGGTTCGTTGGCCATAAATGGGATACCATATATAAGGTAAGGACAACAGTATTTGTTGAAGATGTACAGATGACTTTCACAGGTGATATTTTTATAAAAAATGAAATAGTGTCTATAGAATCAGTAACAGTACCAGCAGGAACATTTCCAGAAGCTGTAAAAATTGACTCGGATAAAAACATGAATATCTCTGCCGATATGACAGGTACCTCCATGTCCTTTGATGCCTTTACAGATATATCTTCATGGTATGTTGATCAAACTGGACTTGTAAAAAAGGTCTCAAAGGCGAAATGCGGCACTACTACAGTAGAGTTACTTTCTATAGAGAAAAAGGAAATATAATATTTATGGTTAAAAATAATATAAATAATAACAAAAATATATACAATGCAAGTTATGGTTTTTTATAGTAATATTGAATATATTATAAAAGTGGTTAATAAATTATGATAAAAAGATATTCCAAAGAAACACAATTCTCTTATTTCTTTAGCTAAATTAATATAATATTTAAAAAGTAAAGGGGATTAAAATGAAAAAAGTTATAGCCACTATTGTAGTGCTAAGTGCAGTATTAGTCACTCTATTTTTTATAAATGGTTGCTTTGGTCAGAAAGTGGCAGAGGAAATTACCGAAGAAGCTATAGAGAAAGCTATTGAAGAAGAAAGTGGTGGGGATATAGAGGTAGATTTAAGTGAAGAGGAAATGACTATAAAGTCTGATGAAGGAGAGATGACTATAGGAACTGGTGCAGAATTACCTGATGATTTCCCTAAAGAGGTTCCGGTATATCCAGATATGGAGATAGTAACATCGGTAAAAAGTACTGAAGGCGGTAGAGATTTCTTTTCAATTAGCGGTGCCACCAGCGACCCCGGGGATAAGGTTTTTAACTGGTATAAAGATAAGATGAGTGGTTGGGAGATAACAGGTGAATTTACTACTGATATGGGAGATGACGGAAAGTCCTATACCATTTCTGGAAATGATGGAAAATACAATATAACAGTGATGATATTAGAAGATGATGAAGGAACGACCATAGTTTGTAATGTGGAAGGAGGATAATAGACCAGAATAAGCACAGGAAATATTAAATAAAAAGGCTTGTTTGTCTAGTATAAAGAAATTTAGAGTTTAGTTTTGAAAATTTTACCAATATAAAAGAAGTTGTTCTTATCCTTACATCGTTCTTTAGTACAGTTTTTAAGTTAATATCTAAGCCCTCTTTATTAAGCATGGCAGTTATCTTGGGAGTCCTATTCTAACCAGCAATAGCAAAAGTTTCTTTTATTGACTCAATTTGAGGGATTAATTCAATAATATTTGAATAATAATTAGTTCTAAACGTGTTCAATGTCCCCAGAGTTTATACAGAGTTCAAACCGTAGAATTCACCTGTAGAAGCATTTGTGATATTATTTTTAGAAAATAAAAAAATCACTAATAAAATATTAATATCTTCTGGAAGTGATATCTAATGAATATAACTGTAATTAATGGAAGTCCCCGAATGAGCAAGGGGTACACCTCTCAGATTTTAGAACCTCTAATGGAAGGAATGCGAAATGCAAAAGCTGAAGTAACTTTGTTATATTCGAGCAAGCTAAAAATAAAGCCCTGTACTGGTGAATTTCATTGTTGGTTTAAAAACCCAGGGGAGTGTATTTTAAAAGATGATATGCAGTCAGTTTATAAACTACTAATAGATTCAGATATTTTAATACTTGCTACTCCGGTATACATACCATTGCCCGGAAATATGCAGAAGTTAATTAACAGACTACTTCCACTAATGGAGCCTATTCTTGAGAGTAAAAATGGCCGTACCAGGGCAAGATTTCATGATAATATCAAAATTAAAAAAATTATGCTTGTAGCTACAAGTGGATGGTGGGAATTAGGAAATTTTAATACTGTAATGCATATAGTCGAAGAAATTGCTGCTAACTTTAATGTGGAGTTTGGTGATTCTGTGCTAAGGCCGCACTCAACTGCCATGAATAGCAAACCTGATGATAAGAAGTTAATAATTGAAACCCTTGTAGAAGCTGGCTATCAACTCATCAAAGAAGGTAAAATATCACCTGACAAACTGCAGCTAATATCTAAACCATTAATGAAATTTGAAGATTATTTAAAAGAAGAAACCGATTATTATCTAAGCATAAAGAAATCCAAAACAACGGAATAAGTTCTATTTTTTTAATGATAATAATGTAGTCTTTCTTTTTTCTTGCAATTAATAAAAACTCAATTCTGGTATAAAAATATCCTTATTTAACCTAATAATCCTGGTTTGAACTTCGTCTACTATCCCCAGCCACTTAAGATAACTACATTTATAAATATCTTTACCATACCTATAGTTATTTTATAATTTTAAAAATGTTTTGAATGAGCAGATTTTTAAGAAGACTACGACATAGATCACCAATTTTATTTTTATTAACAATCTACATAGAAGTTTTTAATTAAAATCCTGGGTAAAAGAAAGAATATTATCAATATCTATATCTGAGTAATAATCATTAAAAACCTTATAATAGTATGCTTCCTCTTTATTTCTTAAATTTGGACTATCTGGAGATTTTCTATTATCTGAAAATTCTTTATCTGTTATTATTGTATTAATCTTTTTTTCTAAAGTATCTTCTATACCAGAACCCTCCCAGAATTTTTCTTTACTTCTCCAGGCTATATCATCTGGTAGATATTTTGAAGCAACCTTTCTGAGTATGTATTTACCTGTATTTGTTCTAACTTTGTTTTTAGGAGGGATCTTTAGAACATAATTTAGTAGATTCTCATCCAACATTGGAAGTTTAACATTGACACCATATGCATTTGCAGTTCTATCTACTCTTTGTAAAGCTGTATTGTGCAAACTATTTATAGCATTTACAAGTTCTTCTTGTATTACTTTTGAGGAGTCATACTCTAAAAAGTAATCATATCCTGCAAACAGCTCATCTCCACCCTCACCAGAAAATATTACATCTGAAGAAGATGAGATTTTTGAAGCAATCATATTTCCAAGTGTACTTCTTACTAAAGGAGCATCAAAGGATTCCAGGTGATATATAGCTTTGGGAATATTTGAAAATAGTTCTTCGGTATTAAGTTTATAATCTGTATGTTTAGTACCAAGATAATCTGAGACTTCTTTTGCTGCTTCCAGGTCTGGCGAACCATCATATCCAACAGAATAGGTATATACCTTATTGGTAAATTCTCTAAGAAGAGCTGCTATAAGAGAAGAATCAAGACCACCACTTAACCAAACTCCCAGGTTTAAATTATTGTCATTTATCCTCATATCCATTGATTTTAAAAGATAATCCTCCAGTTTATCCTCCTGGATATCAGAATCCTGGTCTTTGATAATGGTATAGTTATCTGCATCAACTATTTTGATAATTTCCGGTTTTAAAAGATTTACCATATAAGAACCTGGAGGGAACTCTTTTATATCATTGGTAAATTCTATAAGGGATTTAAATTCAGAAGCAAACATTAAAGTTTCATCATCCTTATAAAAATAAAGTGGTTTTCTACCAAGAAAATCCCTGGCTAAGTAAATATTTCCTTTTTTATCAACAATGACCAGAGCAAAAGATCCTTTTAAATATTTGAATATTTCCTTACCTACTTTATTAAAAAGAAGGCATATTTTTTCTGAATCGGAGATTAACGAATTATCAACTTGAATATCATATTTTGAAAATAAATAATCCAAATTATTTATTTTCCCATCCATTAAGATTATGTTTTTATCTATCTTAGTTTCAAAACTATAATTGGAATTGATACCTATATAGCCTCCGACGATATCTACTACTTCTCTTCTATCTCCCCTATGTGAGATTTTATCCAGAAGAATATTAATTTTTTGTCTATCTTTTTTATTTTCATTTAAATTAATAATACCTGCTATACCACTCACTTTTAATCAGCTCCAATGAAAATTATGTTTTATTTACTTTAATCCAAAAAAATAAACAACTCTCGAGGTTGTTTATTTATACAAAAGCTCTTTTTACCATACCAAATATTAGGTAATAATTCAAGAATATGGGCAACATAAAGGTAAAATAGATATTAAATACTCAATTCTGGTATAAAATATCCTTATTTAAACCAATAATCTTAGTTCTAGCTTCGTCTGCTATGGCCAGCCATGTTTCACTTTTTGCAAAATTATAAGAGGTTTCCCTGACTATTAACCTTTGACATTAATAACGCAATACGTTATTATAAACCATATGATAATTTCTTTCCAGGACAAAGAAACTGAAAAAATTTGGAACCAGCAGTATTCTAAAAAATTGCCCAATAGTATACAAAGGATTGGATTAAGGAAGTTAATAATTATAAATAGAGCGAAAGATTTAAATGATTTAAATGTCCCCCCGGGAAATAAACTCGAAAAATTAACCGGAAACAGACAGGGTCAATTTAGTATTAGAATTGATAACCAATTGCGAATATGTTTTTATTGGAAAAATGGAGTTGCCAGTTCTGTGGAGATAACTGATTATCATTAGGAGGAAAGAATGAAAAAAATTGATAATATCACACCAGGAGAAATTATTTTAGAAGAGTTTCTAAAGCCCTTAAACATTAGTGCTTACAGATTATCTAAGGATACTGGAATGCCAGCAACCCGTATATCTCAGATTCTTAAAGGAAAGCGCAGAATAACAGCTGATACCGCACTAAGATTATCCAGATACTTTAGCAACTCTGCAGATTTCTGGATGGGCATACAGGATGAATTTGATCTAAGAGAAGAAGCAGAAAGAATTGAAACTGAATTAGATAGAATTCCAAAAGCTGTTTGAATTCGGTAAGATTAATAAAAATTTAAATTTGTAATATCTTAATTAAATCTATTAACTCATTCAGTAAATGGTTCGAAATTTAGCAACCCGGGCCAGCTAAATTGAACGTTTAAACCAGACTAAGCTGCAGATAAGTTTACATCAGGTCTGTAAATTTTATATCTTTAAATAAATTCCTTAAAACATTTTTGTCAAACTACTTCTGTCTTATACTAAACCAGGCAGGTTGCCGGTTTTAAGTATTATTGACGGAATTATGTACTTTATACTTTTTATACTGGGTGTGAATATATTTATATGGTTTGAACAAACAGATATGAGCTTTTTAAAACCAGAATTAATATAAATATGATAATACTCTTTTTTATAATTTCTTTCATTCTAATACCAGTTATAAAGAAACTGACTTCAACACATAGTTTGATATTATTTTATTTGATTGATTTTAAAAAACTAATTATAATCTATAAAATGGTATAAAAGAGATTATGATTGCATGAATAAAGTTATAGTACAGGTAGAAAATTTATTTAAATCTTATGGAAAAATAAAGGCAGCAGATGATATTTCCTTTGAGGTATTTAAGGGAGAAATATTCGGGGTAGTCGGCCCCAATGGTGCAGGTAAAACTACTACTATAGAATGCATCGAGGGTTTAAGAAAATCAGATTCAGGCAATTTAAAAGTAATGGGTCTAAGTCCACTTACCAGCGGACGGGCTTTAAGGAATTCTATTGGCATACAGCTTCAGGAGTCTGAGCTGCCCGGCAGAATAAAGGTATGGGAGGCTATTGATTTATTTTCATCATTTTACAGCAAGACTATAAAATATGATCCCCTGTTAAAGGATCTTGGTCTGGATGGCAAGAAAAGTGCTTATTTTAGCAGGCTTTCAGGAGGTCAGAAACAGAGACTTTTTATAGCACTTTCTCTAATAAACGACCCGGAGCTGGTTTTTCTTGACGAGCTTACTACCGGTCTTGACCCCCAGGCAAGAAGAGCAACCTGGGAGCTTATAACTACCATAAATAAAAAAGGAAAGACCATATTTCTTACCACACACTATATGGAAGAAGCCGAAAGATTATGTGACAGAGTAGCAATCATGGACCATGGAAAAATAATTGCACTGGATACGCCTCAAAATCTAATCAGAAGTATAAAAATTGAAAACAAACTTATATTCAGTGTTGCTGGGGATTTCCAATTAGATACATTAAACGATACTAAAAGTATAAGCAAATATGAAAAATTAGGAGATAAAGTAATTGTATATGGTCAAGGTAATAAAATGATCAGGGACACGGTTAATTTTCTGGTTAAGGACAATATTGATTTTTACGATCTTAAAACTGAGCAGGCAACACTTGAAGATGTGTTTTTAACCCTTACCGGCAAAGAAATACGCAGTTAGGAGTTTAATTGAGATCATTATTCAGGCTTACAGTAATTCAGTCAAAGCTTTATTTAAGGGAGCCTATGGCAACTTTCTTTACCCTGATCTATGCTCCCATGCTGCTGTTTTTATTCGGATTTATCTACGGGAATGAACCCACTCCTTTTTTTGGCGGCCACGGTTTTATTGATTCTCAACTTCCGGCATATATGGGACTTATCATTGTTACCGTGGGACTTATGAGTGTACCTATTTCTACTGCCGAGGATAGAGAAAAGGGAATATTAAAAAGATTTCATTCAACACCTGCGTCTCCGGCAGTTTATCTTTTTGCCAATATTTTTACTTATTATATAATGTCTGTCATAGGTGTAACTCTGCTCTTTCTAGTAGGAAAATTTGTATACCATGCTCAATTTGAAGGAAATATTTTTAGTGTACTGGCAGCCTTTACCATATCCGCCCTATCTTTTTTCTCCTTTGGGTACCTTATTGCCAGTCTGGCACCAACAGGCAGGGTAGCCCAGGTAACAGGAATGGTTATAGCTTTTCCCATGATGTTTCTTTCCGGGGCAGCTATACCTCTTGAAGTATTGGGTGATAAAGTGAGCAATATAAGTAAGTACTTTCCTCTCACCTATGTAGTTCGTCTTATGAAAGGCTTATGGGTGGGTAATAGCTGGGGAGAACACTGGTTGGATATAATTGTTATTCTGGGTATTCTGGTAGTAGGGGCAATCATATCCACTTTAACCTTCAGATGGGAATAATTGAATTTATAAAGATAACCAATTGACCTTACCCCCAAAAACTGGTCCAAATTGAAAGTTAAGATTCAGTGCTCCCTGAAAACCAACAATAATTTGAAATCTTTATGGTACTCAAATAGTTTTTAGGAATACTTATATTTGTTAACTATTAAACTTTCTTATCCATTTTATAGTATTCATAGTAGAACCAAAACCAGTACAGTATAAATGAAAGAGCAGTTAGAACCATCCCAATAATTTTTATAACACCATAAGCAGCATCCTGATACATAAATAAAGCTAAAATAGGTATTAGAATAAAATTAGCAAGTATTGCAATGGAAAATGTTATCCTTCTTAGTATTTGCCAAAAACCTTTTACTCTTTTAGTTCTCAATGAAGATGACCTGATTGCTATTGCATGGTGTATCCAAAGACAAAAAAGTATAAAAGAAAATATAGGAATTAAAAGTAAGGCATAATTGAACTGTTCCCTTAATGAGAATGCCCCGATACCACCAGTGAAAATAAGATTCCAATTGATAATAGAAAACTGAAAACTTGATCTCTGTTTTATCTCTGTATCATCCATTTAATTATTTTTACTTTGGATAAAAGCGTTTGTTGTTATTGTCTATCACAGTTTACTTTAAAATCAGAATTTATTGAATCTTTAATTATTAATTCAGGTATAGAAATATCCTTGTCCAAATCAATAATTCTGGTTTGAACTGTGTGCGCTATCACTTTATATTTATTTGGATTTATTTATTGACTTTTGTATTAAGTAATGATAGTATATATACATTATTTAATAATTTGATAATTTTATATGGAATTTAAATAATGCAGGCTATGATTTATACCTTAGTATATGGGCACTTGAAGGTATAAGGAGTGAGTGGTGCAACCGGGTATTATTTAGTAGATTAAATTGTATTGAAGTAATGTTTGTAAGTAATATTGCGGTAACCCATTTAGCATTTGTTAAATGGTTTTTTATTTGCATAAATTTCATTAAAAATTACGTAAACGGGTAAAATTAGTTAAGATATACAGATAGTCCCATAGGATAAAAAGGAAAATATTAAAATTTAAAGATATTAAAATAATAGGGAATCAAAAGGTAAAATGAAAAATAAAAACAATAAATCAGAAAATTTTCAAAATAGGATCAAAATAGTTAAAGAAAATGAGAAAAAAGCTGACAGGTCCTCAAAAAAGAATAGATTAACTGATACAGAAAAAGCATTGAATAATAATTTGAATACCGGAACAAAGAATTCACTTAATTATGATTTACTTTTAGCGGTAGAAGAAAAGAAAGATAATTACTCTGGAGTACTCAGCATCTTAGAAGATGCAATAAAAAATTCTGATAATAAAGAAAAGTATAAAAAGCTAAGAAAAAAGATTATCATGAAGAAAATATTAAGTGATATGAATATTATTGAGGATAATGAAAATACTGCAGAATTAGGATAATGTCAAACAGTTCAGCCTCTGTTGTGGACCCGCACTTCAGGGCAATATAGTGAGAAGATCATATTTATAGTTCTCAAGTGTTTTTACAAGCTCTTCTTCCCTTTCACGAATTTATTTAACAGTACTTTTATTTCTTCCTGATTCTTTGGAAATATAGAGAGCTTCATCGCTAGCTGCAAGAAGTTCCTGTTCGTGAGCTATGGCTGTTTCGGGATAGGATACAATACCAAGGCTCAATGTGACTTTGATTTCAAACTCTGCATAAGTGACTTTACTTTCTTGTACGGCAAACCTGATCCTCTCAGCCATTTTAAGTGTATCTTCTGCGGAAGCTCCTGGCAGGATTGCACAGAATTCTTCTCCACCATAGCGCATTATAATATCACCCTCCCTGAGCAGTGGTTTTATAAGCCTGGAAAGATAGATAAGCACCCTGTCTCCTGCAAGGTGGCCGTAAGTATCATTTACTTTCTTGAAATGATCTATATCAAGCATCATCACCCCTAAAGAACCCTCTGAACGTACTGCTTTCGAATACTCTTCCCTCAGCCGGATCATACCATACCGTCTATTTAATAATCCGGTTAAGGGATCTATTGCTGCAAGTTTATGCATCTGTTCATGGATGATTGCATTATGTAAGGCAAGCGATAGGCTCTGCGAGAACATTCCTATACGGCTAATATTATCTTCACTATAGTTTGCCATGGATGTTAATACTATAATCCCGATTGGAATATCATTATAGATCAATGGTTCAATAATAATTGCTTTTGGCCTAAAATCTACCAATAATCCATCAATAACTATATCTTCAGGTATATCTATGATCTTCTGCTTTTCAGTTTTGAGTACCTCCATGACAATAGAATGATTAATAAGTTTTTCAGGATATTTAATACCAGATATCTCAATAGGGACAAGTTCTCCCTCTCTTTCCACCAATATTGCACCTGCATCAGAATTTGTTGATTCCATAATTACAGATAATGCCCTTTTCGTTAGTGATTTTAATTCAAGTCTGCTTGTAAGCATTCTAGTATAATCCTGCATGGTCCTCTCGGCAGAGATAGAAGCTGAAAGTGCATCAACAAGATTATTGAATACAAGAGCACTTTCTCCTATTTCATCTGTAGAATCAATACGGATATGACATTTTTCAGGAGTGTAATCACCAGTGTCTCCTCCTTTTGCTACTTCCATCAAATTGTCCTGGACCATATGCATCTTGGAGATCAATAATCTAAGCTTTCTGGCTATAATTGTTCTTGATAATATGATATTTATAGTACCTACGAAAATCCCTGCAGCTATACATGCTGTGATAAATCTCCAGGAATAAGCTATTTCACGGCTTACTCCGAAAGCATATGCAAAGAATGGAAATATTATTCCAACAATAATACCAAAACCGATCATCCATATGGCAAGGTCATTGAAAATTTTTTTTGTTATTCTCACAGGATCTCCTTTTGGTTTACTTAAATTTTTTATCTTTTTACGACAAACAAATTCCTGGATGATTTATTATACCGTTCTTAATAGATTAGAACAAAACCTTTTAATAACTATAAACTAATAGTGTGAAGGTCTATATAGTAAGAACCCTTCAAGTATAATTTTGGTAAAAAATTTCTAGAGTAGAAATATTTTTCCCCTGTACGGCCCTGAATAAAGTTATTGCCTGATTATTATAATGGAATAAATATAATAAATATTTTATTATTGTATTAATACGGGAAGAGGAAAAAATATTATGCATAAGCTGGAGTTAAAAATTGGTTTTATCTCAACGCGATTATCAGGAACAGATGGAGTATCGCTCGAAACTGCAAAATGGGCACAGGTCTTAAGAGAAGAGGGACATGACTGCTACTTCATGGCAGGTGAACTTGATACACCTCCTGACAAGTCATTTCTTTTTGAAGAATGCAACTTTTGCCACCCTGCCATTAGAGAAATCGATAGCGGCTGTTTTGGGAGCAGTATCCGTAAAACAGAGATATCTATACTTATTCAGGAGATGAAAGTAAAACTAAAAAAAGGTATCAGGGAGTTTATAGAAAAATTTGAGCTGGACCTTATTATTCCTGAGAATGCACTTACTATCCCGATGAATATTCCGCTTGGTCTTGCAATAACAGAAATAGCAGTTGAGACAGGCATCCAGATGATCGCACATCATCATGATTTCTTCTGGGAACGTAAAAGGTTCTTAAAAAATAGTTGCTGGGATTACTTGAATAAAGCATTCCCTCCTCATCTTCCAATGGTTCAGCATACAGTGCTCAATTCATCACAGGACAATCAGCTAAGCCTGAGGACCGGTGTTTCTGCCACAATAATTCCAAATGTAATGGACTTTGCCAATCCTCCTGCAGCACCTGATGGATATGCAGATGATCTCCGCGAGGCACTTGGCATAGGTCCTGAGGAAAAATTCATACTTCAGCCGACCCGCATAGTACAAAGAAAAGGCATAGAACATGCTATTGAACTGACCCATTATATTGACATGGATGCAAAACTTGTTATATCTCATGCTTCAGGAGACGAGGGCGATGAATATTCGAAACATGTTGTTGAATATTCTAAATTGCTTGGGGTTGAAACTATATTATGCACAGGTATTGTAGGAGAAAAGCGCGGGCTTAACAGTGATGGTAAGAAAATATACACTCTCTCAGATCTTTATCAGGAATGTGACCTTGTTACATATCCATCAATAATAGAAGGATTCGGCAATGCATTTCTTGAAGCCTTATATTATAAATGTCCTGTTATGGTAAATAATTATTCAATATATCATTCTGATATTGGCCCCAAAGGATTCAAGACGATACTAATGGATGATTATGTTTCAAGAAAGACAGTCGAGAATACAGAAAAAGTCTTAAACGATCCCAGTATTAAAAAAGAATGGGCTGAGATTAATTATGATCTGGGCAGCCGGTACTTTTGTCACGATATTGTCCGTCAGAAATTAAATACCCTGATCATGAACAATTTTGGAACATAATAGATATTTTGCATACAAGAGGTAATAGAACATGGATAATAGTGTATTTGAAGATAAAAGTCCGCTGGTATTGATAGTAGATGATGTAGCAAAAAACTTACAGATACTGGGAACTATCTTAAGCAAGAAAAACTACCGTATTGCTGCTGCAAATAATGGTGAAAAAGCTATTATAATAGCAAATAGCAGTCTTCCCGACCTTATACTGTTAGATATAATGATGCCGGGTATAAACGGCTATGAGACATGCACCCGATTAAAAAAGAATCCCAGGACCAGAGATATACCAATAATATTTCTAACAGCAAAAAACGAGCTTGCTGATATTGTCAGAGGGTTTGAAGCAGGTGCAGTCGACTATGTGACAAAGCCGTTTAATTCCGTGGAACTTCTTGTCAGGACAAAAACACATCTTGAGTTAAAAATGAGCAGGGATATGCTTAAGATAAGAAATGAACAATTAGAAAGACTTGCCATTACAGATAGCATGACGGGCTTGTATAATCACCGTTATATTATTGATAGCCTCTCAATAAGGACCGCAGAAGCAAAAAGATATAAACAATCACTGTCTGTGGCAATGCTTGATATAGACTATTTTAAAAAAGTAAATGATAACTTCGGCCATTTCTTTGGAGATTTTGTACTGGTAAGAATATCTGCAATAATAGAAGATACAATAAGAAAAACCGATATTGCAGGAAGATATGGCGGTGAAGAGTATCTGATTATTTTTACCAATACTGATAAAAAAAACGCTTTTAATACTCTTGAGAGAATAAGAAGATCAATAGAAAAAGAAAATTGGGGCAAAGAAAGCCTCATTGTTACAATAAGTGGAGGTGTCTGTGAGTTTGAAGGCCAGGATTATTTAAAGCTTATAATGACAGCAGATGAACTGCTTTATAAGGCTAAAGAAAATGGCAGAAATAGGATCGAGATATAGGGGAATACAGTCAGATAATTAATAGAAAATAATTATAGGATCAAAGATGGATATATCTTAGAGTCATTACTTGCAGAATATGAGCCAGAATAATTATATTGAAAGGACTGGTGAAATATGGCTTTAGCTGAGTTAGAATCAATAATGAGTGAGATTATAAAACTGCTTCCTTATTTTATCCCTATCATTATTATAGAATATGGCCTGCTCATTTTTGCTCTGGTGCAGCTTTTTAGAAATGAAGTAAAGTATATGCCGAAATGGGGCTGGGCTCTGATCATTATTCTTATAAACATAATAGGCCCGGTTGTTTTTCTGATAGCAGGCAGAAAGAAAGACAGCGGATGATAAAAGTAGTAGATCTTAAGAAAAATTATGGCCGCTTTGAGGCTCTTAAATCCATAAGCTTTGAAGTCAGGGAAGGTTCTGTGTTTGGTTTTATCGGACGCAATGGCGCCGGGAAGACCACAACGATGAATATCCTGACGGGCCTGATAGGTTTTGATAGTGGAAAGATATTTATCAGGGGGATGGATTTTAAAGAACACAGGCAGGAACTGATAAATCATATAGGCTATCTTCCAGAGATACCAGCATTTTATGATTATATGAATGCTTATGAGTACCTGGACCTAATAGGCAATTTATCGGGATATGATAAGAATAAAAAAGGTAAGCGTATAGATGAGCTGCTGGACATTGTCAAATTAAAAAAGAATGCCAGAAGAAGGATCGGCGGATATTCTAAGGGGATGAAGCAGAGGATGGGACTTGCTGCAGCGATTATGGATAGGCCGGAGATACTTTTTCTGGATGAACCTTCATCTGCTCTTGATCCTGAAGGAAGACTGGAGATGCTCGAGCTTATTGGCGGCCTCAAAGATGAGAGGATAACGATCTTCCTGTCAACGCATATATTAAATGATGCTGAGCGGGTATGCGATACTATATGCATACTGGATGAAGGTAGGATACTTCTTACGGAAAGCCTTTCAGAGCTATACAAAAAGCATATACAGCTGATACTTGATATTGAATTTGAGGCTGATCCTGAAAATGAAGCAGATTCTTTAAAAATGCTGCACTGGGTAAAAGATGTAAAGATCAGAGGGAAGAGGGCCAGTGTAGAAGTCAACAATATAGATATAGCAAAAAAGGAGATATTCAAGGAACTTTCAAAATCTGACAATAGTATAATAGGTTATCAGATCAGGAAGATGAATCTGGAAGATATCTTTATAGGAATGGTAAATAAAAATGCGGACATTTAATGCATATTTTAAAAAAGAGATCCTGGAAGCTATAAGGACCAATAAATATCTGATACTCTTTGTCGGGACTATTTTTTGGGCTCTTCTTGACCCACTTTTATTAAAGCTTTTACCTATCCTTTTGAAAAGTTCATTACCTGTGGATATGTCTTCATTACTCTTAGATTTTACAAGGGACAGTGCTTTTCAGAATTTCATGGGGGATTTTTTCGAAATAGGGACACTTTTTTTTGCCTTTACATTAATGGGGCTCCTGGCTAATGAGATAACTTTTAAAAAACTGGTTCTTCCGTATACAAGCGGAGCCGGGTCTGCCGGCATGGTCCTTGCAAAATATTTTCATTATGGGGTCACTCTGTCAATCTTTATCATTTTATCTTTTCTCACTAATTATTTCTATGTAGACAAGCTTTTTGCCGGAGGGATATTATCTATAGGGATAGTAATAAAGTCGGCGCTTCTGTATATGCTCTATTATTGTGTATTGCTGGCAATTCTTCTTTTCCTGAGTAGTCTATTCAAAAGAAGTCTGATCGCAGGGATAATGATAATAATATTTGGATACACTATGAGTGTTTTTAATCAGCTCCCGGGCATAAGACCGTATTTGCCAAATTACCTGCTTTATAAAGCGGCAGATATTAGAAATGTTTTTAATAATTCATTGATACCCACTACGATCATATCACTGGGCCTTATTATTATTTTTATCTTTCTTACTATCAGGCGGATGAAGAAAATCGATATTGCATGACCTTTTATTTTAAATTCTCAGGATTAAGACATTCGAGTTCATCTGTGACAAATCTACCATCCTTTCTTATGAGCTTTCCGTCGAAATAGATTTCGCCTCCGCCGTGTTCGGGAGTCTGGATCAGTACAAGATCCCAGTGTATGGAAGATGAATTATTATTAGATGCTTCATCGTAGCATTTTCCTGGTGTAAGGTGTATGCTTCCCATTATCTTCTCATCAAATAGCGGATCCTTCATAGCATTTACAATATAGGGATTGAGTCCAATGGCAAATTCACCAAGATATCTTGCTCCTTCATCCGTATCAAGGACCTCATTGATCTTTTTGTAACAATGAGGCTTTCTTTGCCCCAATTTTCTTTTTCTATTGATCTTCTTATT
>Ga0255371_10052_pt1 | contig 18493 bp, 17 predicted proteins | sample ANMaggSSYBR01I12_FD_182097 | JGI IMG/M metagenome (GOLD analysis project Ga0255371, IMG submission 182097) | Sediment cell enrichment communities from methane seep in Santa Monica Basin, California, United Staets - ANME aggregate JGI... | ecosystem: Environmental > Aquatic > Marine > Cold seeps >...
GTCGGTTTTTGTTTTTTTATAATTTTTAAAAGTTCCTGATTTTCGTTGCTTAATACTTGCGCCATTGATTGCAAAGATGATGCTTCTCCCATAACATCAAAAGAACCGACAACGACTTGAATCGCCAGGGACAAAATGGAAAATGTCCGTGAAATATTGACATTTTCGTAGTTAGACGGCGAGTATGCCTTGAGTGGAGAATGATTTTGGAAACTGAGAAAAGAGAAAAACTAAAAAATCATATCAAAGAAAAGATTGAAGGCTTAAAGGAAAACATAAAGACTTATCAACTGCTCACCCAGCCTATATCACCGGATAATGCCATTGGGCGGCTCTCCCGTATGGAAGCGATAAACAGCAAGAGCATCAATGAAGCCGCCCTGAACAATTCAAAACAGACTTTATCAAAACTGGAACGTGCGTTGACGATGATCGATAGTCCTGATTTTGGCTTGTGCTGTGAGTGTGAAGAGCCGATCCCATTTGCAAGATTGATGATTATGCCCGAATCCGATCTTTGCGTTAAATGTGCTGAGGCCATCCACTTTCGTTGAAAACTATCCGACTACAAATTGAAAGAGACTTCCAATGAGTAACGAACCGGAAAAAATTATTTATACAATGATGAGAGTCAGCAAGGCATACCAGAACAAGCCTGTGCTAAAAGACATATCCCTTTCCTATTTTCTTGGTGCCAAAATTGGCGTCTTAGGATTAAATGCCTCAGGGAAAAGTTCTCTTTTACGTATTATGGCAGGTGTTGATCAGGAATATGACGGAAAAGCCGTACTTTTCCCGGGATACACCTTAGGGTTTCTTGAGCAGGAACCTTTGCTTGATTCGGATAAAACCGTAAAAGCTGTAGTTGAAGAAGGCCTGCTGGAGGTTGTAGGTCTTGTTGAGGAATACAATAAAATCAGTGAAAAATTTGCTGAGCCCATGTCTGACGATGAAATGAATCAACTTATTGAGCGCCATGGCGAATTGCAGGAAAAAATCGATCATCTTGATGCCTGGGATATTGACGCGCGTTTAGAAATGGCAATGGATGCGCTACGCTGCCCTCCGGGAGATACTCCAATTAATGTTATTTCCGGTGGTGAAAAAAGACGTGTGGCACTATGCAGACTTTTATTGCAGAAGCCGGATATCCTGCTATTGGATGAACCGACAAATCATCTGGATGCCGAAACTGTCGCCTGGCTCGAACATCATCTTCAGCAGTATAAAGGTACGGTGATTGCCGTCACGCATGATCGTTATTTTTTGGATAATGTAGCGGGTTGGATTTTAGAGCTCGATCGAGGACACGGCATCCCGTGGAAAGGCAACTATTCTTCATGGCTTGAACAGAAACAATTACAACTTAAGCAGGAAGAAAAATCAGAATCAAACCGGCAGAAGACCTTGCGGCGGGAATTGGAATGGATCAACATGTCACCAAAAGGCCGCCAGGCAAAGGGAAAGGCACGCATTAATGCTTATGAAACTCTCTTAAGCCAGAATTATGAAAAAGGGGCCAAAGATCTTGAAATATATATTCCACCAGGACCACGTCTTGGAAAGGTAGTTATTCAAGCAGAAAATCTGAGCAAAGCATATGGCGATCGTCTTCTCTTTGAGGGAATGACATTTGCTTTACCTGCGGGAGGTATTGTCGGCGTTGTCGGTCCTAACGGCGCAGGCAAAACAACACTCTTTAAAATTATAACCGGTTTGGAAAAACCTGATTCCGGGATCATTAACATCGGGGACACTGTTAAACTCGCTTGCGTTGATCAGGAACGCGATATTCTTAAACCCGACAAGACAATATGGGAAGTGATTTCCGGGGGCAGGGATATGGTTTGGCTTGGGAAAATAGAAGTGAACTCAAGGGCCTATGTAGCCCGTTTTAATTTCTCGGGATCAGACCAGCAGAAAAAAGTAAACATGATTTCAGGCGGCGAGCGTAATAGAGTCCATCTTGCGTGTATGCTCAAAGAGGGCGCTAATGTGTTGCTTTTAGACGAACCTACAAATGATCTTGATGTGAACACAATGCGTGCCCTTGAAGAAGCGTTGGAACATTTTGGAGGCTGCGCGGTTGTTATTACTCATGATCGCTGGTTTCTCGATCGCATCGCCACCCATATTCTTGCTTTTGAGGGAGACAGTACTGTCATGTGGTTTGAAGGCAATTATTCAGATTATGAAGCGGACAGAAAAAAGAGGCTTGGAAAGGCCGCTGAACAGCCCCATCGGATCAAATACAGACATTTGACAAGAGGATAATACAGGGCACCAACATAAGTGTCAATTTTTGCTTAAACGATGCCGAATACATGTTTGATGTTTTTCCGGCAAATGGCACCCTCCCATTAGCCTTTTGAAAAAGAGTCTGACAGGATAAACAAGATTTTATATAAAGGTAATCTGAATGCTGAAATCGTATCTGAAAAAGATATTTAAGATTGCAAATCAGGGGGATGCCAGAGAGGAAAGCTATTATGCAACCCTTGCGGCGGATCGGTTGCCCGGCTCTTAGAAGACACATAGGGAGAACTGAAAACCATTTTTTTTCGAGCAAAGATTTATTAAAACTGTAAATGTGAAGGGCGTCCCGGTAGTCCGGTAGTCTGGAGTTTGAAGATTGGAGGTCACAAATTGTGACCTCAAGTTGGGGTGGTGCCAGGTATTTTCCTATAGTTTTCACTGAACAGGGGGCGCCATGTTGTCATTCTTGTTCTTAATAATAATTGAGCTATAGAAGTAAACATTTACCCTTTAGATTTATCCTGTTAAAGCATTTTTTTTAATTAATCAGGATGTGACCCTGTGTGCTTTTTTAAAAAATATTCATAGATGAGTCATTCATGAATAAAGAAATCGATCAAAAATTGGGGCACAGAGTTCGCTTGCGAGAACGCCTTCAAAAGGCTGGCCGCCAAGCATTTGCAGATCATGAGCTTCTTGAATTATTACTTACCTATGCCATTCCAAGAAAAGACACAAAACCAATTGCAAAAGCCCTGATAAATCGTTTTGGATCTTTTACCGCCATTTTTGATCAGCCCAAGGAAAGACTCATTGAAATTAAAGGCATTGGCCCGTATACAGCGACTTTTTTTCAAGCAATTCGTGAATTCATGGTGCGCTATCTTGAACAGGAAGTCGAATATGCCAAAACAATATCATCACCTGAAGACATTGCCAATTTTATAAGAACACATTTGGGGGCAAATCAAAGAGAATATCTGATGATCTTGTGTTTAAATGATGCCAACAAACTGTTACACCACAGCAATGTGATAGAAGGTACAGTTGACAGAGCACCATTCTATCCAAGAGAAATTTTAAAAGCCGCCCTTATATATAACGCCACTGCTCTTATTTTGGTACATAATCACCCCAGCGGTGACCCCGTGCCTTCTGAAAATGACCATAAAATTACAAAACGACTGGAAAAACTGGCGCAAGAATTTGATATTAAGTTACTTGATCATTTAATTGTAACCCCACGCAAAGCGTTTAGCATGAAAACAGGGGTATTAATATGAGTAACTTTATTTTCCTGTCCAAGAACTGGCCGGTCTTGGCAGAATTAGGTGAACTGGCAGAAAAAAATCTACATACTGATTCAAACACTACTTTAATCAAGCTGCGCATATTTTCGGAAGTTATGGTGAAGTATGTCCTTGCTTATGAAAACCTTGAAGATCTTGTTGATGGTAAACAAATTTCCAGATTAAATTTGCTTGGCAACAAGGGCATTATACCTGATCGTTTGGTTCACCTATTTCATGGTATTCGAAAAATTGGTAATAAAGCCACACATGAAGCATTTGTATCTGTGGAATCAGCAGAGAATTGCCTTCGTTTTGCATATCATTTGGCTGTATGGTTTAAAAAGACATATGAAGAAGATACATTTTTACCAGCTTCATTTACACTTCCCCAAAAAGAAATAAAGACAGATGATGCCCTCACTGAATATAATAGGCAATTGTCTGAATATTCGGAACAGTTAGAGAAAAAATATGAAAAACTGCACACTGAATTTGAAAATCTAAAAACGCAAGAAGTCTCAAAAGACATAAAAAAGGCACGCAGAAAAAGATCTACAACTGCGGCAAAAAAAATAAATTTAACAGAATCAGAAACGCGCCAGTTAATTGATCAACAGCTCATCGCAGCAGGATGGGAAGCAGATACTATAAATTTTCGTTACGCCAAAGGTACACGGCCCGAAAAATTTGCAAACAAAGCAATTGCTGAATGGCCGACATCATCAGGGCATGCTGATTATGCACTTTTTTGTGGAATGACTTTAATCGGGGTCATTGAAGCAAAGAAAAAACAAAAAGATGTGGTTTCAGATCTTGGGCAAGCAAAACGATATGCTAAAGACGTTGAAATAAAAGAATCAGAAACTTTCGCAAGAGGTTATCCGTGGGGTGAATATAATGTGCCGTTTCTCTTTTCCACAAATGGAAGGCCCTATTTAAAACAACTGGAACAAAAATCCGGAATTTGGATTTTAGATGCGCGCGGCCCAACAAACCATCCACGGCCTTTGCAGGCATGGTATACCCCTCAGGGCCTACAAGAGCTGCTCAAACAAGACAAAAGCAAGACGTTCTCAGAGCTTATAAAAGAACCATTTGATTACCTGGGATTAAGAGATTTTCAAATTACAGCCATTGAAAAAATTGAGCAGGCCCTTGAAAACAATAAACAATCTATTCTGTTAGCTATGGCGACCGGCACAGGAAAAACAAGAACAGCCATTGGCCTGATCTATCGACTTATTAAATCAGAAAGATTCCGCCGCATACTTTTCCTTGTGGATAGAAATGCATTAGGTGAACAAGCTGAAGATGCCTTTAAAGAAACAAAGCTTGAAGATCTTCTCACTTTTGATCAAATTTTTGACTTGCAGGGCATTGGATCAAACAAAACAGAAGAAACAACGCGCGCTCATATTTCAACAGTACAGGGCATTATTCATCGCATTATGTTTAATGCAGATGATTCCGACATCCCGACGATTGATCAATATGACTGCATTGTGGTTGATGAAGCGCATCGGGGTTATACACTTGACAAAGAGCTGGGTGAGGTGGAGTTGCTCTACCGAGATGAAAAAGATTATATCAGCAAATATCGTAAAGTATTGGAATATTTTGACGCAGTAAAAATCGGCATGACCGCCACACCTGCCCCGCACACGGCTGATATATTCGGAAAACCGGTTTTTACATATGGATATCGGGAGGCGGTTATCGATGGTTGGTTGATAGATCATGAGCCACCCCATCAATTTACAACCAAACTGGCTAAAAAAGGCATTACATGGAAAAAAGGGGAAACAGTCCCTGTATATGATCCGGCTACCGGAGAAGTCACCAACCTTGAAAATATTCCGGATGAGATCACCTTAGAGATCGATCATTTTAATAAATCAGTGATCACCGAAAAATTTAATCGCACCATTATTAAAGAACTTATCAAATACCTAGATCCTGAGGGTGATGAAAAAACTCTCATTTTTGCCTCAACTGATAACCATGCGGATCTTGTGGTAAAAATTTTACATGAAGAATTTGAAAATGTCGGAGTGGAAGTAGACGATGACGCCATTGAAAAAATTACCGGCTCCATAGACCGCCCCCTTCAAATGATTAAAAAATATAAAAATGAAAAATATCCTAATATTGCAGTTACGGTTGATCTTTTAACAACAGGGGTAGATGTGCCGGAAATCTGTAATCTTGTGTTTATCAGGCGCGTTCGGTCCCGAATCCTTTATGAGCAGATGATGGGTCGTGCCACACGAATTTGTGACAACATTAAAAAAGAACACTTTAATATTTTTGATGCTGTTGGAATATATGAAGCCCTTGAACCGGTGACCAATATGAAGCCGGTATCTCCTAATCCGACCATAACCCTGCAAACCCTTGTTGAAGAATTATTTGATATGGAAAATCAGGGCTATGATGCAAAACATCAAAAACAGCACATCGGGCAACTCATTTCAAAACTGCGCCGAAAAGCACGAATTCTAAATGATGATCAAAAGGAAACCTTTGAAACGTTATCCGGCGGGGAGTCCATTGAAGTGTTCATACAGTCGATAAAAGATGAACCAGTTAAAAACATCAAAAAAATACTCAAGGGCAAACAAAACCTGCTTTCCTTTCTTGATGAAAATAAATATCTGCCCAAAAAGCAGTTCATATCAGACCATGAAGACGAATTAACTTCGCATACCAGAGGATATGGCAAAGGGGAAAAGCCGGAAGACTTTTTGAATGAGTTTAAAGAATTCATTATTGATAACATGAATAAAATTTCTACCCTTGCAATTGTATGTAAAAGACCGAGGGAACTGACACGCGCATCACTCAGACAACTAAAAATCGAACTGGATAAGCATGGTTTTACCGAGCCCAACTTAAAGATTGCTTGGCGGGAATGGAAAAATGAAGATATCGCTGCAGATATTATTTCCTTTATCCGCAGGCTTACGTTGGGCGATCCCCTGGTCAGCCACGAAGAACGCATCAAAGAAGCCATGAAAAAAGTATATGCACTTGAAGATTGGACAAAAATTCAGCGCAAATGGCTTGAACAGATTGAACGGCAGTTAATCGCAGAAACAATTGTCAATAAGGAAGACTTGGAAAAAGGTGCGTTTAAAGCCAAAGGAGGTTTTAACAAGCTAAATAAGATTTTTCGGGGAAAGCTCATTAATGTGTTAGATAAAATAAAAAAATCACTCTATCCGGATGAAAAGAAATACGGATAAAATGAATAAGTTCGTTCTCCATTCCAAATAAAAAGGTAAGCATGAATACACAGCAAATTGTTCAAAAGCTCTGGAAACTCTGTGATGTTTTAAGAGATGACGGTATCACTTATCATCAGTATGTTACGGAGCTGACCTATATTCTATTTCTAAAAATGGCCAAAGAAACCGGCGTGGAAAAAGATATTCCCAAAGATTATCGATGGGATAAACTAAAAGAAAAGAAAGGTGTTGATTTAAAGCGATTTTATAAAAAGCTGTTACTCGATTTAGGCGAAGAAGGAACAGGACGCATTAAAGAAATATACACCAATGCCACCACCAACATCGATGAGCCAAAAAATCTTGAAAAAATCATTCATTCCATCGATCAGCTCGACTGGTACAGTGCCAAAGAAGAAGGCCTTGGCGACCTTTATGAAGGCTTGCTTGAAAAAAATGCCAATGAAAAAAAATCAGGCGCCGGGCAATACTTTACGCCACGCCCGTTGATCAATGTTATGGTATGTCTGGTTGATCCCAAGCCAGGTGAACGTTGCGGCGACCCGGCTTGCGGCACATTTGGATTTATGATCGCCGCTGACCAATTTATTAAAAATAAGACCAATGACCTGTTTGCTCTTGATGAAAAAAAACAAAAATATCAGATTCATGAGGCATTTAGCGGTATTGAACTAGTTCAAGATGCATACCGCTTAACACTTATGAATGCCATGCTCCATGAGATAGAAGGTAAAATTTTGCTTGCAGATTCATTGTCAAATGCCGGCAAAGCCTTTTCAAATTATGATGTAATTATGACCAATCCGCCGTTTGGCACCAAAAAAGGCGGTGAGCGGCCCACGCGAGATGACTTAACCTATGCCACTTCAAACAAGCAGCTTAATTTTTTACAGGTTATTTACCGTTCGTTAAATAAGAAGGGAAAAGCAAGGGCTGCTGTGGTGCTTCCTGACAATGTGCTGTTTGCAGAGGGAGATGGTCAGCGAATTCGGGAAGACCTGATGAACAAATGTGATTTGCATACCATCTTAAGGCTTCCCACAGGCATCTTTTACGCTCAAGGCGTAAAAACAAATGTTCTGTTTTTTACAAGAGGGAAAACAGAAAAAAACAACACCAAAGAAATTTTCTTTTATGACCTTCGAACCAACATGCCAAGCCTGGGTAAAACAAAACCCTTAGCAGAAGATCATTTCAAAGAATTTGAAGAGACTTTTCATAAACCAAAAACTCAAAAGCTAAAAATTGAGCGTTGGAGTTTATTCACCATTAAAGAAATTGAAGAAAAAGGGTTCAATCTGAATCTTGGGCTAATACAAGACGATTCGGTTATTAATCAGGAAGACTTGCCAAACCCGGTCGAGTCAGCCGAGGTTGCCATTATCAAACTGGAACAGGCCACCGATTTGCTTAGGGGCGTAATTAAAGAACTTCAAATTTGCGGAGTTGAAAATGGCAAAAAGTAAAAAAGAAAAAAGCATTGAACAGATGCTTGATGAAGCGCTTGTGAAAGAAAATGAGTGGCCGTATAAAGTACCCGAAAATTGGGTGTGGGCAAAAGTAAGTAGCCTTTTTAAATTTATTGGAGGGGGAACTCCTTCAAAACGTAATTCATCATATTGGCATGGAGATATAAACTGGGCATCGGTTAAAGATATTAAAGGGGAATATTTATATTCAACCAGCAATTCCCGATGGCAATGTAACCTATTGATAATAATCGAAATTAAATTGATGCTTTCGTAAACAAAAATTGTTAAAAATCAGTTGGTTACACCATTTGGCGCAAACCATAAACCCCCGTTTTAAAATAACATGTTGAATTTACAGCAAAAAAGTTTACGAAAAGGGTTTTTAAAAGCATTGTTAAATCAATATGTTATCATGACGTCGGGAATCGCTGATATTCAACAAAAGATAGTATCACAAAAGAGGGCCTTATAAATAGCTCAGCCTCCTTAGCACAACCTAATGACGTATTATTGATAACAAGAATTTCGCCTGGAAATAGTATTATTCTAAAAGTTGAATCATCGATAAATCAAGATTTAAAAATCGTAAAACCAGTTATTAAAATTGAACCTGAATTCATTCATTATTTTTTTAAAAACAACAAACAAAAGATTGAAGACTTATCACAGGGGACAACTGTTAAAGGGATAAGAATTGAGATATTAGGTGGTATTCCATTTCCTCTTCCTCCTTTCAAGGAAATTAAGCGAATAACGAATAGCCTCTCATCACTTTTTAGCAAACTAAAAGAAGCAAGAGAGCTGGTTCAGGAAGCCAAAGACTCTTTTGAAAAACGCCGAGCCTCAATTTTTAATAAAGCATTCACCGGTGAACTCACAAGAAAGTGGCGTGAAGATAATCCAAATATCGAAGATGTCAGTTTTTATATTAAAAATATAGAAGCTGAAATAAAAAAAGTAGGCAAAAAAACAAAAAATGATAAAGAACCTATTGCTGAAGAATATAACATACCCGATTCATGGCAGTGGCGAAAATTAGACGATCTGAGTTTTTTGATTACAAAAGGTGCATCTCCAAAATGGCAGGGTATTAATTATACGAATGACAAAAATCAAACCCTTTTCGTAACAAGCGAAAATGTAGGAAGTGGACATTTAATACTTGATAAAGAAAAATATGTAGAATCAAAATTTGACGCAAAACAAAAACGTTCAATTTTAAAACCCGGGGATGTTTTATTAAATATTGTTGGAGCATCAATTGGAAGAGCAGCCGTATTTGATATCGAAAAAAAATCTAATATTAACCAAGCAGTAGCTTTAATCAGATTAGCAGATAAAAAGTTTAATCGTTTTTTGAATTATTTATTAAATTCAGAATTCGCAAAGAATTATTATTCTCAGAATAAAGTAGACGTCGCCAGGGCAAATTTAAGTCTAAGTGATGTCGCAAATATTCCGATACCATTGCCACCTTTAGAAGAACAAAAAGAAATTGTCAGAATTCTGGATAGTATTTTGTGTAAAGAAGATAAGTCCAAAGAACTTATTGACCTGGAAGAACATATTGATCTTTTGGAAAAAAGCATCCTTTCAAAAGCCTTCCGAGGTGAGCTTGGAACAAATAATCCAGAGGATGAGCCTGCAATAAAATTACTTGAAAGAATTCTTGAAGAAAAGAAAAGTAAACCTATAATTTTAAAGCCTGATGATATAAAGACAAGTAGTTCTGTTTCCAAGCCAAAACTATTAGTAAAAGGTCCCTCTGGCAACACACAAGTATTATTAGAAGAAATTAAAAACAAGTATGGCAATAAAACCTTTCAGGCTAATGAATTAAAAGATATTTCAGAATTATCATATGATGAATTAAAAGATGCGTTGTTTGAATTATTGGAAAGCAAATTAACTATGGAATTTGATGAGAACGAAGAAGTCATTACATACCAATTAAAAAAATGAAAATTAAAAGACTACATATCAAATCTGCAGGGAATTTTAAATTATTGTATGGCTTCGATCAGTCGTTTTATTCAAATAATAATGAATATTTGCAACCCCTCTGCCTTGTTGGAGTAAACGGATCTGGAAAGTCGCAATTATTAGAAGTTCTTGCTGAAATATTTTATGCCTTAGATGCCTATTACAATAATTTTCAGGATAAAAAATTTGAAACAGATATTCTATTTGAAATCGAGTATTTGATTAAAAATAATGGAAACCAAAAACACATCTTCATTTCTCGTCTTCAAAAAGGTCCACCAAAAGTATATTTAATTAATTCTGACAAAAAGACTGAAATATATAACGGTAATGAAATATCAGAAATTTTGCCCACAAAAATAATCGGTTATACTTCAGGTGAAAATGAAACACTCAGCATTCCCTATAAGGATTCATATGATGATTACGCAGATTATGTTTCAAGGCTGGCATTAAATCCAGAAAGTGTTGATTACCGCAAGGTTCCTGACACTCGACTGTTATTTTTAGATTATAATACAAACATTTCCATATTTGCTGCGAATTTTCTATTGCGCCCGGAATCGGATTTAAAAATATTTTCGAAAAATATTAATATTGAAAAACTAAAATCTTTCAGAATAATAATTCAACTAAACCATAAGGCTGCTCCAGGAAAAAATGGAATTGAACTCACCAGAGAATTAGAAGATTACATTGAAAATTTTAAAAAATGTACCACATGTTACAATCACATAAAAGATGAGGAAATATATACTTTTGATTATTATGTGAATGATGCAACCAAATTTGCCTTTAAATATTTTTTCAAGAATGCCTTCAAATTATATTCCGTCCTATACAAGATTAAACTTTTAAATAATTTAATTATAAAAAAGAAAGATCTTCAGAATATCAAAAAATTAAGAAAAGAACACAAACTCGTCCTAAAACCCCCTACAGTTCCTGAAACTGACAAAGTATTTCGATTTGAAAATGTAAAGTTGAAAATTAAAAGTTCAAATGATCCGGTTGACTATGTGAGTTTGTCAGATGGTGAACATCAATTTATTCAAATCTTTGGTTCCTTGATGATGATTGACGATGATGGGATTTTGTTTCTAATGGATGAACCGGAATCTCATTTTAATCCCAAGTGGCGCTCCCTTTTTATGACTGTTCTCAATGAGTTGAAAAAAAAGAAAGAGCAATGTATTTTTGTTACAAGCCATTCCCCGTTTATATTATCTGACTTTCATAGTGAAACCGTCTATATTTTTAAACTGACCAATAAAGGCATTAAAATTGAGCAACCCCAAGAAGAAACTTATGGGGCGTCTTTTGATAGGCTCTTGAAAATTGCTTTTGATATTTCACCTCCCCTTGCTGACAAATCATTAAAAGAAATTCGCACCCTGCAAAAATCAAATAACAAAGATCAAATAGCAAAAAAAATGTCTAGGTTTGGTGACTCCATCGAAAAGTTTTATTTATATCAAAGAATCGAAGAGCTGTCTGAACAGGAAAAGAAATAATGCTTTTTGAAACTGTCTATATTGAACATCCGGTAAACCTTCTTCAAGATTATATTGGAAATTTTTTTAAAACACTCGAAGACATAGATGAAAATATAAAACAGTTTGATGTAAATCTATGTGATGAAAATTTTAGAATGTATATTAACCGTGCGCCTAAGCTAAAAAAGCATTTATCAGATTTTTTCAAAGTATTTATAAAGTTAACAAGTGAAGAACGTAAACACGTATGCAATGCATTCTGTTGCTGCAACAAGATTCAAGATCAAGTTGAAAACAATGAAGCATGCTTTATACTTTCTGACCTCCCCGCAAAAATTCGCAAAGCGACTAAAAAGCTGTTTGTTTATATGTATGAAACAACATTAAATTCTGTAGGCCATATTAAAGATCATTATCAAAATTTTCATGAAGCAATTCCATTAAAAGTATGCCCATTTTGTGGAATTGAAAAATTCCTGCATTATGAAGATTATAAACAGGATTATGATCATTACTTATGTAAAGATATCTACCCCCTTGCAGCTGTTAATATGCAGAATTTAATACCAATGGGGAGAGACTGTAATTCAATCTATAAAAAGAAAAAAGATGTTTTACATAAAGAAGATGGGTCTCGACGTAAGGCTTTTTACCCTTTTCAACTGAATGGCACCTCTATTGAAGTCAAGCTAAATGGAAGCTCCTGTCCTACAGTAAATAACAGGAAAGGCGACTGGTACATCTCTTTTGTCCCCGATATCGAAGAAGTCCATACCTGGGATGATATTTTTCAAATTAGAAATCGTTATAGAAAATATATTTTTGAAGAGGAATATGATAGTTGGCTTACGAGGTTTATTAAAACAGCCAGAAATTTTAGTAACAATAATGGACCCTGGACTGAAGAAGCCGTAAAAATGGCACTTGATAAGTACATAAACACACTTGATCAGGATGACATAACTAAATATCATGACAATACTTTTTTAGAAAATTCACTTTTCAGATTTATTCGCGATGAAGCTGATTCCAAAACTATTAAAGCCATAGCCAAGATGATTATGGGATAACTATATTTGTGGAATTTCCGGGACATCCATAAATAAGTAAATAACCCGACAAATAGATGTATAAAGGCTGCCAATATGTCAGGTGTCATACTTTCATATCGACAAATAGATCAGATAAAGCTCCTATGCAGAATCGATCTTAAACAATTATTTCCTGCCACAAAAAAACGAGAACGAGAGAGATTTGAAAAAAAGTGGGAAGCTTTTCTTGAATCTGATTCCTGTAACAGAGACATATTTAAACGCGAAGGTGACTATTTAATTTATCATTCTGAGCAACTAATCCCCACGAAACTTGATAATAGGCCCCCGCTTCTGCTTGTCTTTGGAAATCCTGCCAGCCATTCAGTAAAAGAGGGGATGTTTTTTTCGTTTGAAGGAGATAAAAAAGAGCATCGTTTCTGGAAACACATTCTACAGCCGGCGGGAATTCTCGATCTTCCATATGATAAAAAACTATCTGTTTCAGCATTAAACAAACACCGGAAAAATCAGTTATTGAATCTTGATTATAAATCTGGTTTTCGGATCGGACTCTGTGTTTTTATATCCATACCAAGTGCTCCAAGCGGTCCATGGTCAGGAATAGCCGGGGTTCAAAAACTAATAGGCGCTAAAGCGATGAGGGAGCTTGAAAAGGAAGAAAGTCGCAGAGTCATTGAATGCGCCCAAAAGTTCTTGACGCCGAATGGTATTGCCGTTGCATTTCAGAAAAATGCCTGGAATGCTTTACGTTCGTCTAAAGACCGGGAATATAAACTTAGTTTAGCCAAAGACGGCAAACTTAAAGGCAGATTAAAAGAGATGACAAATGTTCCTTTGCTCGGGGTTCCTCCAACCCGTTTGTCCAGCCCTTGCTCTAAAATGTTACGCCAATTATTAGAAGTACCAGAAGTGTCTTCATTCTTGACAGAATCTGCTGGAGAGTGAAGAACAAAGGTGAAATTATGAATTCATCATTACTTAAAAAACATATCAAAAAATATTCAGAGCGGATTCATAAAGATTTTGAAAACTACCAACAGGATAAACAGGAGAGAGAGGAAAGGATTAAGTTCTATCAGTCATGGACAAAAGACAGCGATTGGGATAAGTGAGGATTGCATGACAACACCATCGGCCCAGCCGAAAATCTACCATATCACCCATGTCAACAATCTCGCCTCCATTGTGGCTGCTGGTTGCATCGAAGCCGATGGGCGGCGTGTTAAGCAGGGTGGTGGCCAGACCTCCATCGGCATGACCGAAATTAAACGTAGGCGGTTGTTCGAGATTGACGTGCAGTGTCACCCAGGCACCAAAGTTGGCGACTATGTGCCGTTCTATTTCTGTCCCCGATCTATCATGCTCTTTATCATTCACAAAAACAATCACATTGATATGCTCTATCATGGGGGGCAACGCCCTATCATTCATATGCAGATAGATATGGAGTCGACTATATGTTGGGCGGATCAACACGGGGTACGCTGGGCTTTCTCTGACCGAAATGCCGGTAGTTACTATACTGATTTCTATAATAACCGCAATCAGTTGGGCGAAATAGACTGGGATGCGGTCAATGAAACTGATTTTCGTGTTCCGCTGGTTAAAGAAGGCAAGCAGGCGGAGTTCTTGATTCACGATACCAGCCCTTGGCATCTGGTTGAAAAAATCGGCGTTCTGAATGAGGAGAGACTTAATGAAGTCAACTCCATTCTTCAAAATGCTCAGCATAAACCAGTCGTGACTATCGAAAGACCATGGTATTATTAACTATATAAGGAGGCACTCATGATTGAATTAACACAAGGTGACATATTATGCGCAAATGCCGAGGCGCTGGTGAACACCGTGAACTGTGTCGGGGTCATGGGTCGGGGGATTGCCCTCCAGTTCAAGAAGCTTTTCCCCGAAAATTTCAAGCGCTATAAGGCGGTATGCGACAGGAAGGAACTGCAGCCGGGCAAGATGTTTATCTATGATCTTAACCTCCTCCACAACCCGCGTTATGTGATCAACTTTCCAACCAAACGCCACTGGAAAGGCAAGAGCCGGATGGAGGACATCGAGGCCGGACTACAGACACTGGTTGCAGAGGTGCGCAAAAGAAACATCCATTCCATTGCCATTCCCCCTCTTGGTTGCGGCCTTGGCGGCTTGCGCTGGGAGGATGTCCGGGACAGAATCGAAGAGGCCTTTCAGGACCTGACTGATGTGCAGGTTCTCCTCTATGAACCTAAAGGGGCGCCTCCTGCAAAAAAAATGGTCCATTCCAAGAAGACGCCGGGCTTGACTGTCGGGCGAGCCGCGCTGCTCGTTTTGATGCGCCGTTATCTTGCGGCGGTCATGGATCCTTATGTGACGCTTCTGGAGATGCACAAATTGATGTATTTTATGCAGGAGGCTGGAGAGGGATTGAAACTTCAGTACAACAAGGGCCTCTATGGACCGTATGCCCAGAACTTGCGCCATGTGTTGACCCTTATGGAAGGGCATTTCATTAGCGGATATGGCGATGCGGAGGACAATCCTGAACGGGAGATCAACCTGCTTCCCGAGATTCTTCCACAAGCGGAGAGTTTTCTTGAAGATCATCCTTCCACCCGGAACCATTTTCAAAGGGTTGTCGATCTCATTTCCGGCTTTGAAACACCTTTCGGCATGGAACTTCTCTCCACTGTTCACTGGGTCGCAACCCACGAAGGCGCCACAACAGCCGACCAGGCGGTCAGTAAAACTTATAGATGGAACAACCGCAAGCGCATGTTTCAGGAAAAGCATATCAGGCTCTCCTGGAACATCCTTGAGCGCAAAGGATGGCTCCAACACCTGTAGACGATATGACCACTATCAACCGCTTCTCATCGCGCCGCCAAGAAAGTCAGGTCTACGTTTGACTCTTGTTAAAAATAAATAAGAGTCAAACGTAGACCCCCTTTCCATTTCTTCGCAAAAAATCGCTCAACTTAGGTGTTAATCTATCAGAAATTTTGATGAAAAGAAGGAAGACAAGGAATTGAATCAGTCGTTTTAAGGAGAGGTTTGCAATGGACAGCAATTTTACCGATGAGTAAAGAAAACAGAGGGGTCGTGTTTACACTCTTGACAAAAGGCTTCTTTCTGTAAAACAAGAGGGGGCAGTAAAAAAGGTAACAGCATAAAAGGAGAACTCCCATGTTGACATATTTATCAGGCAGCATTTGGGCATCGACAGGGCTCAATTAGTACGCTCATGGGTAAAAGAAAAAATAAGTCACATTTACAACGATGAGAGATTATGAGGATCAAGTGACAAGACAAATTATTACAATAAATTATCTTCTGTGACAGTTATTTGAACCAGGCAGGAAAATACCCGTGCAAATTGAGATAATCGGTACAGAATCTCTTGGGGTTCGTGGGCTTTGCGTAGTGGTAACAGTAAAGGATCGTAAAATCATTATCGATCCCGGGGTAGCTTTAGGTTATAGTCGCCACGGTAAGCTGCCGCATCCTTTTCAGGTTGCTGCAGGTGCAAAGATTAGAGATAAAATAATTGAGTCACTTAAAAGCGCCACCGATGTGGTCATCAGCCATTATCACGGCGACCATATACCCCTGGTGAATCCTAATCCTTATCAACTCAATGCACGAATGGTCATTGAAGCATGCCGGAACACCCGTTTCTGGTGCAAAGATCCTGGTGATGCTTCCGACAAAATATCTATGCGCTACTATGACCTGTCCAGATTACTGAACATGGAACTTCCTGTTGTTGAAGGACAAATAAATGGGTTGATGACTTTCTCAGGCCCCCAACCGCATGGTGAAAAAGATAGCGTTCTTGGAATGGTTATGATGACACGTATTCAAGACGGTAAGAAAGTTTTTGTTCATGCTTCTGATATCCAGCTTCTTTATGATGATTCCATATCTCATATATTGCATTGGAAACCTGATATTGTACTCGTATCAGGCCCACCATTATATCTGTCATACCTGACACCTGAACAGAAGGAAAGAGCACATTATAATGCTGTCCGCCTTGCCGGAAGCGTTGCAGCATTAATTATCGACCACCATCTCCTACGTTCAGAGGAAGGAAGTCGCTGGTTGGACAATCTTGCATCTTCAACAGGTGATAAGGTAATATGTGCGGCTGATTTTATGGGATGTCGCAGGCTTTTTTTAGAAGCATGGCGGGATTACCTGTACGACAAGATGCCGGTACCGGAAGGATGGCACAAGGCTTACGCGAATGGTGATGTTGATACTGATGACTATGGTGAGATTTCGGTGAGATTTCCCTATCCTGCTTGAATACCTAAACAGTACAAAAGCATGAAGCCCAAATTCCCAATTTCAACGTTCCGTGAACAGTTACAATTATTGTAACCGAAACTGTCTTTTCTTCGACTTTAGAAATACAAGCGCTTTGAATTCAAAGAAAGCAAAACCTTGCTTATAACCATTATTTCTAACGAATAAGGATAGATTGTGTGAGTGTAGCGAACCACAATCTTATCCGGTTGTTGGACAAGCCCGGTGTAGTGTATCTGCATATTCTGTATAGAAGGAAATATCTTTTTTTGAACAAGGGGTAGGAAGTGCGTCTTCAAGAAGCGCACTTTTTTCAAGGCGAGGGAGTGCCTTAACCTGCAATAGGCTTTTAAAAAATTAACTATTTCATAAAAGTTTTTCCTCCTGTTTTGAATGAATTGCAAGCCCTTGCCATAAAAAAGAGCTATCCTGGTTTCCATGCAGTTAGACGAAATCCCAGAATAACCATTGGCGACTGACAACGCGGACACTTAAAAACAGGTCTTGGACGCTGCTTAATCACTTCAATGACAACATGCAAAATCAATTGCACCAGAGACAGTAACTTTTTTGCATTACCATGAAGAAACCCATAGTCCCTGACTCTCCGAAATCCTTTGGGTAGAACATGTTGTAAGATGAGGTGCAAAAAATCCTCCCCTGTCTTTGTGCCATATGGCATTATCTCTGGGGGTGGATTCTTTATACAAATTGCATGTAAATTATTTAAAAATTCTACTCTATTTTGTCGTTCCATATAGCTCAACATGGCTCTTTACCCCCGATGGAATAAAAGTATATCGTGGGTTTGAAGGACCGCCGCCATCATAAAGAACAAAATTATCAGGCAAGCGAGCTATTACAAAATTATTAAAATTTCTTTTAATCCCAGGATCAACGTCAGCACGTAGAAGAACTTCTCCAACCTTGCGACGATTAGCCGAAAAGAGTTCTGGGACAGAAAGCTCGATCAACCAATATAATCGACCTTGAAGATACTTTCGCAACAATAGGATCATATCAAAAAAAAAGCGCATCATCTGATGCGCTTTATCCTGTAAAAATCAATTTTAACTTATTTAACAATTAAGACACTTTTTCGTGATTTTTTTTCAAAAACATCCAGATCATGCAAGAAATTTGGCACATCTTTATTACGAAAATGAATCACTTTCTCCTCAGTTTTCCCCTTAGCCTTTGAAGTCATTTTATCCAACAAGGCTTTACGGCTTTGTTTAAATGACATTGTAGCCTTAGGTTTTGCCATACCCCCTCCTTATTTCTCCCAAGGTACATTAGATATTATACTAATTCTTAAATGTTGCCCGAAATTTTATTAATTTTACTTAAAGCCTTATGGATTAAGGATTCAAACAGAAAAAACCATGTAAGAAC
>Ga0255371_10053_pt1 | contig 18333 bp, 21 predicted proteins | sample ANMaggSSYBR01I12_FD_182097 | JGI IMG/M metagenome (GOLD analysis project Ga0255371, IMG submission 182097) | Sediment cell enrichment communities from methane seep in Santa Monica Basin, California, United Staets - ANME aggregate JGI... | ecosystem: Environmental > Aquatic > Marine > Cold seeps >...
CTACAGCTATCCGGTACTTGTATCAAGGATGCTTTTAAAAACGCACCATTATCTTTCAGGTCTCTGCCTGGAAACTCTTATATTAATAAATCCTTTAATTAAGTTTTTTAACCCATATGAATACTATATGATTTTATAATGCTATAGTATATTTATTTTGAATGAATATGTATTTATGCATTTACATAAAATTACAAGTATAGTAATATTTGATCATACGATTTCTAAAAAAGATAATAATTCATAAAGCAGAAGTTACTAAAATGAATTTAAAATACTTGAAGACATTTATATGTATATTTTTTATAGCACTATTTCTCCTTCCTTCTAATATATTTACATATCCTCACAGTCCTGCAGAATATAAAAAGCCATTCATATATCCTCTTCAGGGGGAAATATTAACAGAATTCAGGGAAGAATATTTTGATATCGAAAAATCGGCCTATTGTAAGCATACGGGAATAGATATATCCGGAAATCCCGGGGAACGGGTCCTGGCAGCAGGCAATGGTACTGTATCATATACAGGTTTTTCTCCAACCGGTGGGCGTACTGTGGTGATAAGGCACAATACAATGATACGGACCACATACCTTAATCTTCAGAGCATCTATGTCATTAAGGGCGATAGTGTGATGCAGGGAGATATAATAGCTTCAATAGGAGCTCTGGATGATCCTTCCTGCAGTGAATATCATCTTCATTTTGGTATTATCTATGATGGTGCATACCTTGATCCGGTCCAATTATTGAATATAGATTATTACAGTATTTCAAGGTTTTTGAGACTGGAATATATACAAAGGGACTTTAGGATATATTGATGCTATTTAGGAGCCTGCCTTAGAGATTTGAAAAATGGTCCTGGATTTTTTTTATCTCACTGTCCATTTTATTATCTATCTCTTCCCGTCCCACGCCAAATTCTATTATATTCAGCGTGAGCTTTATTTTTGTAAAAGTCTTGCGCAGAATACCCTGTATTGTGGGTTTCTTTTTTATATCTTCAATGCTGAACTGCAGATAATCCTCTCCATCAGTTGTAGATATAAATTTGATATGTCCAATCTCCGTACAACCGTTTTTCTTCAGAAAATCGATAATATTTTTTGCTATTTCACCGATCTTCTTGATGAAATCTTCTTTGGTCGCAGGCTTTGAAGAAGTTATTACGACTCTTTTGGTTAGCGCTACTGTATTGTCAGTATTCATTGATTTTTTATTTATTAAATGATTTATAATAAATGTTTAATATCCATGTTAGGAATCCTAATTTTAACATATTGACCAGTTATGTCAAAATTTCTTAAATCCGGTGTTTTCCCCCTGGAGTCTTATAGTAATATTTTTACTTAAATATTGATCTATCTTGAAGTATATACTTAAAAATTGCCTTTCCAAGTCCCGAATTATAGTTCTCGTCAGTAATTATATCAGCCTTTTTTAAGATCTCCGGGTAAGAATTCTTTACAGCTACCTTAAGACCCGCTACAGCAAACATAGAAAGGTCATTGGGGCTGTCACCAAATACTGCAACTTCCTCTCTTTTTATACCCATCGGTTCTATTACCGATAGAAGAGCATTTCCCTTTGTGGCTTCCCTGTTTAGGATATCAAAGAAATAGCGGCCTGACCTTATGATCTGAAGTTTACCAGAGTATTTCTCCCTCAAAGCCTTGTCAAGAGGATTGGATTTCTCAATGGGAGTATAGATATCCACTGTATTTCTTGCAAAGTATTCTGTCTCTATGCTATCCACCTTTATAAATTTTTCACCAATACCATCCAGATGTTTTAGATCAGGGTGATGGTCGTCAAGATAAAGCTTTCCATTATCAAGCGCTACTACAGGCGGATAGCCGCTGCTTTTAATAAATCTTATTACTTCCAGGTAATATCCGGGATTTATTTTTAATGAATTTATTATCTCCGATTCCGGACCTATAATAACACTTCCATTTAATGTTATTTGAGGCAGCCTAAGTCCCAGGTCCTTTATCAGGTGAAGGATGGAATCTATTGACTTTCCTGTAGCAAGGATTATCCCAATACCTCTTTTCTTGCATTCAAGAAGCGCTTTCCTATTATATTCAGTTATCCGTGAATCATTATCCAGAAGAGTTCCATCGACATCAGTAACAATTAATCTATACAAAAGATCAGTCTTTCCAGTTTTTTTAATATAATATTATCTTATGACTTATGCGTGGCAATACCGAAACAGTCTTCTGCTGCTTCCAATACCGCCTCGGAAAGTGTTGGATGAGAATGCACGGTGGCCGCAAGATCGTCTATCAGTATCTCACCTTTCATTGCCACTGCCACTTCGTGTACCAGGTCCGATGCACGGGGACCGACTATCTGTGCGCCGAGTATCTCTCCTGTGTCCTTATTTGTGACTATACTCACAAAGCCTTCGGTCTCCCCTGTTATAAAAGCTTTCCCGCTATTTGAGAATGGAAAATTCCCAACACATACCGTATATCCCTTTTCCCTGGCCTGCTTAGTATTCAGGCCGACTGTCCCGATCTCTGGAGATGTAAAGACTGCCCATGGTATTACAGAGTAATCCATTTCTTCATCTTTTCCCGCAATTATCCCGGCAACTATTTTTCCTTCTTCACTGGCTACATGAGCAAGCTGAAGTCCTCCGACCACATCTCCTACTGCATAAATACCGGGAATATTTGTACGCATCTTACTATCTACTTTTATATAGCCCCTTTCATCTGTTGCCACTCCTATATCTTCAAGACCGATGCCGGAAGAATTGGGTCCCCTTCCCACAGATATCAGTATCTTTTCTGCCTCGAGCTTCTCCCCGCCTGACAGCTTAAGTTTAAATTTGCTTCCTGACTTTTTTGACTCTTCAACTTTTGTGGATGTATATATGTCGATATCCTTTTTCCTCAGGGCCTTATATATTACTTTTGAGACCTCTTCATCTTCTGTGCTAAGTATCCCCGGCAGCAGTTCCACTATGGTTACCTTTGTCCCAAAAGAGGCAAAAATATTTGCAAATTCAGAACCTACAACTCCACCGCCTACTACAAGGAGGGAGCCGGGCAGCTTCTTAAGTGAAAGTATTTTGATATTGTCCATCACTCCTTCATCGGATAGATCGAATGGCGGGACATTATTTGCCGATGAACCGGTTGCTATCATTATATTTTTAGCTGATACAGAAATATTTTTTCCATCACTGGCTTTAACCGAGACAGTATCAGGAGAGACAAGCTTTCCTTCTCCATTTATAAGTTCTATCCCGTTTTTCTTAAAATGAAAAACAAGACCTCTTCTCTGCATCTCGATTATGTCATCTTTTCTGGCCATCGCTTTTGGAAAATCAAGCTTTGGCTTACCTGCTTCTATCCCGAAAATAGATGCTTTCTTTATCTCACCCAGGGTATGTGCTATATGATAAAGAGCCTTTGTCGGGATGCATCCATGGTTCAGACATACTCCTCCGGGATGATGCTTTTCTATAACTGCTGCTTTTAGTCCCAGCTTTGCAGCCCTTATTGCTCCTACATATCCTCCAGGACCCCCTCCAAGTATTACCAGATCAAATTTTTTATCTGTCATTTTTTTCTCCTTGCCAATATTTACTTTTAATTATTGATAGTTATCTATATTATTATGATCTTATATACTATTTTAGCCGGACCTGCTCCCTGCTGCCGGCTGGCAAAACAGTATATAAAGTATTATTATTAAAAAAATTTATTAATTTACATTTACTGTATTCTCTGTAAAATGAACATAAAATTTAGTGATATGAGTGGCCGGGACCATAAAAAGAGTATTCATAAATTTATTTATATGCGGGATATAAACTATGAAAATCAATGATCTAAACACAGTAATAGACAAGATGCATTCTCATAGCATACCTGTGCTCGAATCTGGCATTGTCCCATACAAGGATATCTCTGATTTCCAACTCACACTGATTGAACAGATATATAAAAAGGATTTAAAAGGTATCATCCTGCTCCTGCAACATCCGCCGGTCATTACAATTGGCAGCAATAGCAATACAAAAAATCTTCTAACATCAGCGAGCAGCCTTGAAAATCTCGGTATTGAACTGATCAGTTCAAACAGGGGCGGTGATATCACTCTTCACGGACCCGGTCAGATAATATGCTATCCTGTCTTTAACCTGAATTTTTTTGGAAAGGATCTTAACCTTTTTGTCCATAATCTGGAACAGGTCATAATAAATACAATAATACCCTTTGGCCTCAGTGGCAGAAGGGTAAAAAAACATAGAGGTATATTTATTGAAGATAAAAAACTAGCTTCTATCGGACTTAAAGTAAGGAAGTGGATCAGCATGCACGGATTTTCCCTTAATGTGAATATAGACCTTTCATATTTTGAACATATAATAGCCTGCGGATTGAAAGACTATCCCCAGACTTCCCTTTCATCACTATTAAAAAGGGACATAATGATAAATGATGTCAAAGAACATATTTTAAAAAGTTTTGAAACCGTTTTTAATATATCTACCGAAAAAATACACCTTAAATAATCATCCGGAGATGTTTTTTTTCTTCGCCTTATCACCGTTTTCCTTCTTCAATACTTCATAGATCTCTTTTAGCACTTTTAATGGCTCCCGGATAAGCCTTTTGGGAAAGAAAGGCATAAGTGTTGCTACAGCTTTCTTCATATCCTCATTCATGCGGTGGGGCTTGGTAAGTATTCTATTGATGAAGTCCTCTGCAAAGACTGTGCGCAGATGCCTGCGGTCTATTTCTATTGTCTTTGAACAGCTATCGCAGCTTACGCTCTTAAGATAACTGCCTATATAATGCACTGTATGAGGTGCTTCCCTGTCACAGTTTATACAGAATAGTACGATTTTTGTTTCTTCATCCTTCATATACTATAACCACCTGCCAGTATTATAAAATATTAAATACATTATATAACGAGCATGGCAGGATTCTCAACCAGCTCTACTATATTTTGGAGAAACTTTGCAGCCTTTGCTCCATCTATTATACGGTGGTCGCAGGAAATTGAAATATCCATAAAGGACTTTATTTCTACTTTTCCGCCAACTGCTGCCGGTTCTAAGTATATTTTCCCTACAGCCAGAATAGCTGCCTGAGGAGGATTTATAATCGCTGAAAAATTCCTTATTCCAAACATCCCGAGATTTGTTACAGTAAATGTGCCTCCCTGTATCTCTTCAAGTGCAAGCTTATTAGTTCTTGCTTTTTCTATAAGCTCTATTCTCTTTCTGGCAATATCTATTATTTCAAGCCTGTCACATGAAAATATTGTGGGAACGATCAGCCCGTCTTCTACAGATACTGCCATTCCTACATTTACATCCTCATATATTATATAGCCATCTCCCTGCAGTGATGAATTTACTTCGATATTTTCTCTAAGGGCAATAGCAGCTGCCTTGAGTATCAGGTCGGTAAAAGTAATCTTCACACCATGTTTTTTTAGGACCCCTTCTTTTACCTGCTCCCTTAACCCTATCAGATTTGTGGCATCTGCTTTTGCATTAAGGACAATATGAGGAATGGTAGATTTGGATAGGCTCATACGCTGGGCTATTACTTTTCTCATCCCGGTAAGTTTAGTTTTGGACCTGATCTTAAGCTCTCCCAAAGCGGCTCCTGTTTCCGGCCCAGTATCACCCTTTTCACTATAGGCTATGATATCTTCCTTTACTATCCTTCCGCCGGGCCCGCTTCCCTGTATCTTTACCGCTTTCATGTCGATCCCCAGTTCTTTTGCTATTTTCCTTGCAAGAGGGGATATCTTTATTCTTTGCCCTTCTCCGCTTCCCGCAGAAGCAATAAATTTCTCTATATCTTCCTTTACTATCCTTCCCCTGGGACCGCTTCCGCTGATTTTTGAAATATCTATATTATTTTCCCCTGCGATCTTTCTGGCAAGCGAGGAAATCTTTATTCTGCCGCCGGTATCTGATGGTTCCTCATCTACCCTGGTAGCGCCGGAAATGCTTTCGGCCCTGGCTGGTGCTTCTTCTGTTTTTGTCTTCTCTGGCAGTACCTGGCCAGTAGAGTCCGGGATCTCTTCATCTGCAGTACCAATATATGCTACGACTTCCGTAACCGGTACTTCATCATCTTCGCCTTTTAGTATTTTCCTTAAGATACCTGAATTATATGATTCGACCTCAAGTGATACTTTATCGGTCATGACCTCAAATAGGATATCTCCTGTCTCGACTTTATCTCCCACCTTTTTATGCCATTTTTCTATTTTTCCCGACTCCATAGTAAGACCAAGCTTTGGCATAATGACTTCATGCATTTTTATATCCCCCTAAATATTGTATTTTAATTATTAATTTAAAATCTTATTATAACTTTATTGCATAATACTAATCAATGAATAAAAATTGCAAAATCCTTTTCATACATATTTTAGCATATAGAGACTATTTCTATTAAAACATTTTGCTTATACCCGCTTTTATCCTTTCAATACCGGGTATCATTTCATTTTCAAGGACAGGACTATAGGGAACGGGGCAATTTCTGCCAGCTATCCTCATTATGGGGCCGTCCAGAAAATCAAAACCCTCCTGAGCCGTCCTGGCCGCTACTTCTCCCATAAAACCTCCGAAAATAGGAGCCTCTTCGACACATGCTAGTCTTCCTGTTTTTTCAAGGGATCTTAATATTATGCCCATATCAAGCGGTCTGAGTGTTCTGAGGTCCACTACCTCACAATCTATACCCTTTTCACTTTTTATTTCTTCAGCAGCTATAAGGCTCTTCTGTACCATAAATGATGTTGCGACTATTGTAAGGTCAGCACCTTTTCTCTTTATATCTCCCTTTCCCAGAGTGATATCATAAAGCTCTTCAGGTACATATTGAATATATTTATTATTTTTATACAACAGTTTATGTTCAATGAATATGACTGGATTATCATCATTTATAGCAGATACAAGGAGTCCTTTTGCATCATAGGGACATGATGGCATTACTACTTTAAGCCCGGGAATATGAGCCACCAATGCTTCAAGACTCTGCGAGTGCTGGCCCGCTGCACCAGTGCCTCCCCCGCCTGCGGTCCTTACTACCATTGGTATAGTCGCCTTCCCCCCAAACATATACCTCGCTTTGGCAGCCTGGTTTGCGATCTGATCCATAGCTATAGTAATAAAATCAGAAAACATGATCTCTGCAATAGGCCTCATCCCGGTCATTGCGCTTCCTGTTGCAACCCCTATTATTGCCGCTTCCGAAATGGGTGTATTTCTTATCCTTTCTTTTCCAAATTCCTCTACCATTCCTACCGTGACACCAAATGCTCCGCCGTATTCTGCAATATCTTCACCAATCAGAAAAATATTTTCATCCACCCTCATCATCTGCTGCATCGCTTCCCTTATTGCTTCTAAATAAGTTATTTCTCTATTATCTTTCATATTTATATCCTAAAGTCTCATTGTATTATTAAATAAAATACCTGTACGGGCAGCTATCATGCATAAACATCCTCTTCTACTGTCATTGGATCCGGGAAAGGACTCTTCCGGGCAAAATCTGATGCTTTACTGATATCATCAGCTACTTCATTTTCAATATCTTCTATCTCTTTCCGGGTAAGGACCTTACTATCCAATAGCTCCCTGGAATATCTCTTTATCGGATCTTTTTCCATCCATTCTTTAACCTCTTCTTTTGTCCTGTAGACCTGGGCATCGCTCTTGGAGTGTCCCCTCCATCTATAGGTCAGGGCCTCTATCAATACTGGCCCTTCCCCCTGGCGGCACTTCTGCTGGAAATGAGATACCACATTAAAGACTTCTATAATATTATTTCCATCGATCGTCAGGCCATCTATTCCATAGGCGTGTTTTCTATCAGAGATCTTCTTAATATTAAATGCCTCCTTGACCGAAGTCGACATCCCATAAATATTATTCTCACAAAAATAAATTACAGGAAGCCTCCAGATGGAGGCCATGTTTAGAGAACCGTGAAAGATACCCCTGTTTGTGGCTCCATCGCCAAAAAAACAAATGACTGTTTTCCCATTATTTTTCATCCTGCATGTGAGTCCCGCTCCAGTAGCAATACCGATACTACCGCCTACAATGCCATTAGCTCCAAGATTGCCTGATTCGACATCAGCAATATGCATGGATCCGCCTTTCCCCTTGCAGTATCCAGTTTCTTTACCTAAAAGTTCGGCCATCATCAAATCAAGATCGGCCCCTTTTGCAATACAATGTCCATGCCCCCTGTGAGTGGAGGTAATATAATCATCTCTGTTTGATGCATAGACCGCTCCCACAGCAGAGGCTTCTTCACCAATATAGAGATGGCATGTGCCGTGTATCATCCCTCTTATGATAAACTGCTCGGTCTGCAGTTCGAAATTCCTGATCTGATACATCTTTTTAAGCATCTCAGTCTTCACTCCGCTATCGAGTCCCGAGAAGCGGTCCTCTATAGTATAACCGCCTATTTCTAAATACTTTTTTCTGGCTTTCTTTTGTTTTATACCTGTCATGCTATTCCGCCTTTATTATATCCTTTGCTGTTTCCTTATCCGTAAATAATATATTTATGATCCGGCCCCTTAGCGCAGCCAGTATTATTACCAGTTTCCGCTTTCCAAATGCCACCCCGATCACATTTTTTATCTGCTTCAATTTTTCAAGCGGTATCCTTACTATCCTTTCATCTATCCTGTTTGGCACATGCTTTCCTTCACTGTCAATAAAGATAAGGTTCACATCGCCTACTACGCCAAGCCCCTTAAGATATTCAAAATCTTCTGGCGTAAAGCTTCCTGTTTTTATCAGGGTCGAATCATGGCCCAGGTCACTTATACCAATAAGGGCAGTATCGATCTTTCCGGACATGTCCATTATTTCCTTTACATTACTATCCTTTTCTATAATCTCCTTGACTTCCCTGCTATCCATTACCGCAGGGGAATGTATCATATAGCTTATGCCTCTCACCCTGTCAGCAATACTTTTTGCTACTGAATTTGTATGGACCCCTGTGCCTGTCTTGCCCAGACCGCCGATCATCGGAACTACTCTTATATTATTCTTATCCAGTATATTAATATATTTTGAGAGCTCTCTGAGGGAATGGCCCCATCCTATGCCTATATAGCTTCCATCTTCCAGTATCCTTTCTAATATATTGTTAAGGCGGTCCCCCATGGACCTTATAATAGCCTCATCATTTTCCAGATCATCTACTATTATGCATTCGTTTATTCCATATTTATTTTCAATCTGGTACTCCATGCTGGAAAAGTCTTCGGGGGGATAGTTGATCTTTATTTCAACTATTTTTTCTTTTTTTGCCCTGGTAAGACATCTCGATACTTTTGTCCTTGAAATATTGAGCTTATTGGCAATAGTCTGCTGGGTCAGGCCCTCCAGATAATAAAGCCTGGCTATTTTTGCAAGAAATCTTTTTCTTTCAAGATCTGTCATTTTTATTTTTATATATTTGATTATAATGCACATATGTGCATTATACGAACATATTCTTATACTAGTATACAATAAATAAGGGTATTTACAAGGTCTTAAAGATTTTTATTTACCCATCCACTAAGGGGGCCGCTTGTCATCTTAAGTAAAAGACTTAAGAAACACAAATACTATTTGATATATTATTTTGGTCCCGCTTTTATAGGAATAGCTGTAATCTCATCTGCAATAATGTTCACATTGTCCCTGGGATTCTTATGCAGCTGCAACAATGTGGACGGTCTGTCAAGTGTTGGGGGATGCATGCAAGCTATTCTAAAGGTTGCTTGCTGCCATCCTAAATCTCCACCATCACAATACAATTCTATCCTTTTTGCATTAAATATTGGCCTCATCCCAATAGTGACAGCTTTTGGAGGCAGGTCATAGCTATTGCCTCCTATTCCACATAAACTATTAATAACAAAAGTATCTGAGTTCAGATCAAGAACTCTGGTCCTGGAGTTCAGGAACTTTTCAATAGTCATCCTCCTGTAATATGTATCATAGGGTTCATTAAATGCAATATGCCCGTGATAACCAATACCGCCATAACAAATATCTATACCGTCCAGTTCGTCTATTTTATTCTCATTATAATCCAGATCATATGGATTGGGCCAGATTACCTGACCGGGATTTAATCCTAAACTATTATCAAGTAATGAAAACAGGTTTTTATCCATATATCCCCTAAAACTCATAGGGTTAGACCTGGGTATTAATCTTCCTTCCCAATCCAGGTATTCATCCATAAAAAATATCCAGAGATTTTTAAGATTTATTTTTTCTTTATTATATATATCTACCAGTATTGAATATTGAGGCGTAGGGCCAACAGGAAGAATCATCCTGGTTGATCTGCCTGCATCATTATTACTGATTACAGCATCAGCTATTGACCTGGCCATCTTTTTATACAATGCACTGGCATTTTTTACTACATCCACTTTAACATTACTATATTTATCAATATCTTCAATTGGTAATGTCATCATCTTTTTAAAATCTTCATCACTAACAGTCTGGTGAGTTACTATGCCATTAAACTTATTCATATCAATCCTTTATAAATTATTATTCTTGATTAAATCAATTCCAATACAATTTTACTATCTTATTTTCCAGGTTTTTTATTAAATCAAATATTTTCCAAAATCTATATTTATAAGATGCACAAATATTAAGGCAAAATTCTCTCAAGCAATCATCTTATGAATCAAAGTTTCCTTTATCAAGCAATAATATATCATAATCTATCTCTAATAAATTAACTATACTAATCTATCACCATATTTGCATATACTTTTGCTGCAATGATTAGATCTTTAATGTAAATATACTCATTATCTTCATGGACAGAACAGCTCAACTAACCTGCTCAGCATCTACTGCGAGCTTGTCAGCCCTGTAAAAGCCAAAGCCTTAAATCTATCAAAAAGCCAATTCTGAACTTTTTCCTCATTTCCCCCCGGTCATAATTAATAGAAGGTATACTTATAAAATTTCTTAGATACTCTACTATCGCATCTTTATTCCTGTCAAGATAATCAAACCTTCCCGTATAATATAATAATAAAATTTTATTCATAAAAATTATTCTCCTTAAATAATTTCACATAATTGTATATCCTCCATCTACAATAATATCCTGTCCTGTTATGAAATCTGATACCTCTGATGCAAGGAAAACAATTGTTCCCTGAAGATCTTTTACCTCAGCTGTTTTACCTATTGGAGCTCTATCAATAAAAATTGATACTACTTTTTCGGTTAAACCTGGAGTAACTGTAACACCCGGGCTTATACTGTTTACCTTTATTCCATATTTTACCCATTCAGCTGCAAGACTGCGGGTTAAATGAATTATGCCTGCTTTAGTTATATTATAAACTGCTTGAAACTGCGGCCAAACTATGCGACCACAAATAGAGGCAATATTTATTATTTTACCATATCCATTTGGCATCATAGCTTTAGCCTCAGCTTGACCACAAAAAAAAGTACCTCGTAAATTAGTGTTAACTACCCAATCCCAATCTTTTTCATTTATCTTTAATGTCTTCCATTACACTACCCAATACTTTTTAATTTTGTTAAAAATCTAGTACTCAATCCTATCGCGCCTCATAATGAGCCTTGCTATCCCTGTAAATATAATAATAGGTATTACAAGAGTGACTGATACTGTAATTTCATACCCTAATCTGAATATAGCAGTTCTCTTTCCAAAACTTAGTAAAAACATATACACTGAATTGGTCCAGATTTGTTGAGGAACTCTGGTACCGCCTGAAAAAGCAAATAGAAATTCAAATAACTTTATTGCACTTATTATCCATAGTACCACAGCAATAATTAAAACATCCCATATTAGTGGTATCGTAACCTTAAAAAACATCTGAACCCTATTAGCACCCTCAATTTTCCCAACATCATATAAGCTCTGTGGTATTTTTTCTGCTTCTGATAGAAGTAGAAGCATGTAAAATCCTACATAAGTCCATATAAGTGCTACGAGGACTGCCCAGAAAATAAGATCCGGTCCGGTCCTGGTCCTGGCAAAAGAATCAAGATTAATAAGCCTGAAAAACTCATTTATAAGTCCAAATCTTGGGTCATACATAAAACCCCAGAAAGTAGCCAGTGCTATAGCATATGAAAAGGATAGCAATATTCGAAGAATAAATAAAAGTGGAAATATAATTTAAGAAATATGATTAAATCATTAAAAAAACATTTGTTTTTTATTATACTTCTTTTATGATCCGAGCTGGAAACACTCTGCAAAATCTGTAGTAACTAAATTATCCTGGATACTAAAAACAGGCTGTTCTATATTGATATGATGGGATTATCTAGAATATTTTTTTAGATGATTAATTTTATCTATGAGGTCAGGAGCCTTGCCATATATACCAGTATCATCTTGATTATGTCTGTTTTTATATAATGGCAGGAATTACTGTCAAATAGCACCCTGGCTGCTGCTTCAAATTCATCGCTTTTTTCTTCTAATATTATAAGTATGGGAAAATATGGAAATGGATAGATGATAGCTCCATTGGTAAAGTCAGGGCTTTTCTTTCCCCCATGCTTCTCTACTGTTTTTATTAGGTCTCCGGAAGAATTTTCATATTTTTTTACTAAAGATCCCAGGACCCCCGGGATCGTCCTGAAATAAAACATCCCATCCGGAAGTTCGCGGTACGCTATCCACTTTCCAGAAAGATTCGTTCCATCCGTATTATTCAGATAATGAAGTATTATGGAAGAAGAAAAAACATCAACCCGGACGGGACCATCAGGATCTTTACTATCTTTTTGTCTTTCCAGATAATAGACTTTTTCCGGACCAATATCTATTACTATCTTCTCTCCAAAATATTTAATAAGCAGTTTTTTTCCGTTTTCAATCTGTGAACCGGAATTTACGGCAATATCTGCCAGATCTCTTTTTTTTAAAAGTGTAAAAGAGGCAGCGCATACGCGTTCAAGCATTTTAAGATTCCCGTCAAAGCTATCAAGTGTTTTGGGATCTATTTTCTTATTGTTTTTAGCCATATTATTAAATCTTCATATAATCCTGATTGATAGTATAATGTATCACCATAAAAACTAAAAACCTTTTATACTTGATTTTAACCATAAGCAGCTTATTTAAATGCTGATAGATAAGAACAATATATTTATAGATCCTGCAATAAACAACCGCCAGGAACTGTTCGAGCTTTTTAATAAAAATCTTTTTAAGAAAGGTTTTGTTAAAAAAGGTTTTTACAAAGCACTTATTGAAAGAGAAAAAGCCTACCCTACAGGTCTAAATACTGGAAATATCAAGATCGCGCTGCCTCATACAGCTCCAGATATGATAATCAAGGAAGGCATATCAATTGCAACCGTAAAAAATCCAGTATTATTTGGTGAAATGGACGATCCGGACAGCATAATCGGGGTCAATATAATATTTTTACTCCTTATAAAGGACAGTAAGGCTAAATTTTATCATAATCTGTTAAATAAAATTAAAAATTCTGATATATTACATAAGATCTATGAATCAGATAATAGTCAGGCTCTATGTCTTCTACTTATAAAATTATTAAATACCTGATCGATATAGGACCAGTCATAATAATACCCGGTCTTTTATTATTTATTGGCTTCTTTTCTACAAGGAATGTCCTGAGAAATCTAAAAAACTGCCTGTATATTTTTTTAGGAATGGTAGGAGTCTCCCTGCTTCTAACTATATTTATAAACTTCTTCAAACCACTGACAAATACTATTTTGATAAACTCACTCAAGGATTATGCGATTATCGATACCGGATGGATGTTGACAGAGATCGTGTCACTGAGTTCACCTATTCTTTTATATATAATACTGGCTGTAATGAGTCTTAATTTATTAATGCTTCTTTTCAGATTTACCAGGACCATAAATATCGATCTCTGGAGTTATTGGAGCTTTCTGCTGGCAGGTTCGATTATATATATAATAATAGAGGTGCAATGGATAGGCGTACTTATTGCTGTAATAGCTGCTGCTATTACTTTTACCCTTTCCGACATTTACGCCCACCACATAGAATCTTACTATGGTATTAAAGGCATTTCCAATGCTCAGGCTCATATAATATGCTGGGCCCCTCTATCTCATATTGTGAATGCTATACTGAATAAGATCCCATTTATAAAAAGGATTCATCTTTTTTATGACGAAATACAGTATAAGCTTGGCTTCTTTTTCGAACCGATGATCTTTGGTTTCTTTGTAGGATTTGTCATAGGGCTTATAACCAGGTACAGGACTTTGATGTTAAATATTGGTCCGGATCTTCTTTATGCATGTTTAAGCGGACTCAGGCTGTCTATAATAATGATCCTGCTTCCCCGGTTTGTTAATCTACTGATGAAGGGTCTGATCCCGGCAATAGATGATTTAAAAAGCCTTATAAGGAGAAGGGTGACGCGAAGGACCATTTACATTGGACTTGATTCAATAGTACTTGTGGGACATCCCTCAGTAATAGGACTATCTGTTATCGTGATACCTCTTACAATATATCTGTCGACATTGCTTCCGGGTAATAATGTGCTTCCCAGCGCGGACCTTGTCATGATTCCTTTTCTGATCATATGGGCAGTTACTCTTTCACGCGGGGACCTTTTTAGAAGCTTCATCTCTTCAATGCTTACAATACCTATTGTATTATGGATCACCACAGACATGGGGCAGTTCTTTACAAATTATCTTGTAAAATATGAATTTGGACTGGTGGAAGGATATTCCGGAGTCTCAAGTATAAGTGCAAGTTCAAATATATTTTTCTGGATACTTCTTCAGATAATAAAACCTATAATAAACCTGTTTGCATAAACGATTCTAGGAGCCTGCCCGAGAACTGGGACAGGCTCCTAGTATTTTCTCCGGCTTACCTTGTGAATAAATTTTGTATAAAGGTTCTTTCTTATCTCCTGTTCGGGGCTACTGATAAATATTCTATTCCTCTCCAAAACGAGCCTTATTTTCACATCATTCTGCATTATTATTTCCCTGACATTTTCCTTCGAGACTCTGGAGACCCATAGGTCCGATTCCTGTGAGATAAAAGGAAAGAATGAACGCTTTTTTATTATTCTTTCCCAATCAATATTGATCCGGCCAGCAAGGTCCACATAGTTTATCCCCCTGTCCCTTGCTATTAAAGTTTTTGCCTGTTCAATAATCTTACGGTTTACTGACTTTTCCATTCTCTTTAGATTATAGGAAGATATTGTAAGAAAGACCCCGTAAAGGATCACCGGGGGGATTATAAAATAGTAATAGCTGGCAATAAAATCAATAAGATATTTGCCTATTTTTCCTAAAAACATTTCCATCCATGTCTGGAACATCAATATCTCCCAATAATAAATATTTCTTTAACTGCTCTTCCCTTACATTTGTACCGGACTAGTAAATAGCTGATTTACCTGATTCTGAGGTTCTTATTCTTACCGCATCTTCAACAGGAATAATAAATATTTTTCCTGCCCCGATCTTTCCGGTACGCGCCATTTTTACAATAAGCTTTGTGATATCATCAACTATTTCCTCATCAACTACTATCTCCAGTTTTGTTTTAGATCTAAACTTTACATTTTGACCAGACGCTTCTCCGTTTAAATGTCCGCGCTGGCGGCCAAAGCCCTGGACCTCTGATACTGACATCCCATCCACTCCAGCATCAATGAGGGCATCTTTTATTTCATCAAGTTTTGAGGGTTGGATATAACATTCGATTTTTCTTAGCATACTATGTGCCTTCCTTCCAATAATAAGTCATATAAAATTGTGCAAAATCTTACTAATATTTATTCCGATTATTATAATGCATTTTATTATATAAAAAAATGTACTTCCTTGATATATCTATGGCGCGATTATTGACATTTTTTCACTGGACAGGGTTTATATTATAATCCCTATCAAACTGATTGCCTGGCTGGACAGTGTTAATAAATAAATATTTCCATGAAAAACCCTGAGAGACTCTATGAGCTATAGGAAGTATTAAAGAGTAAAAACTATGGGTATCAGGGACGGATTGCTCGTTGGGGAAGAGCCCTGAACAGCCGAATTAATTGGTGGAGATGAGCGGGTTCGAACCGCTGGCCTCCTGCTTGCAAGGCAGGCGCTCTCCCAACTGAGCTACACCCCCACTATTAAACGAACACTTATTATAACAGAACAAATAAAAAGTAAAAGAATATTTAAGCTAATTTTTACCACAGGAATATGGCAGAATCAAAGTTTATTATCAGGTTGTTTGTGATAATTTAGATCCTCCTATTATTATCTTTATTGAACCCGGAGCATATCTAAATATTTATCAAATTTCTAACTTTTAAGTAATCCTGAAGTCATGCTATATTGTTTCAGTCTTTATTCATTTACCTGCCTATCATAATGATCTCTACTTTTTTTGACCCTGTGTCCAGGACTGCTGCCGTAGGCCCGGTATTATTTGTAAAAAATCTATGGGCCGAGCCAGGATTGGCCAGTATCGTTTTGCCTGATTTCGTCACATTCGCACTATGAGTATGCCCGCTTAAAACAAAATCATAATCTCCGCTCTTTACCAGAGCCTCTGTTATATGCGAGTATTCTCCGTGATATAGCGCAAATTTCAGTCCATCTATCTCTATTGATGCAAAATCTCCTTTCAGGTCGCCTCCTATTGATCTATAGGTCTCTAAAAGAAACTGTTTATAGCCGTCATTATTTCCAAATATACCAATAAGTTTAAAGCCTTCAAAGAACTTTATAGCAGGAGGAGCCACAATATCACCAAGATGTATTACAATCTTTATATCTTTATCCTTAAATATCCTTACAGCTTTTTTTATATTATCAATATCATCATGGGTATCTGAGATTATTCCTATTTTCATAATATTTTTAAACTCCTATATTTTTCTACTCTCTTCTATTTTATTTCCATTTTGATTATAATTTTATTATTGATATTAATATTGCAATCATTATACTGGAAAAAAATAAAGAGATGAATAACAGGATTCTTGCTAAAAAAAGAGACAGAATAATATCAGCCTTAAATCATAAGGGGTCAGATAGAATACCTGTTGACCTGGGCTCCACGGATTCATCAGGCATAACATGGTTTGCATATGACAATTTAAAAAAAGCATTGGGCATATCAGGCAATACCCGGGTCATCGACCTTATGCAGATGACAGTCAAAGTAGAACATGAGATCCTGGAGTTTGCAGGAAGTGATTCAACTGCCCTTATTTTTGAACCAGGGAAATGGAAGACTTACGAATTCAGGAAAGGACACTCAGTAGAAATACCCGGGAAAGTTCAAATCAAAGAAAAGAAAAACGGTGAATTATTAATATATTCAGGTGATGGAACGCCTTCATACAGATGCCCCAGGAATGGTTTTTATTTTGATTCGATATATCACCCTCTTGAATCTGCGCAATCTCCCGGGGATATCGATATGGGGGTCCCGTTCATGGAATATTACGATATGCCACAATACATGGATGAGAGTTTTAGTGATTTAAAAGAAAGAGCAAAAATCCTATACAGGGAAACCGATTATGCAATAGTTGCAAATTTATGGCTTCATTTGCTTGCCGCCGGTCAGGAGCTCAGAGGATTTGAGAATTTTATGATGGATCTTATTATAAATAAAAAAATGGTACACAGGTTTTTTGAAAGAATTTTAGAGATCTATATTCCACGGATCGATAAATACTTAGAGGCTGTAGGTGACAGTATTGACGTGGTACAGGTAAATGATGACCTGGGTACGCAAAGGGGTCTTCAATTCAGCCTGGAGACATACAGGGAAATGCTAAAACCATATCAGAAAAGGTTATGGCAGCATATAAAACAGAAAAGTAATAAACATATACTCTTCCATTCCTGTGGATCCATATATGAATTGATCCCTGATCTTATCGAGCTGGGTGTAGATGCTATCAATCCAGTGCAGGTGTCGGCAAAAAACATGGATACCAGGAAATTGAAAATGGAGTTTGGAAAAGATATTACTTTCTGGGGAGGTGGCTGTGATACCCAGGAAGTATTACCTTATGGAAAACCTGAAGATATCAAAGAGGAAGTAAAAAGGAGGGTAGAAGACCTTTCGGGTGATGGAGGATTTGTATTCTGCCAGGTCCATAATATTCAGCCGGATGTACCGGTGGAAAACATACTGGCAATGTATGAAGCACTGGATGAATTATAAAGATATGAAAAAGGGATTTTATTTCAAGACAAAAAAAGTTTATAGA
>Ga0255371_10054_pt1 | contig 18301 bp, 19 predicted proteins | sample ANMaggSSYBR01I12_FD_182097 | JGI IMG/M metagenome (GOLD analysis project Ga0255371, IMG submission 182097) | Sediment cell enrichment communities from methane seep in Santa Monica Basin, California, United Staets - ANME aggregate JGI... | ecosystem: Environmental > Aquatic > Marine > Cold seeps >...
CGGCTTCCCAACCAACAAATTACAATAGCGGTTGACAAAAAAACAAATCCATAACACATTTATAAAATGTTTTTCACATCCAAGGGATTGCTGTTCCCCATAATTTAAACAAGATACATATCAAATTTGATGAACTTCTGACCAAATTAAGCGGGATCAATAAAGTTGTTGTCCTTATTGATGAATATGACAAGCCGATAATTGACAATATTGAAAACAAGGAACTGGCTGTTGAGCTTCGTGAGATATTAAAAGGCTTTTATACCATCATAAAGGCGTGTGATGAATACATCAGGTTTGTGCTTTTAACAGGGGTGAGCAAGTTTTCAAAAGCAGGTGTTTTCAGCGGACTTAACAATCTGGAAGATATTTCTATGGATGCAAGGTATTCATCGTTTCTCGGAATAACAAAAGAAGAGATAGAGGACAGTTTTAAAGACCATATAGATCAGTTCGCCAAAACGGCTACCAACTTAAGATGGGACACCTTCGAACTTTTTGTTCTTGATTATCTTAAAATATCAATTGTCCAAAAGTGATACAACATATCCATGTAGGGTGCATTCTATGCACCACCATGGTGCATGGAATGCACCCTACATAACTTATTAAAATTACAGAATGTCCCGCCTTAAGTTGGTAGCCGCCAAAACAGAAGGAATCAGCAAATTTGAACTGATTGAAAAGATAACATACTGGTACAATGGTTTTTGTTTCAGCAGAAGTTGTGAAAAAGTTTTTAATCCTTTTTCAGCGCTTCTTTTGTTCAAGAAGGTCAGCTTTGGAAACTACTGGTTTGAGAGCGCAACCCCGAGTTTTCTGATTAAGCTGATAAAGGAAAAAGACCTTGATTTGAAAAGATTAGACGGGATTAAGGTGGATGAATCCGCATTCAGCTCATATGAAATAGAAAATCTGAAAGTTGTGCCTATACTTTTTCAGACCGGCTATCTGACCATTACAGACTATGATAAGGAAAGAAAAATATTACCAGACGGTTTTTTACCTGATATTTTCTCTTATCGGCTTAAAAGTAGAAGCTGAAGTAAAAACAAACAAGGGCAGGATAGATGCTGTCATCATTGATAAAGATATCTATATCTTTGAATTCAAATTCGATGGGGATAAAGACCAGGCATTAAAGCAGATCAAAGACAAAAAATATTTTGAGAAATATCAGAGCAAAGGGAAAGGGATTTATCTGTTCTGAGTTGAGTTTACAGACAGAAATGTGGGGGAATGGGTGGTTGAAAAATGGTGAAATAATTAACCGGGGAAGAAAGTTACTTGAGAGCATGGAGGCATTTCAACTTCGAAAGCTGGCGACTAAGATTGAAGCCTCTGGCAATTCAACGTGACCTATACTGTGTTATCGGTACAATCGTAAGCGAAAGAGGTGTCGCGAGATAATGAACTCACAAAACGATAAACCACTAATTTCCATTATAACCCCCACGCTAAACAGTGAAAAGTTCATACAGGATAACATTACAAGCATTCTCAATCAGAGCTATCCTGATATTGAGCATATAATAGTCGATGGAGGGTCTAAGGATAAGACCTTATCGATTGTGGCTGATTTAGACCCAAACGCAGTAGTTGTATCAGAGCCGGACAAAGGCATTTCAGATGCCTTTAACAAAGGCATTAGAATGTCCTCCGGTGATATAATAGCTATACTAAACTCAGATGATTACTATGCTCATGATGTTTTGCATGACGTGGCTGAAGTTTATAAAAGTTCTGATTTCAATTTTATTTTACATGGTGACATTCGATTTCTCAATGATTGGAAAAGCTATCGAAAAAAACCTCGTCCCTTACCTGACTTATTCTTTTATATTGACTTACCTTATTATCACCCCACAGTTTTTGTCCCTAGGAAAATCTATGAAGATGTAGGACTCTTTGATCTAACCTACAAGATTGCCATGGATTACGATTTTTTACTGAGGGCCGAGCTCAAAGGTTATCAATTCAAGTACTTACCCAGAATTATAGCGCACTTTAGGTTAGGAGGAACAGCTAACTCAAATGCTGTAAAATGCCATAAAGAAGTTCTACACTCGCAGGTGAGCCATGGATTAAATCCTTATATCTGCAAGTTAACATTTTCATTAAAGTTAGCGATCAATTATTCAAAAAGATTATTGATGGGATTTATCGAAAAATGAGCGAATATCCTTTCGAGAGTTTTGTTTTTATCAAAATAAAGGTAATACTTACGAGATGTTTCTGCTAAGCATAATTATCCCTGTTTATAACGCTGAGAAGACTATTCAGAAAACTTTAGATTCCCTAAGCCATATTAAAAATGAACATCAGGCGGACGTAGAGGTTGTTTTTGTCAATGATGGTTCAACGGATACCAGTAGAGAACTCATTGAAAAATATGTTAAAAAAAATATCCTTTTCAAGACCGTTTTGCTTAATCATGAAAACAGGGGAACATCTTTTGCGCGGAATAGTGGGCTAAAGGTTTCAAACGGAGAATGGATTTTCTTTTTAGATGCTGATGATGAACTCAATTTTGACCCTATTGCATGGATCCAAAAATTTCCAAAAAACACGGCCATGGGGTTCGCGGGTGAGTTTTATAAAAACTTTAAACGACGTGTAAGAATATGCCCCGTTCTCATCACGGGAAAAAACTTTTTGGACGTTTATACATCACGAAATCCTTTTCAACCTTCCTGTCTCTTGTTCAAAAAAAATCGGCTTGTTTCACTTTTTGAACCCAGTTTTGCCTTTGCTGAAGATTGGTTATTCTGGACAATGAATCCTGAGATTTTCGAAAAGATAATGGTCTTTCCCAAAACGGTCTCGGCAAAAATTAACATCCACGGAGAAAACAAATCATCCGACCAGCTCAAGCACGGAGAGTTCAGAGAAAAGGTGGCAGATAAAGTGCTGGAAAGTTACGGGAAGAAATTGACCCAAAAACAGAGAAACAACTTAATGATACAGAAAGGAATTGGAAGATTAATGCAAAAAAAAACAATCTCTTTGTCCATGTTTGTCAAAATTCCCTGTAGTTTTCAGCTTTATATTAAGCTTATCCTTTATTTTTTCTTCCAGAGACTCAATGAGAAAGTAGGGCCATATGCGAAATAATCAGCGGTTACGTCCTTTCTATAAGCGGAATATCCGAAACAATGAAAAAGTTAAGGAGTGAGGTAGTTCTGGAAGCCATGGCATCGGGGAAACCCGCGATTGTTTCTTCGCTGCCGGGGCCTTCTCAACTGATAGAAAATGGGACAGATGGATTGGTCGCAAAAGCAGGTGATGTGGAGGATCTAAAAAATAAGATTGAACATTTGGCTCAAGAAAGAACAGTGCGCGAAATGATGGGGTTGGCAGCGAGAAAAAAGGTTATAGGGAAATATACGTGGGAGAAGATAGGTGAACAACTGGAGAGAACGTTAAAAAACATAATATTTCTTTCTTAGGGTTTGCTCAAAAATCAATTTATATTTTCAGGGATTGAGGCGCCCGCCTGGCAAGGCGCGAGGAGGGCGAATAGCGGGCTATTTAAACGACGAGCAACGCAGCCATGCGGGATGGATCGATTCATTAAAATACGAAGTTATTTTTGAGCGAGCCATTACATAAGGCAATGAAGGTATAGAAGCAGCGCCGGAGAGAGATATTTTAATAGCGGATGATCCAGATATTTTTTGCAGGAGGAGATAGCGGAAAAAGGAGCAAGCCAATGAGATTTCCTTACGGAGTATGTGATTTTAACAAGATTATAACGGACAAACTTTTCTATTGCGACCGGACAGACCGTATTGCAAGCCTTGAGAATACGGGATACTATCTCCTTCTTTTGCGTCCTCGCAGATTCGGGAAAAGCCTTCTCCTTTCCATGCTTGAAAACTATTATGACCTGGCCAAAAAGGAGAAGTTTCAGGATCTCTTCGGCCATCTCCTGATCGGCAAAAACCCTACTCCATTGCACAACAAATATTTTATCCTTAAATGGGATTTTTCCTGCGTTGATCCTTCAGGGAGCGCTGAAAATATTAAAAAAGCGTTTCATAATCATATAAATGCCTGCATAAGATCATTTCGCATAAATTACGAAGACTATCTGCACCGGAAAATCGAGATAGATTCCGATGATGCCGTCAGTTCAATAAAATCCTTGCTTGACGTTGTCCGCAAGACCCCATATCCGGTCTATTTGTTGATAGACGAATATGACAACTTTGCCAACGAAGTGATGATGGGTGTGCGGAGGGAGAAAAAGGATATTTACGAAGCCCTTGTCTATGAGGAAGGGCCGCTCAAGACCCTGTTTAAGGCGGTCAAGTCGTCCACCGACGGCTCCGGTTTTGACAGGAGTTTTATTACGGGGGTATCGCCTGTTGTAATGAGCGATATCACAAGCGGGTATAATATAGCTAAAAATATATATCTTGATTCCGAATTTAGCGATCTGTGCGGGTTTTATGAAAATGAAATAGAAAAAGCCCTAAAGACTGTATCGGCAGAATGCGGTTTGAAAGAAAAGGACGCAGAAGATGCGCTTGATCTGATGCGTATCTATTATAATGGGTATAAGTTTGCTCCGGATGCAGCAGAATCTGTTTATAACCCTACTCTGGCAATCTATTTTATAGAGGCATTTCTCAGAACCTGCAAATATCCAAGAAAGATGCTTGATTCAAATCTTGCCGCAGATGATGCAAAGCTTCGGTACATATCTCAAATACCAAAAGGAGAGCAACTCCTTCTTGATTTGATGAAAAAGGGTCATTCACTGATTATATCCGATCTGAGCGACCGTTTTGGAATAGAGCAGATGTTGACAGACAGAAGTAAGGATTTTGTTTTTATGTCCTCTTTTCTATACTATTTCGGTGTATTGACAATAGAGGATGAAACAGAGGATGGCGAGTTAATTTTAAGGGTTCCGAACCTGGTAACCCGGTCTCTCTATGTAGAACGGATTCAGCAGATGCTTTTGCCGGAACCTGTTGACAGGGATGATGGGATTTTTGCCGCGAAACAGCTCTATGCCAAAGGGAATATGGAACCGCTCTGCGAGTTTGTTGAGCAGAGATTTTTTAAAGTATTTCACAATCGAGACTATAGATGGGCAAATGAACTTACTGTTAAAACAGCCTTTTTAACACTCCTTTATAATGATATACTCTACATCATTGATTCTGAGAAAGATGCGGGCAGCGGTTATGCTGATCTGACCATGATTATCCGTCCTGACATGAGACGGTTTAAGATACTTGATATCCTTATTGAGTTTAAATACGTAAGCCTTAAAGAAGCCGGTTTGACCGGAGAAGAGGCAAGGGGATTATCCATGAAGGATTTGCAAGCTATTCCTGCGATGCGGGCAAAAATGAAGGAAGCAAAAAAACAGGTTAAACAATATGGAGATACCCTGGAGCAGAAATACGACGACCTGCGGCTTAACCGATATGCCGTGGTATCGCTTGGTTTTGAAAGGCTGTGGTGGCAGGAGGTGAAAGGTGAAAGCTTATAAGCTAAAAGCTCAAAGGTGAAAGCTCAAAGGTGAAAGCTCAAAGCTCAAAGGTGAAAGCTCACAAGCTGAAAGGAAACAGACCTGTGAAAAGACTTCCGATTGGTATTCAGACATTCAGCAAAATACGCGAAGGCGGCTATTGCTAATGGCATCCCCCCTCTGTCCATAAAATAATGATTGTCTTAATCCATATAGAATAGCATATTGCCTATTATTCGCTTATTTTTTATTGTATAGGAAATTATAAAATTATGCTTTCTGTATTCGTCCACTAATTACACGAATTTACACTAAATAGAAACTAATGATTAGTGCTAATTCGTGGAATTAGTGGACAAGTTAATGTTTTTTATGCAAAAGATTAATTTTATCTCTTATTATTTCGAATAGTTGGGTATATCTGTAATAATATTACATAGTTATCATAACTAAAAATATTAATCGTGAAGACCTGAGAGCGGCCGTAGATAAAATATTGCCACACATAGGAGGTAAAATCATGCCCACAATAGCTGATTTATTGAGAGAAGAAGGAATTCAGCAGGGAGTTCAGCAGGGAGTTCAGCAGGGAATTCTTAAAAGCGCCAGAGAATCTGTAATTGATATTCTTGAGCTGCGTTTTGAAGTTATCCCCGAGTTAATCGTAAATAGATTAAATGAAATATATGACCCATCAATTTTAAAGATATTTCGCAGGAAGTCTGTGAAAGCAACGTCCCCCGAGGTCGTCGAGGTTTCTCGTCCCCCCAGAGGTTTTTTAAAAGGAGCAATGATCTAATGGATACATCGACAGGTAAACAATATGTGATCAACGAGAAAGGTGATGCCACTGCTGTTATTCTTCCCATAGAAAGCTATAAGAAGATACTTGCCATTCTTGAAGAATTTGAAGACCGTAAGGAAACGAAAATTCTTTCTCAGTCAGTTGAATTTAAAAAATTGGTCAAAAAGGGATTAGAGGACATCAAGTTAGATAGAATCAAACCCTGGAAGGAAGTTTTGGATGAATTATAAAGTTTATTTGACCGAAACCTTCCCAGAAGTCCATGAAAATACTGAAAAAGAAGTATCGTAGGGTCAAGGATGACATTGCAGATACGATCCAGGCGATAGAAGAGGAGCCAACCATTGGTGACCCAATCCCTGGCTGGAACAAAGAGATTTGGAAAATACGAAAGTGCGAAAACATAAAATAAACCGTTTATCAAGCCCATGGCTTGCATTAGTCTTAATAGCGCTTGTTGCCGCTCTTATTTACAGCAACATCTACCACTCTCCTTTTGTCTTTGATGACAAGAGCCAGATTGTGGAAAGGATGTCAATAAGACATTTAGAAAATCATCTTTCCCTTGAACAACTTCTGAAACCCAGGGCCATAGTCGATCTTACCTTTGCCCTGAACTACAAGTTCGGCAAGTTAAATGTATTCGGCTACCACCTTGTCAATGTGCTGATCCACATAATAAACGGCTTTATCGTCTATTTCTTGGCATTGATAATATTCAAACAATTATCCGTTTCTCCAATCCCTCAATCCCTAAATCCCTCAATCCCTAAATCGTCAATCATTCATCCATCCAATTTTTCAATTTTCAATTTTCAATTTTCAATTCATTTAATGTCCTTGTTCGCCGCTCTAATTTTCATTGCCCATCCCATCCAGACCCAGGCAGTGACGTATACTGTACAGAGATATGCTTCAATGGCTGCTATGTTTTACATGGCTTCGGTGCTTTTTTATCTGAAAGCGAGAATGACGAAGGCAGGGGGCAGGGGGCAGGGATCGGAGGGCAGAGATCAGAGGTCAAAGAGCCTTCAGTCTTCAGCCTTCTGTCTTCTACCTTTTATGCATTCTTTGTGGTATGTTGGCGTTTTTGAGCAAGCAGAACACGGCCAGCCTTCCGGGGGCGATTCTCCTTGTGGAATATTTGTTTGTTGACCGGACGTGGCAGGGGTGGAAGAGGAAAATACCGTGGTTTGCTGTGGGTTTTACGCTTTGGTTTCTTTTTGTTTTTTATGTTTCCGGATTCTTCGGTGGCAGATCTGCCGGGACCGGTTTGCTCGAAGAGATTTCGAACCTTACGCAAGAAACCAAGATGGTGAGTCGATGGAATTATCTGTGTACTCAGTTCAATGTGTTAGTCATATATATAAGGCTGCTCTTTTTACCGATTGGCCAGAACCTTGATTATATGTATCCTTTTAAAAGCGGTTTTTTTGACGGTTACACTCCGTTAGCCTTTCTGTTCTTGATGGGTGTTGTTGGCATCGGAATTTGGAACATAAAAAAGCGGCCGATTATCACCTTTGCCATCTTCTGGTTTTTCATAACCCTTTCTGTGGAATCAAGCATTATTCCAATAAAGGACCCATTGTTTGAGCACAGGCTTTATCCGTCAATGTTTGGGTTTGCCCTTTTTGTTTCATACCTGCCCTTTCATCTTTTAGTTGGCAAGCAAATATCGGAACAAAGTGGAACCTGTGGTTCCAAGAAAAAAACTGCGAGACAATTGAAGAAAAAATCTGGCAAGGAAGAATGAACAAGAAGAACAAATGCATATATCCTGCATGGGCTATTGTTATTTCCTGTTCGATTATACTATCGATAGGGACCGCCGCATATTTTAGGAACAGGGTGTGGCAAAATGCCAATGGTCTTTGGAATGACGTTGTATCAAAAAGCCCGAAGAACCACAGGGGATGGAATAACCTGGGAGATGCCCTGGTAGAGATGGGGAAATTAGAAGAAGGTGTTTTAAAATATCAAAGGGCAATTAGTATTAAGCCGGATTATGGCAGCCCATGGGCCAACTGGGGGTTTGCCTTGTTAGACATGGGTAAGCCACTTGAGGCCATTAAAAAGTATGAAAAAGCGCATAGCATTCATCCAAATGAAGTCAGAACTTTGATCAATTGGGGCAAAGCGTTGTTAGCAGTTCACAAGCCAAAGGAGGCTGTCGAGAAGTTTGAATCCGCACTTAGAATGAAACCGGAGTATGCACCGGCGTTATATAATTACGGATACGCGCTCGTGATGATGGGAAAGCCCAAACAAGCAATCAACAAACTTGAGAAAGCGGCAGCTATCAACCCTGATAACGCTGACACATGGAACAACTGGGGATTTGCGTTGATAAAGCAAGGAAAGAGAGAGGAGGCTATTGAAAAGTTTAAGAAATCGCTGAGCATTAAGCCTGACCAGGTTTCATCATGGGTCAATTGGGGTGGGGTGCTGTTACTTAGTGGCAGGCCTGAACAAGCCGTTGATAAGTTAAAAATGGCAACATCCATTAAACCTGACCATGTTAATGCCTGGGTAACCTGGGGGAAAGCTCTTGTCAGTATGAAAAGATATGAAGAGGCTATAGAGAAATATAAGATGGCGTTGATGCTAAACCCGCAAGCGCCGAATGTAAGAAGTAGTATTGATGAGATTGACAGGATATTAAAATCGAAAAGCAAGATGCCGTGAAATGTCCGATCACAAAAGAGCAAAGGTGAGTCACAGGTATGGAGATGATTTCTTATTCGCCGCTTTCGATCTTGCCTTGGATTTGAGTAGGCTATGTCTCCGATTTTGGATTAGGAAAACTATTTTGTATTTCATATTCAGTCAATTATTGAATAAGAGAACATCAGCAATGCTGATCTTGATTTCGATCGTGCTTGTTTTGGGAACAGCATCTTACTACAGAAATGAGCTGTGGCAAGATGAAATGAGTTTGTGGATTGATGTTGTATCCAAGGCCCCTCATAACTATTCGGCATGGAGTAGCGTAGGAAACACGTTACGAGAAGCGGGCAGACCGCATGAAGCCATCAAGAAATATAGAAAGGCTATAAGCATCCGACCAACCGATCCCAAGCCCTGGTATAATTGGGGAAATGCCTTGTCTAATCTTGGCAGACCGCATGAAGCCATCAAGAAATATAGAAAGGCTATAAGTATCCAACCGGATTTTGCCAAGCCCTGGATCAACTGGGGAACGGCTCTTGTTGGAATGGAAAGGCTTGAACAGGCCTTGGAAAAATATGAAAAGGCGCTGTCTTTGAACCCTGATATATCTGGACTAAGAAAAAAAATTTATGAAACAAGGGGGATAATTCAAGCAAGAAAAAAATAGTGAATCCCGCTTCAGATTCTGTCAAGTTCATAGTGCCCGATCTTGAACAGCTTTCAAGTCTCCGCAATTTCCCCTCTTTGACTTACAATATCATAATGTTATCTGTTATTACTCCGCAATTTGACTACTCATCTATGTTGAATATTGAACACATTTTCCTGCCATGTGAAAGTTATATTTGCTTCCATGTCATTTGCTCAGAGTCACGCTTCTTAACTATCTGATAATAAAGCAGGTTCCCCTGTAATTCTGTCGTTGGCATGGCTATTGCTTTAATCATATATCAAACGCATATATCAAACAGGCAAGTAGTGTTGAATCAAGCATTCTGTTTTGCACAAACCAAGAACTCAAGAAAAGCTATAGCGAAAGGGGGTATTTGTTAGGAAAGTATGGTGTAAGAGGTGCAAGGATTTAACGAGTCAAATTAAACATCAATAATCGTTCCAAGAAATTCAAAACAAAAATAAAGGAGAAAAAAATGAAAAAAATCGTATTAAGTTTATTTGCAGCAATATGTATGGTTTTCATGGCAAATGGTGTATGGGCGGATGGTACTTTATATCAAAGTCTCACCTTTGAGGTGGATAATCCGCCTGCTATAGAGTTGGTTATTGCCGACTGTACAGTTGATGGTGAACTGGCTTTGACTGGAGATGACTATCTTTCCACAGGAATCACTGAGGCTGTTTGGGAGGTACACAGCAACAATGCATTTGATTTCAAATTTGAGGATGCGGGAAGTTCATACAAAGATACGTTTGCCGAAGGAGTGTATGGCTATCCTGTCTTTACCAAGCTGGATGTTGATGCGAGCGGCGATCAATACACCGACAGATGGGATCATCTGACTACAGAGTGGGCAGTGGATATAATAGACGAGGATTCAGTATCGGGTTCAGGTGGGGCTACGTGGGGCAGCACTTCAAATCCTGCCGAAAGTGGCGCCCATTTGGTCGGAGGATTCGAAGTTGCTGACAGCCCCAATGCTGCTGACGCCATCGGCCGTGTTATGCCTGATGATGATGACAACCAATCCACTGTCAAGCTCTATTCCGAAGCTACTTCAACGACCGATGCTCAGTCCGGCGACTATAGTTGCACGGTTAAGATGACGGTAAGAATGGACGAGCAGGGTGATGACTAAATCGAAATAGGACGCTGATACAGGTGTCTTATTATGATATGAATAAAAAAAAAGGGGGGGTGATCAAGATATCACGCCCCTTTTTTTTGTTGTTTGAAAACAAATGAGCTGAAAAACTCTTTGCAAAATTTATGGTATATGATAATATTAATTAAATAATGGCTATTTTGCATTCTGCTCGTCATTAGAAGGATGGGATCTAAAGATTCTATCCTTATCGGTGATGGAATATCGGGTTGACATGAAAAAACAACCATATATAATAGTTGCGGTTTTGATCTTTTTGTGCACGGTTTTGGCTGCAGGGCCAACGCATGCAGTGGATCCTTCCATTATCACGGCTGAGATAGCTCAATTCATAGAAATCAGCGCCGAAGATTTTAACTACGGTAAAAAGATAGATGGCGTTTTTACAGTAACGAGCAATGGCGGGTTCGATATCAGCTTTTCTGGGGATTCCCCAGAAGATGATTATGGAACTAACGGAACTTACGGCTATCCTGTATTTACTAAACAGGATGTGGATGCCTCAGGGATCACTATCACAAATCAATATGATCATTTGACTACGACCTTTGGCATTGAGATAACCAACGCTACCACTACACCGCCCACATGGGGGGGGGGCAACAATGCTGCCGGCTCCCCGGCAGAGCTGGTATTGGCCTATAGTGAAACTAATAGCCCACATCAAACCATTGGAAGTATAGAGCCTGAAGGTGCTGGTGGAGCAAAGGTGCATCTCTGGGCAAAAGGGCAAGCCTGGTACGGGAGCCAGTCAGGCGACTATACTGCAACTGTTACTCTCACAATAAGAGCCTCTCAATGAAAGATATGATGGGATCATATATCATGACAATAAAAAACATAATCGCAGTTCTCTTGCTCCTGATCATTTTTCCTTCAACAGCCTTTACAGATTTGCGAGTAGTGCCGGCAGTCATCAGGGCAAAAGCTGTATGCGGAGAAAGTTACGAAACCACGATCACTCTATTAAACACGTCCAAGGATACAGTGGAGCATCTGAAGATCTACCTGGAGGGCAACCAAAGAAATATTGAAGGCAAATGGGAGTATGGAAAAAAGGCTGGCGGTGTTATGTCTATGCTCGGTTGGACAACAGTGTTGCCTGAGACCTTGAGCATTCTACCAGGTAAAGGGGCCAATGTCATCTTTAGGATGGAGATTCCCAAACAAGTCCATGGCGATTTCAGGGTGGCCCTCATGGTGGACCAGGACATTAGTAAAGGTGGCAAACCTGATTTGGACAAAAAGGATACCGATGTTGATGAAATACTCTTGGGCAAACGTCGTGCAGGCGCAAGACCCGAGAAGACCACTATCGGACTGGGGCATTATTTTAGAATTGCAGTTCCTGTAGTTATCAGAGTTTCCCGCGCGTCAGGTTCACTTCTGAAAATGAGGCCGGAAGTAAAGTTCGCAAAGCTCAAAATAAAAACTGCCGACGAGGGCAAAGGCACGATCATCGCAGACCTTGTGGCGGAAAATACAGGGTTCTATGACATTCAGATAACCGGGGCATGCAAGATCCTTCACGGCAAAAGAAAAAGCACACTGAAGATAGCAGACCTCTCAGGCGAAAAAATTCTCATCACGCCAAAAAGTAAAAGATTGCTTAAGTTTATTTTTTCCGATCCTCTGCCTGCAGGAGACTATATTGCATCGGCCAGCCTGAAGATCAAGAACCGAGGGCTTGAAAAAGTGGCCCAAAAGGGGATAAAGATCCCGTTTAGAATAGACAGCAAAATGGCCCAAGTCCTCGCAAAACTGGCTGCAGGTAATGGTATTGGTGGTGATACACCGCATGTCCCACTGATAGTCGATCCCGGGCGTATCAGTCTCAGCAATCGAGGAACCAGGATCAAACCGCTCAAATTGACAGTTACAAATCCGACAAACCAAACGCTGAATATCCGTTCCATATTCAGAAGCGCTTCTCAAAGCAAAAAGAACAAACCTTCGGCCAAGATAACCCCAGCCAGGTTAAGCATTGAGCCCGGCAAATCCGAACGTATCCGTGTACAGATCAAGCCTTCCGGCAAGGGGCCTGTGTACGGCAGACTTCTTTTTGCCGTCAAAGGGATGGGAGGCAGCCGGCCTGCCGAGGTTCCGGTTATGATCGTGCCCAAAGGTATTAAGCTTAATCCTTCTGGCAGTATAGCGGATCTTGAAGTCTTTTCTACAAAGGACGGTAAATCAGTTAGAATCTCAGGCAAACTGAAAAATACCGGTAATGCACATTTTGATGACATCTCTGCTGAAATATCCATAAAAGATTTCCTGGATAATCCTGTGAAAAAAAACAGGGCATCCGTGAGCCGAAGGGTCCTTTTTCCGGCTGAAAAAACCCGTTTGTTCAGTGATTTTTCTCTATCTGATCTGAAAGATGATATCTATAAGGCTGTTTTCGTTGTGAAATCTAAGGGCGCTAAAACAATCAGCAATAGTTTCCGGTTCAAGGTGGATAGTGAAAGCGATAAAGTTGTTCGTCTGGTTGATTAGAACCACGAATTACGCTAATTACACGAATTTTGTTGGATTTATTTTATAAAGAAAGAGTAGTTGGTTAATTAGTGTAATTAGCGGTTAGTTATTATTAAGCGTAATGAGCCGTTGCCCCTTTTTTTTAGGAAGGACAGGTAAACTAAAATGAGTATAGCAGTTAATTATAAAGAAATCATCATAAGGCAACTGGAAGATCTTTCCCCGGAATTAATCCAGGAGGTTATTGACTTTGCCGAGTTTTTAAAAATCAAAAAAATGAAGATAAGCGGGGTGGATACTGACTCACTGCTCCTCCAACAGGAGAGCCTTGGCAGAATTTGGGATAGCAAATCTGAGGATCTGTATGCGTTATAAAAAAGGCGATGAAGTTGTTACGCTGGTTGAATAGAACCACTAATTACACTAATTTTATTGGATTTATTTTATAAAGAAAAGGCGGTTGGTTAATTAGTGTAATTAGCGGTTAATTATTATTAAGTAAAATTAGGCGCTAAGACAATCAGCAATAGTTTCCGGTTCAAGAAGGTAAAGGAGAATTATGGGGTCCGCTTTTGACGGGGCGCAGCCCAATTGATTATTGACCAATTTTGCGGAGCAATGACCATGCTAAACAAATTACAGTATGAAAAGCGTATCCTATGTGAAATACAATCATTGCCGGAAGAAGCCCTTCCTAAAATAGTTCGACTACTTTCATTGATAAGAGAGGAATTTATAGCCACGGAATCAAAATTTACATTAGACGAAGAAGGCATAAGTCATGAGAAAACAAGAGAATTGCTTTCTACTTCTAAAGGCAATTGGGCAACGGATGTTATTGCGGACAGGGAAGACAGAATATGAAAGCCATTTATTTTTGTGACACTTCAGCGATTATAAAATTGTACCATGCCGAGATTGGTACAGATTGCATGGAGTCAATTTTTGGTGATAATCAATGCTCAATTATGATTTCTGAATTGACGCTTGTGGAATTTGATTCATTTGTATTAAAGAAAGTTAGGACTGGCGATATAACAGACTCTGCGAAAAATGAGGCAATGAAAAATTTTAAAAAGGATTGCCGAAACAAATTCCTTGTTAATCCTTTAGATTCAAGAATAATAAGAAGCGCCAAAAAGCTTATCAATAAGTATGGAAATAAGCTCTCCATTAGAACACTCGACGCGTTACAATTGGGATCATGTATAGTAGAAGAACAGGAGTGCCTGCATTTTGTATGCGCTGACGTGCGTTTAAACAAAATTTGCAAATTAGAAGGCGTATCCACAATTAACCCGGAAACAACTAACCAATGACTAACTGAGTGAGCAAGGGGCAAGGAGCATGGCAAACTTGTTATATAAAGATGATAACCCGCATAGAAGAAGCACAGATAATTAACAGCATAAAAAGCTCCGGAAAGGAGTTAGGACTTCTTATTAATTTTGGTGAGTTATCCCTAAACTGGAAACGATACATATCTACCAATTAGCGTAATTCGTGTAATTAGCGGTTCAATTTGCCCCACCTCCATTGCTTCCCTGAGTCGTTGCCAACTATCTTTAAAAAAGAGATAGAAAATAATTTGATTATCTCTAAAAAAGAGATAGTATGGGCATTATGAAAGATATAATTTCACAACTTATTGATGATTTCCATGAACGGAAATTGCCTGAACTTGTAATCAGGAATAAGGAATTTTCTGAAATAAAGGGCAAGGCGGATGTCGTTATAGGTATGAGGCGATCCGGCAAGACCTGGTTTTGTTATCAGAAAATAAAAGAAATAATTGCCTCGGGAATAAAAAAAGAGGAAATACTCTATCTTAATTTTGAAGATGATCGGTTACTTGACTTTAACGTCAATAATTTTCAGGAAATTCTTGATGTCTATTTTGGAAAATATCCTGAACATCGAAATATCCGGTGTAATTTTTTCTTTGATGAGATACAGCGAATAGACCAGTGGGAAATGTTTATAAGGCGCTTGCTTGATACGGAAAATATTCAAATTTTTATTACCGGCTCATCCTCAAAATTACTTGGCTCGGAAATAGCCACCAGTTTACGGGGCCGTTCTCTGCCCATAGAAATATTCCCGTTCAGTTTTGAGGAATTTTTGAAATTTCACGAGCTTTTTTCTCACAAGCCAAAAACATTTGGAGCGAACACTGTCTCTGTATTGCGCAAGGCCGTAAAAGATTATCTTGAAATTGGAGGTTTCCCGGAAGTTCAGAAACTGGATCGCAATCTTCGAATTGAAATATTACAAGGTTATATTGATTCTGTATTGTTAAAAGACATAATTGAGCGACATAAGGTCAGCAATGTTCATGTGCTTAAACACCTGGTCCGTCATATTATGAATTCATCCGGCGGGCAATTCAGTGTAAACAAATTTTACAATACCATGAAAAGTATGTCGATCAAATGCACCAAGAACAGCTTGTATGAATATCTTGATCATTTGACGGATGCTTTTTTGTTTTACAAAGTTCCCATTCACAGTCGTTCTGAAAAAACAAGGCTGATTAATCCGGCTAAAATCTACACAATTGATACTGGCCTCTTGAATGCCATGACCTTTCGCAATTCATATAATTACGGTCCGTTGCTGGAAAACATGGTGTTTATGCATCTGCGCCGCAAGAGATATGACATTGAATATGTTAATACAAAAAATGGACGCGAAACTGATTTTTTTGCGCGACATAGAATCTCAGACGAGACGCAACTGATTCAGGTATGCTGGGAGATGTCGGATAAAAAGACCTTTGAAAGAGAACTCCACGGGTTGAAAAGCGCGATGGATGAACTTTCACTCTCCACAGGCACGCTAATAACATGGGATGACGAAACCATTATAGAGAATAAAATAAAAGTAATTCCCATCTGGAAATGGCTTGTAATTTCGAATTAAACATCAAGAAACGTGGACGAAATAACTTCCCCATCTATTCCCTAAACCGCTAATTACGCTAATTGCACGAATTATAGATAAAAACGATATATATAACTCATTAGTAAAATTAGCGTAATTAGTGTAATTAGTGGTTGGATTTGTTTCTACCCTCCTGTACGGCATATATCTTGCATTCTTTGTTTGAACAATAAAAGGAAACCGGATAGAGAGAAAATGACAGCCCACAAAACATATAGAATTTTTTTCAGGCTATGGCCCATTGTCATTGCTTTGGTCATGCTTTTGGTGCCACGACCGCTGGCGGCAGAAGGCCAGAGCGGAGATGGTGCTGTGGAATTCCGATTAACCAATCCACAAACCCTTGCCATCTCTGATGACGGATCTCCTGTGACTGCCAGTATTGATGTTCCGTTTTCCGGCGTCGGTGGAAACGAGGTTGTCAGTATTGAATGGGTTGTTATAAGCAACGGCGGATTTGATATCAGTTTTTTGGCCGCGTCCCAGGACGACCCGAATAATCCTCGATTCAGCAAAGATGATGTAGATGCACCGGGACAAAACGTTTATCTTGAAACGATATTCGGGGTTGTGGTCTCAGGTGCAGGTATCAGTACGGAAAATAATACTTATTGGGGCGGTCCCGATGAAACCGCTGCAGCAACAGCCCCGGCAGGAACCGGCGCAAATCTGGTCAAGGTTTATAGTACTTCCACGGCAGCACCCGGCAGTCCTGATGAATCCATCGGCGTCATAATCCCGGGAGACACCACAGGCACTGCCACCGTGACACTGTATGCCAAAGGCATTTTTACAGGAGAAACGCAGTCCGGAAGTTATACTCTCGCCGTCAGCATCAGGGCCTGGCCGTGTGGACAGGAATGATCGGAATCACATGATTGTAAAGAGAATATTAAAATACATCCTCCCGGTTCTTTTGATCCTTCTGTTTTTCCCTTCGTGGATATTGGCAGGGCTGAAGGTAGCGCCGGCAACCATTCGGGTTGGTCTTCAGCCTGGAGGCAGCTACATGACCAGTATACGGTTGCAGAACATTTCCAGGGAAAAGGAGGAGCGTTTTGATATCTACCTTGAGAGCATTGAAAAAAAACTTGCAAAAGGCAGCGACAATATCTCCATGATCTCCTGGATCAAAGTTTCGCCAACATCGCTTGCCCTGTCTCCAGGGGAAGCAGGAGATATCAGTATTGAGATAGCTCCTCCTGAAAAAATAGTCGGAGATTTTAAAATTGCATTGATAGTGGATCAATCGCCTTATGATTTGGCTCCTGCCCTGCCAATAGACAATTCGGATGTTGCCGGCATACAGCTTGGAAAACACAGAAGAGCAGGACTCAGCATTCCGCGAAAAGGTGGTTTGACACTGATCAAGCAATTGAGCGTGGGCATACCCGTCTATATCAGGGTGCAGCCGACCGGATTACCAAAAACGCCCCCGCCTGTCAGGATGGAAGATCTGCTGATAGAGTCCGCCGGGAACGGGGAGGGGTCTCTCCTGGCAACTCTTCTGGTGGAAAATACAGGGAACTTTGATCTTCAGGTGAGCGGGGCATGTCGAATTTTTGACCGGGCAAAAAAACAATTGCTCAAGATAACTGATCTTTCCGGCCGGATGGTGGTCATACCGCCAAAGGGTAAAAAATTGCTCAAGTTTGTTTTTTCCGATCCTCTTCCTAAAGGCCGCTATATTGCGTCAGCAGATTTGAAGCTCAAAAGCATCGGGTTTGAAAAAACAGGCAAAAAAGATGTTTCAGCCCCCTTAATAATAGATACCAGGATGGCGGCAAGACTCAAAAGCCTGGCCGGCCCCGGCGGTATGAACAGGAATACACCCCGTGTTCCCCTGCTGATCAGTCCTGCAAAAATTGATTTAAACACTAAAGGCAGAAGGATTAAACCGCTCACATTGAATATTACGAATCCAACCAAGAAAACGCTTGATATTCGCTCTTCATTTAAGATAATCTCACAAAATAAAAATGGTGGTAAACCACAGATTGAGATCATGCCTGAAAGGCTTAGGATTAAACCCGGCAAGTCAGGGCAAATCAGGATAAAAATAGGGCGGTTGAA
>Ga0255371_10056_pt1 | contig 18230 bp, 20 predicted proteins | sample ANMaggSSYBR01I12_FD_182097 | JGI IMG/M metagenome (GOLD analysis project Ga0255371, IMG submission 182097) | Sediment cell enrichment communities from methane seep in Santa Monica Basin, California, United Staets - ANME aggregate JGI... | ecosystem: Environmental > Aquatic > Marine > Cold seeps >...
CGCCAAGAGCTGTGGAAGTTGCAATCATCCAGTCTATTCTTCTTAAAAATTGAAATTCAGCTTCCCGCCAGGTCAGCTTTTCAATAGCCATAAAAATAAGGATAGAGATCATAGCTTTATAGACTTGTTGGGCGCTCCGCCTTTTTCTTTAAACAGATGTTTAAATTTTTCTTCATCAATAAGAGGATAAATTTTATCTCTGAAAATATAAGACCAGTCATCCTTTGGTAAAACTCTCGGAAACATAACATCCGGTTCAAAAAGAGACGATTGAGCACTTGTTGGTCGATACATTATTATATTCCCCTATTTCAACTTATTTTGTTTAAAATCAATATGTTATATTGACATATCGCTAACTGCTTGTCAAGATGTTTTTTGATAATATTTCATTTATTTTAATGGGTTACGTAATATTGGGTGGACTAAAGATTGGATACAATAAATCAACAAAGTCATAGATTTCCCCAAAGAATTCTTTTGACAAATATTCTGTGTTTCGATTATGTTATTATTTAAAAAATTAATCAGCAGCGGAAACGTACTTTAATCAAAGGTTAAAAAACACCATGACTACTGCAGCCATCGATCAAACCGGAAGAAATTTCAACAAGTTCATGCAATGGGATATTACTCACCATTGCAACTTGTCGTGCGCCCACTGCCGCTCCACTGAATATTATAAAGGTTCCCGTGTGAAGGATTTGCCGCTGGAAACCAATAAACAGATCGTTGATGATCTCTATTTGAACGGCGTCCGGCGGATACATTTTCTAGGTGGTGAACCCCTGACCCGAAAAGATTTTTGCGATTTTGCCGAATATGTGGGCGAACTCGGCATTGTGTGGAGCGTGAACACCAACGGAACACTATTGACTGAGAATACCGCCAGACGCCTTTTAGCTGCTAACGCACACGTGATTACCATCAGCCTGGACGGCCCGACCGATGAAAGCAATGATGCCGTTCGCGGCAAGGGTGTATTTCAAAAGGTATGTGAAAATGCGTCGCGTTTGACCCATATTCTGAAAACAGAAAAAAAAAACACACGGGTCGTTATTGCATGCACACTGGTTAAGCAGAATGCAGATAAAATTACAAAAATGGTCGATCTGGCAAAAGAGCTGGGTGTCAACAGTCTTATTTTAAGTTCACTTCAGCTCAAAGGAAGTGCCGTAAAAGCGGTCCAAAAACTGTCAATCAACCAATCCACTGAACTAAAAATGGCAGAGGAGATTGCCGAAAAAATAACCAGGGGAAGTACCCAGCATGTTCAGCTGGGGTTTTTAACGGCAATAGGCACACAATACATCAATGAAAAATTCGGAACTTCTTTCCCCATTTACGATTCCCGTTGCGAAGCTATTGTAAGCAAAGGATATATCCAGCCCGATGGTGCCCTGTTTGCCTGCCAGGCTCTCACGGATACTGGAAATATCCCGTCGAAAATCGGTCTCATACAGAGAAAATCGATCGTTGACCATGGTTTTGAAAAGATCTGGTACGATTCGAGAATGCATGACATCAAAGAGCAACTCTTCCACCAAGATGTTGACCAACGCATGCTGCCCTGCAAATACTGCAAATATTACCGGGTCATTTGCTACCCATGCCCCCTGGGGGCCATAGGGAAATCAAATTCAATACACCTTAACTGCCTGGAAGCCATGTCCGGTTTGTCAGCCGTACGCGGGGTAAGCGCCCCGTGGGATGAATTTCTTTCACAACATACAGGTTCGGACAATTCTTCATTTAACAGAAAGGAGCAAACCCAATGAAACTTTCGCAGAAAAAAATCGTAGAGATAGCCAGAATGACCAGAAGGGACATGTTAAAAGCCGCTGGTCATATGGCGATCGGCGCTGCCGGCGTCTTGGCTCTGGGTGCTTCGCCATCCACCGCCCATGCCGAAAAAGTAAAATATGCACGGAAGTATAAATTAAAGAAAAACCTGCCGCTTTTAAACACAGATCACCAGTTCCGAAGCGAGGCCATCCTGGCACCGGACAAAACTCTGAAACGGCTGGGCCTTAATTCCACGGAATTTAAAATTGTCAGTGAACGCCTGAGGCTGCTCAACCTTGTGGGCATCGGCATGGCATTCCAGTTGATGAAGAAAAACAAATCACTCCGCCCTATTCTCCTCAACCCGCGGAAACGGCATGCCCTTATATTCGGCACGGATACGGCAGTCCAGGACAGCCTCTCTTATGAAGATGCTGCCCAGATCGACAATCTTAAAGTGGAGGTAAATGCCATCGGTGATATTATTATCCAACACCAAACCTCCGATCTGGGATGGGACTTCATTTCAGTGATCGATATCCCGGACCAGTCCAATGCCGGAGTTTCCCATGACGATGTGGATTTTGTATGCGCAACGGATAAAGGGTGCCAAAATACCAGCTGTACCGATTCCGGCTGTTACGACAATAAGTGCACCGATGGAGGATGCGCAAACCTGGGCTGTAATGACAGCGGTTGTGATAATTCGGACTGCCAGAATGATCTCTGCAACCATACACTAAACTGCCATGATGAGGGTGAATGCGTGAACACGCCAAACTATTTTTCGGACTCTTATTTTGATGACCTGGCTGAACGACTGGAGACCGCCATTAACGCCGGCCCGGAAATGGGCTTTCTGGTCAGAGTGGAGGACCAGACCATTCGCGGCACAACCTTTCTAGATTATGGTCAAGTGAACCAGTCGCTCAGGAGAATTCACAGGCCCATGCTTCAAAGAAAAAAAGTGCTGCCAAAGCCGTAACACGGAAATGACAAATCAACGATAGGGAATGTATTTCCCCGCAGCCCCGGTGTTTTCGGAATCATCGGATTTTCTACTTCCCTATGCAGTAGATTTTAAAAGGTAAAAAATGACCCCGCTCCCGGATGAAAAAATCAGATTAACAGACCATGCGTTCTATACCAAAGCGCAGAGTGACCCGGATTTTAGACAGGCCCTTGCCCTGGATACGGATAGAGCACTCGCTTATTATAAAATTACCTCTGAAATGGATCGGAGTATTCGCAACATTCTTGATCTTCTGGACAGCGTTCTGTGGGAATTTGTGGATCAACATGGAAAAAATAAAGACCTGAAACAGGTGCTTAAAAATAAGAATGCCCGACGGGTGCTGTTGTTTACCCCGAAGGAGAGTGGTCCTGTATTTGATATACCCGCAGATGCAGCCGATGAATTGCTGCATTTATCCGCGCTGGCCAATACCGCATATGAAAGCCTTCTGAGCAACTGGCAGAGCTGATTCTACAGCGGCTGATTAATTGTTTCGGAAATTTCTGGAGATGCTGTTGACTTCAAAGAGACTTGCGGGACGACTTACGGGACGTATATCAGTTTATAAGTTGACGTGGTAATTGTAATTGAACTGAAGAACGTATGGGGTCTTTCCTGATTGAGTAAACAGCGCCAGGGCGGGTTTTTAGTGGTTTTTATTGAGATAGTATGCTTCCATGATTTTCTTCACATAATCCTCTGTTTCTTTTATGGGAGGAATTTTCTTGTAACGTTCAACTCTATTTGGGCCTGCATTATAAGCAGCCAGTGCAAGAGGCAGCTTACCTTCAAAACGGGTCATTAATTGTTTTAAATAAAGTGTGCCTCCCAGAATATTCTCCCGTGGATTAAATGGATTGGTAATTTTGAGAGACTCAAAATTTTCGGGCATGATCTGCATAAGTCCCATTGCTCCTGCTTTTGAAACAGCTTTAGGATTAAAATTCGACTCAACTTTTATGAGAGCTTTCAGCAGAGGGAAAGAAACGCCGTATCTTATTGATGCTTCAGATATAAAATGGTCATACTTGCTTGTTGAATATTTGTTTGAGACCTTTGAAGGGTTTTCACTTAGATAGAATTTATAATCTGATGATGTCGGCACATTGGTAAAATGAAGTACTCCATCGCTGTCAATATATGTGTATATGTCAGCATGGCCGCATAATACAACTGTAAATATAAAAAGAGTTGTGCAGAATATTGTTATAAAGAAATATTTAATGCAACTGATGAACATTTCAAATAATTACCACTTTCTGTACTGCCCTGACGATTTCTTCGGGATTATCCATGATTTGCAGGATATCAAGATCATTATCAGATATCTTATGATGTTCAAGCAAGGTAGTCTTGATCCATTCCAACAGTCCTGACCAGTAATCAGATCCCACCAGTATAACAGGGAAGGGTTTAATGCGGTGTGTTTGAATAAGTGTAACAGCCTCAAAGAGTTCATCCATGGTGCCGAAACCGCCTGGCATAATAATATATGCATTGGCATATTTCACAAACATAACCTTGCGGATGAAGAAATATTTAAACTCGAGCTTGATATTTGAATAGTCATTTGGTTTTTGCTCAAACGGAAGGATAATGTTCATTCCAACAGAGGTGCCTCCTGCTTTTAGAGCCCCTTTGTTTCCCGCTTCCATGACGCCTCCCCCTCCGCCGGTTATTACAGCAAAATTGCTTTTGACAAAAAGAGCCGCTATTTCTTCGGTTTTCTTATAGATTGGATCATCTTCTTTAATCCTGGCTGAACCGAAAATAGTTACTGCAGGGCCAATATCGTGAAGCCTCTCAATGCCTTCAACGAATTCTCCCATAATTTTAAACAGACGCCATGCTTCGCCTATTTTAAAATCGTCAATTATAAATTGTTTTTCCATTAATATCACGATGTTCTTTAAGGTTTATTGGTAAGCGTTCACGGAACATTGAAATTAGAAATTTGGCCTTCATGCTTTTTATCAAAGTCGTGCCAGACCATATCTGATAACTCTTCTGCCAGTTTATAGACATCCAACTCGCAAACTCGTTTCATCGCTTCCCAATTTCTACTTCCTAATTTCTACTTTCCAATTTCAAGTTTCAAGCCGTGAACCGTGAACGATTTATTTTTATCAGCATCCAGCCGATACTTAGACCCCTCACGCTTTACCTTTAAATCCAATCGTAACTTCACCTCTGTCCACAATAATCGGAACTTTGCGTCTCCCATCGGAATATTTCAACATAGTATCAAGCTTGCCGGCATCAGACAATACGTCAATATATTCCACATCTTTACCATTTTTTATATAGGCTTCACGAGCCGCTGTGGTAAAAGGTCAGGTATTCTTTCCAAAAATCAATACTTTTTCTTTCAAGACCAGTTCTCCCTTGAAAAATAAGTGTTATCTAAAAAAATTAAACTTATCATTTTGTGCATTTTAAAAATCGCATGCTGTGCATTGCATAAGAAGGTTTTTAAGCTTCTTGTGAAGAATCGAGTATGAAAAGCAGGTTTTGGCTATTTCATAGTTGTGATCAACCATTTTTTTCCGAAGCTTTTCGTCCTCAAGAACTTTTTCAACCTGCCTTATTGCCTTATCTGTTATATATCCATTAATTTCAATTACAGAAAATCCCTTTGGTTGAATATCCATTGCGTAAATCGAATAAGTATTTACAACTATTGGTTTTCGGAAATATATTGCTTCAAGAAAAGCATTGCCAAAGCCCTCAAAGTCTGAAGGATAGGTGACAATATCTGCATAAGGGTAAATGTCATTCAGGGTATAAATTTTCTTCCCTGATTCAGTGAATCCTCTTTTTTCATTAATGATATCTGAAACAAAAATTGTATCAACGCCCAGCATAACAGCATATTCTTTTACTCTGCATTCGTAATCATAGTCTTCATCACCTGAAGCATGTGAAATAACGAGTTTGGCTTTCCTCCCTAATCTGTTGATAATCTCTATTGCGAGCTCAATTTTTTTGCGCTTAACAACTCTGGTAGGCTGGAGAATAAATAACTGGTCATCCTCGATTCCAAGAGCCTTTCTCACGTCAGATGCATAATCATCAACTGGTTCAGGCGGATTATCAAAGTCCATGACATTAGGGATGATGGTTGGAGAAATACCAGTTCTAAGACTTAACTGGTTATTAGCAGAAGAGTTGATTACCACGTGCTGAATTTGCGGCAGATGAGGAGGAAAGGCCATATTAAGGTATTCCCATACGGCGTTCCTCATAAAAGCCTGTCGTTCCCAGAAGAAATCGTGATGATGGGCAATTGTTGAAATGCCTGTTTCTGATATAAGTTCTGCAATGGCTATGCCGAGAGGTATATTAAGCGGTATTGTCAGGCAATTTTCAGCTACCAGAAGATCAATTTTAAACTGCCGGATGAAGTTATAAAGATGTTTCTTTAATCTCAGCCTGAGTTCATGGATTCTCTGTGATACATAGTCGCTTCGTTTTTTCAATCTAAAGCAGTTCCGATGGATTTCCCGTATGTTAGGATGTTTAAAATGAGCTTCAGAAACTATGTATGAACGCTCCGGTGCACGATCACACTCACCGGCAAAATAAAAACATGTAAATCCTTCTTTTTCAAAAAAGTAAGCCCATTTTGATGCTTCAAGGGAAACGCCGTCTGTCCCGGCAAGGCGGGTTGAAATAAATCCAACATGTTGCGGTTTGTGAGCGAATAAACGGCAAGAATTTTCTTCTTCAAATTTAATTTCATCATTTACTATATTCATATATCTCCTGATATCGAAAACAATCTACAGTATGATCATTTACCATTCCTGTTGCCTGCATAAAAGCATAACATATTACCGGGCCTGCGAATTTAAATCCTTTTTTTTTTAAATCAACGCTCATGGCCATTGATTCCTTTGTTTTTGAAGGAATTTCGTTTTGATTTTTCCATGCGTTCTTTATTGGTTTGCCTTTAGTGAACTGCCGGATATATGCATCAAAACTTCCGAATTTTCTTTGAATGTTAAGGAATGCTCCGGCGTTTTGAATGGCGGCTTCTATCTTAAGTCTATTTCGGATAATTCCTTTGTTGGATAAAAGCTTTTCTATTATAGCTGAGTCGAATTTTGCAACAATTTCCGGGTCAAAATTATTAAAAGCTTTTCTGTAGTTGTGGCGTTTTTTTAAAATGGTCAACCAGCTTAAACCTGCCTGCGCTCCTTCCAGTATAAGTAACTCAAACAACTTTCTATCATCATGCAAAGGAATTCCCCATTCATTATCATGGTACTTTATATAAAGAGGATCACTCCCTGCCCACTCACATCTTGTCTTCATAATTACCAGAATCCGTCAAGGCCCCTTAATCCGTTCATATAAAGACGCCCGCTTGCTTCAAACATAGAGTAACTTGTGAGTAAAATGGGCATGTTATAGGAACCTGCAAGCTTTATAATGTTTTCATTTGGTTTCTTTCCTCTTACAAAAACAACCGCAACAATTCCGGCAACTTTAGCAGTCTGTATAACCTGCTCTGTGGTTATGCCGGTAAGCAAAACCGAGCCTTCAGCCAGTGAGGATAAAATATCATCCATCAAATCCGATCCTCCGGCCGCTACTATTGTTTTATCGAGCTGATCATCTCCAACAAGCACAGTCGCCTTTAATGTATCTCTAATTTCAGATATTTTCATATGAAATAGTAGTCCGTATTTTATCTTTTCCCAATTTCTACTGTCCAATTCCAAGTTTCAAGCCGTGAACGGTTACTAATATTTCATAATAGTCGCTCAATGTCAACGATATCGTCAGGCAGATACATACTCGGGTGGATAGGCTGAAGTCAGAAGCTTCCTGCCGGTCTTCCACCTGAGTAGTTGCAACATATTTAGTAACCGTTCACGGTTCACAGTTATCGGTTCACGGTTGAAAAAACAGAAGGTAGTGGAAAATTATGGGATCCTCATCCAAAATGCTTCAATCGTTGCATAGTTCATTGAAAAAACTGTGAACCGTGAACCGACAACCGTGAACGGTTACCATATTTATACGATTTTGGATGCTTGACTGAAAAACAACGTTGGATTATATAGGGCAGGGATCGGAGAACATTATTCTTTGTTCAAAACAAATGGAAATTCGGGTTGGGAGAATTGGTATGAAAAGTTATAAGCTCAGGGCAGTTGAGACGGCAGAATACTTGAAAGCTCACATTAACAAGTCCCCTGAAACAGGCATTCTCACAGGGACAGGCCTTGGCAATAGTGCAGGCTCAATAGATGTTGATGCATCGTTCAATTACAAAGATATCCCTAATTTCCCTGTTTCGACAGTTCAGGCACATCTTGGGAAGCTTCTTTTTGGCGGCTTGAATGGAAAACCTGTTATTGCCATGCAGGGCCGGTTTCATCTTTATGAGGGCTACTCTCCGGCAGATGTTACTTTTCCAGTAAGAGTCATGCAGGAGCTTGGTGTTAAGATCTTAATTCTTTCCAATGCAGCCGGAGGACTCAATGCTGACTTTAAAGCCGGGGACATAATAATTGTCAAAGACCATATTAATCTTACCGGCTTAAATCCTCTTATTGGGCCCAATGAAGACAGTTGGGGTATTAGATTTCCCGACATGAGCAGAGCATATGATGAAAAGCTTGCTTTGCTTGCGGAAGATGCCGGCACCAAAGCAGGTATAAGAATACAGAAAGGTGTATATGCAGGCTTAAAGGGACCATCTCTTGAAACTCCGGCAGAAGTGCGTTTTTTAAAGACAATAGGTGCGGAAGCTGTTGGTTTCTCAACAGTTCAGGAAGTCATTTCAGCCGTGCATGGAGGAATGAGGGTGCTATGCCTGTCGACGATTACCAATATTAATGATCCTGACGAGCCTGTTCCTGCAACTATTGAAGAAATTATCAGTGTGGCGGAGAAAGCCGCTCCCAGGCTTGAAACGATAATTAATGTTGTTGTGGGCGGGATAACGTTTTAAAAGTGCCTAAAATACCTAAAGTGAGCTAAAGTGCCTAAAGTTGTGGTACGCCTTCGGCGTGCTAATTAATAATCCAAAGCTACGGGGGTTTGTCCACTGATGTATTGATGGCCTAATGAACATATATAAAATGATAGAATACCTTAACTTTAGGCACTTTAATATACTTTAGCTCACTTTAGGCACTCATGGCCACACCGAAGGGGCGTTAAATTGCTATGAATTCTGATATACTGGTTTTAAACGGAACATTGCTGACTATGGATTCAAGGGGCACACAGTTCAAAAACGGTGCCGTTGCCATAGAAGGTGAAAAAATTGTTGCTTTAGGGCCTGCTGATGATTTTTCATCATGGAATGCATCACGCATTATAGATGCCCGTGGAGGTATAATTATGCCGGGGCTTGTTAATGCTCATACTCATGCAGCAATGACATGTTTCAGGGGCCTTGCAGATGATCTTCCATTGATGACCTGGCTGAATGATTATATATTTCCTGCAGAGGCAAAGCTTGATTATGAAAAAGTTTATTGTGGAACTCTTCTTGCCTGTGCCGAGATGATAAGTTCCGGGACCACCTGTTTTTGTGATATGTATCTTTTTGAAGATTCTGTAGCCTGTGCGGCAAAACATGCCGGGATGCGGGCGGTGGTGGGCGAAGTACTATACGACTTCCCTTCACCCAATTATGGCCTGATTGAGAATGGCTTTGCATATACGGAAATGCTTATAAAAAAGTGGAAAAATGACCTTCTGATAACTATTGCTGTTGAACCTCACTCTCCTTACCTTTGTTCGCCTGATCTTCTTAAGAGAGCTTCTTTTCTTGCGGAAAAGAATAATATTCCACTTGTTATTCATGTCTCGGAAACTGACTACGAAGTCCAAACAAGCAAAGAAAAGCATGGTCTTACACCCGTCGGATTACTTGCAGATCTTGATGTGTTGTCGCCGAATCTTCTTGCCTGTCATTGTGTTGCGCTGACAGATGAAGATATTTCTCTTCTGCAGCGTTTTGATGTTAAAGTTTCCCATAATCCTGAAAGCAATATGAAACTTGCATCAGGCATTGCTCAGATACCAGGGCTTTTAAAAGCGGGAGTTTGTGTCGGGCTGGGAACAGATGGATGTGCAAGCAATAATAATCTGGATATCTTTCTGGAGATGGATACCGCAGCCAAGCTGCACAAGGTAAACACTTTTGACCCGACTGTTATGGATGCATATACTGTGCTTAAAATGTGTACTATTGACGGGGCAAGGTCACTTGGGCTTGATGATATAACCGGCTCTCTTGAGCCAGGGAAAAGGGCGGATATTATAATTATTGATACACATAAGCCCCATCTCACGCCGATGTATAACCCGATTTCTCATCTTGTTTATGCAGTAAAAGGAAGCGATGTTATAACCTCTATTATAAACGGGAAAATAGTCATGGAAGATGGCAGGCTTTTAACTTTGAAACTCGAAGATATAATTGAGGAGATTAAGATTATTGCAGATGAAATAAGAGGCCCTAAACTTGAGTTATGAGTTTTGATATAATAATACACAACGGTACAATAGTTACGGTAAACCCTGATTTTGATATTATTAAGGATGGTATTGTATATATAAAAAATGGGCGGCTGGAACGGATTGAGCCCAGGAGCGTCGGCTCACTGATTCCGGAGGCCATGGAAATAATAGATGCTAAGGGCGGGATTATAATGCCCGGCCTTGTAAATACACATACCCATCTTCCGATGTCTATATTCAAGGGACTTGCTGATGATTTGCCCTTAATGACCTGGCTGAATGAACATATTTTTCCTGCCGAGGCAAAGCATATGAAAGCCGAGACTGTCAGGCTCGGGTCTTTTTTATCATGTGCGGAGATGATACTGTCCGGCACAACCACGTGCTGTGACGGGTATTTTTTCGAAGATGAAGTAGCAAAGGCGGTTTTTGATTCCGGCATGAGAGCGATACTCGGGCAGGGTATTATAGACTTTCCTGCTCCGGGAGTTCCGGAACCGTCAGATAATGTTAATAAAGCGGTCAGATTTACTGATAAATGGTATAATAAATCATTGATGATAACCCCCTCAATATTTTGCCATTCACCATATACCTGTTCTGAAGAAACTTTGAAAAAAGCAAAACATGCTGCATTGTCAAAAAATCTGCTTTTTCAGATTCACGTAGCGGAAACAAAAGACGAGAGGGATCGGATTTTGTCTGAGAAAAATTCTTCTCCAATCAAGTACCTTGATAGTATTGGAATACTGGATAATAACACTCTGCTTGTTCATTCAATATGGGTGGATAATGATGATATTGATATAATTGCAAATAGCGGTGCCAAAGTTTCGGTTTGCACAGAAAGTGAAATGAAGCTGGCTTCCGGTATTGCTCCGGTCATTAAATTTTTAGAGGCAGGAATAAAAGTCGGACTTGGTACGGACGGGAGTGCGAGCAATAACGACCTTGATCTCTTCAATGAGATGGATATTACTGCGAAACTCCACAAGGTTAATATCCTTGATCCGACAGTCATGGATGCAAAGACAGTCTTTAAGCTGGCGACAATTGATGGGGCCGGGGCACTTGGTCTTGATAATGAAACAGGCTCTCTGGAAACCGGCAAACAGGCAGACATTATTATTATCGATGTCAATAAACCTCACCTTGTCCCAATGTACAACCCTGTGTCACATATTGTGTATTCCGCACGTGGCTCGGATGTTCAGGACGTTATTATTGCCGGAAAGGTTATAGTCAGGGATCAGAAGCTCCTTAGTTTTGATCTTGAAGATGTGCTTGAAAGAGCTTCACTAACAGGTGAGACGATTAAGGAGAAAATAGTATCATGATTGAATCCTATGCATTTGGTTCTATTGTAGTTGATGGAAGAAAATTCACATCTGATTTAATTATCTACCCCGATGGACATATAGATGCTTTCTGGTGGCGAAAGGCCGGCCATAGACTTGCAAGCGTTGATATCCATAAACTTATAAATTCAAAGCCGGAAGTCATTATTGCCGGCACAGGCTCAAGCGGTCTCATGAAACCTGAAAAAGAGCTTGAAAAATTACTTCAGCAAAGGGGCATAGAGTTTATTTCAACATTAAGCAGAAAGGCAGTGAAAATTTATAATGACCTGTCATCAAAAAAAAATGTTGGCGCATGTTTTCATTTAACGTGCTGATAAAGGGTAACAGTTTACGGTTCACGGTTGATCAAAACATAAAAACTGTAAACCGATAACCGTGAACTGTTACGATAAAGGTTTGTCAATTAAAAAGCCGGTTTCAAATAGAAAATGGATGGCAAGAATATGAGGCCAATATGGCTGGATAAGGATACGGGAATTGTTAAGGTAATCGATCAGCGTTTTCTTCCCCATGAATTTGTAATTTCCGATTTGAGAAGCGTTGATGATGTTATAAATGCCATAAAAGAAATGTTTGTCAGGGGCGCACCTCTTGTAGGCGTTGCCGGAGCTTATGGTGTTTACCTTGCGGTTATAAATTTTGATGAAAAAACAGGTTTTGATGATTTCCTTATTAATGAGTGCAACAGACTAAAAGCCGCAAGACCAACCGCAGTTAACCTTTCCTGGGGCGTGGACAGGGTTATGCATGAATTGTTAAAAATGACAAGTCAACCGGCAAGGATAGACAGGGCAAGGGATGAGGCTGCAAATATCGCTGATGAGGAGGCAGAAAACTGCAGAAGGATTGGTGAAAACGGTTTGCCGCTGATTGACGAGATTTGGATGAAAAAAGGAGGCGAAACAGTTAACATCCTTACCCATTGCAATGCAGGGTGGCTTGCCTGCGTAGAATATGGAACAGCAACTGCCCCGATATATGCTGCCTATGAAAATGATATAGATATACATGTCTGGGTGGACGAAACAAGGCCACTCAACCAGGGGGCCAGGCTAACCGCCTGGGAGCTGGGTAAATATGGTGTCAAGCACACTGTCATAACTGATAATGCCGGAGGTCACCTGATGCAGCATGGAATGGTGGATATGGTTATTGTTGGTACAGACAGAACCACCCATACAGGCGATGTTGCTAACAAGATAGGGACTTATCTTAAAGCACTTGCGGCAAGAGATAACAACATACCCTTTTATGTTGCTCTTCCATCCAGTACTTTTGACTGGGAACTTGATGATGGTATAAAGGGAATACCCATTGAAGAGAGAGATCCTGATGAAGTTAGATATGTGCAAGGTTTAGATCACGGCTCAATAAAGAGTGTTCTGATTCCTCCGGCAAGCAGCCCTGCAGCTAACTTTGCATTTGATGTAACCCCTGCAAGGCTTGTTACCGGTTTTATAACTGAAAGAGGTATTTGCAAGGCAACAAAACAGGATATAAAGAGGTTGTTCCCTGAAAAAATAAAGAAGTCGGTGTCAAAGCTTGAATTGTGAATAAAGAAAAGTTTAATTCACAATTCACAATTCAAGCTTTGACACATGGCCGTGAATCTGCCACCTTCTGTGCCCTGCCCCGCTTCGGGTTCGCCTATTCGGTTCGGTTTTATGATACCTTTGGCAATAATCGATACCAGCACAGGAAGGCTTCCCTGGGTAAGACGCACTACCTCCCCATATGCCGTCCAACTTCACTTCGGTTTGGTTCACCGGATATTAGGCCTCGCTCAGCCACGCCTGCTCGACCTCCTTCCCGCTGCCATATAGTTGGTTCACTGTTCGCTACGTACATGGGTTCTGCCTCATGCTTCCTCCGGACGCCCCATTTCTGGAAACTGCCCTTGCCTTGTTGGCTTTGCCCTTCCGTCCGGTAACGGCGGACATTTTATGACTTCCGGTTGCCACCGGAAGCTCGGTAAGTACGCCATGCCAGGCGCACGTGAGCCGTTCAGAAGGCAAAGCCTCTGAACCATAACCTTGCTCAGAGAGCAAGGATTTCTACATCAAATTAAAATCAAACTGGTCTATGGTAGGTTTTTCAATGAGTCTGGACTCTTTGAAGCGTAAAGCGACTCTTCGTATCCTTCTTGCCTCCAGTTCAAAATCGAGAAGATGTTCGATAATATCAAGAGATGGCTGGTTTTTCTCTTCTGCCAGGTTCATAACCTGCTCAAGGTTTGCGGAACAGGTTTTCATCTTGAGTTGTTCAAATTTTTCAATTATTGTCTTCTTCATCATCGTTGCTCTTCCTTTTTGTGAGTATATAGTATCCGCTGAATTTCTATTTCAGCGCATTATCTATGTGCAGTTCATACAATAACATTGGGTTTTTTGGATTTCAGATTTAAGCACCACAGGTGCTTCATGGGGAATTTTGAAAGAAATTCAGTGTGTCCGGTATTGTTTGGACGCACCTCTCCCTGTTGCGGAACATTTAGTTTGCGGACAGACCGGTGTTACTGATATTTGTTCAGGTCAGCAGTCCTAATCTCACAAGATTTTTCTCTTCAATTTTTTCTTCTGTCCAAAGTTGAATAAACTTCTTCAGATTGCAAGCGGTCTGACACAGCAAAGACCATATGCGGTCTCCTTTAAAGCCATGGTAAAGACTGCGTCCGAAACCTCGAAGATTTTTAGCAACGGCTATGAATCCTTCTGTTGCCGAACGGGCTTTGCCGCAAAAATCCTGCTTTTCTTCGGAGACATCTTCACTACGCCCCAGAAAAACGTTATTGATCTCCTGTGCAATTTTAAAATTGGTTGCACTCCGGTATCCGAGATCTGTAACAGCAGTGTCGGGGTTCTCTTTCATCCGTTTTTTAAAAAGAGCAAGGGTTTCCGGGAAAAGGATCTTATCATTGGGACTACCGATAAAGTTTTCAATGGTAATCATAAAACCTTCACGGTTAAAAGACATCTGCATTGTTGTCCCGAACTCACAAGCAGGATGGATTTTTCCTTTTTTAATTGGACGGGCATCCGGCTCATCAAGAGAAACAATGCGGCTTTTTATGTGTATTTCACCTTGAAGCTTTTCAATTGTCTGTTCTTCTAAAAGGTTCAAAAGGTTTAGCATTTTGAGGGCTTTTGCCTTTCTTTTCTCTGAACATTTCAGAGAATTTGCTTTTTCACTGAATATTTTCAGTGCGGGAATAAACAGCGTATTGAATTTAGCGAGCCATACCGCCCGGTTGTTACCTTTGTTCAGACCGAATCCTCGCCATAATTTCCTGATTTCATCATCATTCCACCATATGGGAATATTATGCAGTTTGCAAAACTGCTTCATTTTTTTAAAAGCTTTGAAAATCAGAGCAACATCATTGGGGTAAATAATGTTGCTTTCCAATACACTTGAATCAATTAGAGCATTATCACCCCGGATTATACCTGCAAGGCGCAGTACTTCAAAAAACCTCTTTTTCAATAATTGCAATACCCTGCTCTCCAAGACGGTTTCTCAGAACAGTCAGGGAGCTATGATGAAGGAAGGTTTGCAGACCCATATTCGGAACATTGCAAAAATATTGAATATATCGGTTTTCCTTTATCTGCTTAACAACTTCCCGATCACTCAGCCGGTAATATTTCATAATGATCAGAATAGCTGTCATCATCCGAAGAGATTTTCCAAAAGCTCCATGAGATTTATCATAAAACCGACATAACCGGCTGACGATTTTTTTCCAGGGAATTATTTCCCTAATGATTACAAGTTCATGAATCGGATTTGTTATATTTGTTTCTAACCATTCAGGAGAAAAAGCTTCTTTAAACGAATTTTTGATCATTGGGATACCTGCTGTTATTTTTATTGAACTACACACACCTTCAGCCTGTTTGAAAGACCTTGAACTAATACATTAAAAATGGCATATAAAGGTATGTAAAGCAACCCGTTTGTCTCTTAAAATAGAAATTCAGCAGATACTATATAAGACAAAAAGTAAAGAGCATGACGCGCTGAAGGCAATAAAGCCGGCAAGCCTTCAACATGCATCAGCCCAGTTATGAAAAGAAAAAGAATTGGTGGACAAGAGCTTTGGGAGGAAACACAATGACTGATTTCGGTCGTACAACCGCAAACGTAGCTGCATGGAATCTTTCCGGGTTTTATCCGATTCCGGCTGATAGGCTGGAGCGACAAATCGAGGGGCTTGCACTGCTTGATGCAGAAGTCGTCGCGCTTGTCGAGATCAACCCGCTTTCAGCGATTGAAACTTTGAAACAAGGACTTCAGGACAAAGGCGTAAGTTACGAGTACACCATTCTTGAACAGGAGAATGACTTAAACATTGGCGTGCTGTATAAGACCGGGGTTACGGTGACAAATCCGCGATTTATAGATGGCTCAGACCTCGGTGACACCAGGAGACGAAAAGCCTTTGTCGTTGACATGAAGATCGGCAAGTTCGACTTTCTGCTCATTGTTGTGCACCTTAAGTCGGGGCGGGGTGCCAAAGAACAGAAGATCCGAGACGATCAGGCAAAGGTCATTGGGCAATTCATCAGGGAATTTCGGGAAGAGAGCAGGGAAGACATCCTGTTACTCGGCGATTTCAACATGATTCCTGGTCAAGATGTCAGTAACTTCCACCATCTTGGTAGCAACGACCTGATGAATTTTCTGTCATCATGGGACCTTCAAGCACGTTTTTCACACATCCTGGAGGCTGGTAGAGCAAACCTGCTGGATGGCTTTGCGATAAGTCGGACTTACAGTACCGAGTACATTCGCGGGAGCCTTCGTATATTTCCAATGCACTGGAGTATGGACATCGGTCGGGAGCGGTTTCGAGAGACCGTCTCGGACCATTTGCCGTTCGTTGCTTCGTTCAGAATTGATCGAGCTCGAGATTAGGAAATAGGGTGCCCCCGTTCCTAAGAAAGCTTGAAAAGAACAACCTCCCCCGGGCAGTTAAAACGGACGGGTACTCCGGACGTTCCAACGCCGGAGCTGGTGTAACCGCACATCTCCTTGTATTTCCACAGGCCACCGGCCATTTTTCTGGGAGCGCGGCTGTGCGTAATAATAGGGCCGTCGTAAAAAGGAAGGCGAATCTGCCCTCCGTGGGTATGTCCGCATAGATAGAGGCGGGCCATGTGCTGAGCAGCATCCCTGTAAGCTTCAGGCGAGTGGGCGATAAAGATGTTGAATGCGTCTTTGGGCACCTCATTGAAAGCTGATTTCAGATCGTGTGTTCTATAATAGTGCGGATCATCCACGCCCACCAGCCAGATAGTCTCGTTGTCACGCTTCAAAGGATAGGCATCATTTACAAGCATACATATGCCGGCATCCTCAAGATCAGGAATAATCTCAATGCAGTCGTGATTTCCAAGCACTCCAAAGACCCCGTCTTTTGCCTTGATGTTTTTGACTATCTGCCGAAGCTGCCGGGTGGCCGGAAATGAAGATCCATACATTTCGGCGCGAATATCCCCTCCTATAATACAACAGTCACATTCTATACCTGAAACAATCTCAATGACACGTTCAGTAATTCCTGACAAGCCATCAAGATGAAGATCGCACAGAAAGAGTATGCGGTAGGAATCAAACGAGGCAGGCAGGTCCGGAAATCGTAAATCTATTTGGCGAAACCGCACATCTAATGCGTTGCGGACACCTGTATCATACTTGTTGATAAGTTTAAAAAAACCGGCCGTTATCCATTCATAATAGATAATATTTTCAAAATTAAGATAGCGCTGCAAAGGTGGAAGAGCAATGTGGCATGCACGCCATGCCTTGAAACGGGTGCTGGATTTTACAAGGCGCAGATTCTTTTCATGGGGTGCCAGGGGGGTTTCTTTCTTAAAAAAGCGCGCCCCAAAATGTGTAATCGGAACAAAAAGGATAAGCAAAATAATAATCAGAGCCCAGTCCAGTGAAAAATAATACTTAACAAACAACAGAGGAAAAAGGCCCTCAAATAGTTGATCAAGGATCGGTACCGCAGTGCCGCTCGCCAGTTCAAACCTTCTTTTAAAAAAACTGCTCAGGGAATCTCCCAGCATCGAGAAGAATCCGATACAGAACCCCACAATGAGAGGCAGCCCCAAAAATGCACTGAGTAAAGTTCCTGCTGCCATGCTTCCAATAATTCCGCGGATAGTCTTGTGGCTGCCCAGCAACGGTTTTCCGTCCAAAAATGTCCGGTTCCGGTCGATCGGCCAGTTCCATCTATCTTCCAATAAAAACGCAATAACAGGAGGGGCTGCATTGACGGCAAAAAGAAGGATTATGATCTTAAGGCTGATGGGTATAATAGTGAAATCTCCTTATTTAGTGTCTGAACGAAAACTGCTGATTTTTCCAATTTCTGCGTCAGGCTTAAAATTTAATCCTCAAAATACTCCATGTATTCCTGCGGTTAAAATTTGCGCCTTCCTTGAACTTGATAGTAGGGGCGACCCTTGTGGTCGCCCTAATCGAATCAGGGCGATCACAAGGATCGCCCCTACAAAAAAAACAATATAATTACAACCTGAAAGTTCGCACCGAAGGAGCGCTAATTTAAA
>Ga0255371_10051_pt2 | contig 17961 bp, 19 predicted proteins | sample ANMaggSSYBR01I12_FD_182097 | JGI IMG/M metagenome (GOLD analysis project Ga0255371, IMG submission 182097) | Sediment cell enrichment communities from methane seep in Santa Monica Basin, California, United Staets - ANME aggregate JGI... | ecosystem: Environmental > Aquatic > Marine > Cold seeps >...
CAGGAACAATCCTGGGGATAAGCAGGGCTGCAGGAGAAACAGCACCTATTATGTTTACTGCCGCGGTGTTCTTTACACCCAGTTTGCCCGTATCTATATTTGATGAAGTAATGGCATTGCCATACCATATTTATGTTCTTGCTACAGCCGGGACAGAGATCGAAGCAACGCGTCATCTGCAATACGGTACAGCGCTCGTGCTGATATTTCTTGTTCTGGGTATGAATCTTATTGCAATAATTTATCGTTTCCGTCTCAGAAAGCGTATGCAGTAATAAGAGTGTCTAAAGTGTACTAAAGCGCCTAAAGTTAAGGAATTCTGCTATTTTATATGGGTTTTCTCATTCCCACGCTGGAGCATTGTAACTATGCAAGAACTAACCCATTATAAAAAGTGTAAACCGGAAAATGAAGGATTAAAGCGATTGCAAATCCTTGTAGCTTTTTATCAATCAGCACGCCGAAGGCGTACCACAACTTTAGCTCACTTTAGGCATTTTAGGCACTTAACAGTGTGTTAGGGTACCTTTGGACTAATATAAACAAGCCACCCCTTTTGGGGAAAGTGTTACGTATAAGGAAGTTCTGTGGATAAACCTGTAAAAATAGAAGTAAAAAATCTGAATTTTTATTATGGTAAGTTTCAAGCGCTGCAGAATAATTCTCTTGATTTTCGTATAAATGAGGTGTCTGCTCTTATTGGGCCGTCAGGCTGCGGGAAAAGTACTTTTTTGCGTTGTTTGAACCGGATGAACGATTTGATTTCAATAAGCAGAGTGGAAGGTAATATTTTATTAGACGGCTTAGATATCTATGATCCTTCAGTTGACGTGGTAATGCTTAGAAGCCGGATCGGCATGGTATTTCAAAAACCAAATCCCTTTCCTAAAACAATTTTTGAGAATGTGGCTTATGGTTTAAGAGTAAATGGCATTAAAGATAAGGGCCTTATTGAAAACCGAGTGGAAGAGAGTCTTAAGCTGGCGGCTATCTGGGATGAGGTTAAAGATAGAATGCATGAATCAGCTCTTGGGCTTTCAGGAGGGCAGCAGCAGAGACTGTGTATAGCAAGGGCGCTGGCTGTGGAGCCCGAAATATTGCTAATGGATGAACCTTGCTCGGCTCTTGATCCTATTGCTACGCAAAAAATAGAAGAATTAATTCATCAATTGAAGAAATCATTTACCATTATAATTGTAACTCATAACATGCAGCAGGCAGCCAGGGTTTCAGACATAACAGCCTTTTTCTATCTGGGAGAACTTATTGAAACAGGTGAAACCAATACCATTTTTACAAGGCCGAAACTTAAGCAAACAGAAGATTACATCACCGGAAGGTTCGGGTAACAAACGGGGAAATTATTATGACCATACATTTTCAAAGAGAATTGGAAAAAATAAAAAAAAGAATTCTTTCTCTTGGCGCTATGGTTGAGGAACGTGTTCGCATGGTAATAAAGGCTTTAGAGTTAAGAGATGCTGATATTGCTGAAAGGATAATAAAATCAGATCATGAAATAGATGAGATGGAAGTAGAGATAGAAGAAGAATGCCTGAAAATTTTGGCCTTGTATCAGCCTGTTGCTATTGATCTGAGATTTCTTACCGCGGTAATTAAGATAAATAATGATCTGGAAAGGGTTGCTGATGAGGCGGTGAACATCGCAGAACGTGTGCGGGTTATTGCCAAAAGGCAAAGGCTTGATATCCCTTTTAATCATTCTCTGATGGCGGAAAAGAGCGAATACATGCTCAAGAAGAGCCTGGATGCCTTTGTGAACATGGATGTGGACGTCGCTTTGCGTGTTTGCGCCTTAGACGATGAGGTGGATAATATGATGAATGAAGCCTATGACGTGGTCAAACATGCTATTGGCAAGCACCCTGATCGTGTGAGTTATCTGATTAACCTGCTTTTGGTTTCCCGCCACCTTGAGCGGATAGCAGACCATGCCACAAATATCGCAGAAGAAGTAATCTATCTTGTAGAAGGAGAGATTGTCCGGCACGGAAATTATTTATGAGGGAAAAGTTCAAGTTTCAAGGCGTGAACGGCTACAAAAGACATAAGAAGGATTTCCACGCCCGCCATTGATATGCTCATGCGCTATCACTGGCCTAGTAATGTGCGGGAGCTTGAAAACTGTATGGAACGGGCAGTACTTCTTTGTAGTGATCATGTAATTCACAGCTACCACTTACCACCCCACTACACAGACAGCCGAAGAATCGGGTACAGTTTCCTCCGGCTCTTTAGAGGCAGCTATATCTACATTTGAAAGAGATATGATTATTGATGCACTAAAGAGCACCCGAGGGAGTAAAAATCCCCGCCCAAAGGACGGGGCTTTGGTTTGCCCCTAAAAGGTGCTACTACAGACCGCATACAACGATAGGCCCAGTGACTAAAAATTAGTAATTAACCGCCCCCCCTTGCATTGTGGCTAAAAACAGCCGCCGATTAATCACAAATCCCCTTTTTGAGACACGCACATTTTAGCAAAAAGGACAGCGACATTATCAATTAGACATTGAACAAATAACATCTCCAGGAAATGGCTCACCATAATCTCGGTACAGGCAGAGCCAAAGCTACCCCCGCCCATAGGGCGCGGTTATCCAAGTTCTAATATAAGCGCAGCAGCAAGGCTTCTTGATACATCTGAGAGAATCGTCGGGCTCAGATTAAAGAAATATCGGATTGAACCTAAACAATATAGATAATTTGTTTTTTTTGTCGGTTTATATCTTTCCTGCAGGCCATCTTTTTTTGTCTTGACAGAATTGTATCTTATTGATGTACAATAAAACTACATGAAACTATTAATGGATGCTGACTGCCTTATCAGGCTTACAAAGGCTGGTCTAAAAGATTTTGTGGGAAACAGAGACACTATCTTTATCCCTGATGTGGTACAGAAAGAGGTTGTTGATGCAGGGAAAGAGAAAGGATGTCCGGACGCATTTATAGTGAAAAAAAATATTAAGGCTAACATAATTGGCTCAACCGGAACTGGTGTGGTAAATTGACCCTCTTTTTGCCGTTTTCTCGTTGTTTTACAGGTAGTTATTTCAAAATCAAAAAAGTGCCATTTTTTATTGTATAGGAAATTATAAAATTGATGCTTTCAATCTATTGAAACTATGATATATAAGATGGCTGTATGGCAGCCAGGTCAATAAAAACAATATTTCGTGATCTTTGGTATATAATATTTACTGAGTTATCAGTTATATATTCAAAACCACATTGGAATTCGATTGTTGAAAATGTTGAAAAGATGATCGGGTGTGGTGATTCTTCCAACGGGTATGCTGAATATGTTTGTCCGTTTTTACGTTCTCAGCGCCCTTCCTTTAATATTTTGGAGAGATTTTTATCTCGCTTTATCAAGCGAGCTAATTTCCATGCTTTTTCCTTTTCCAGATCAGACATAACCATAAAAAGATTTCTAATATCCTCATTGTCTTGCGGCCCACCAGCCATCAGCTTCATGCCAACCAGATATTCCTTTGGATATGGATAAAGAGGGCCTGTATGGGGAGCGCTCATACTTTTTAAGCCTTCCAGCTCCCATTGATAATTTGCAATTAATATATCAAGTTTTTTGAATCGTTTTTCCGGATCAGTTATGATTATCAGATCATGTTTTAAGGGATCAAAAGGATCTTTAGATGCTTCAAAAGATTTAATCTCAAACCGCTTTCCAAGTTCTTGCTTTAAGAATGATGCGAATGCCTTTCCTAACTCGTTAATACTATTTTTTTCGTCACCACAATAAAAGAGCATGTCAAGATCAATTGTTGTTCTGGGTATGCCATGCATAATAACGGCCTCACCGCCGATAATCGCAGCAAGCCTTATAACATTAGCCTGCTTTGAAAAATTATCAATGCAATCTGTCACTATTTTCAATAAGCTTTTCATATGCTTCTTCCTGTGAAATACTATACATCTGTGCCATCCGCTCCAAGGTCTCATCCAGGCGCTTTTCTGCCTCTGATGATCTCTCCTCAGGCGTCAACCTTAAGAAGGCTTCTATCATTTCAATCCATTTTTTCTTCATAATATCAGACATAAAGACCTCTTCTCACAACAATTTCTATCAAAGTTATTTCGTCCCTGTTTCTTATTTCGCTTTGCTCACCAGTTGTTTCAGGGGGACTTCAAATAGTGCCTGAACGAAAACTGCTAATTTTCCCAATTTCTGCGTCAGGCTTAAATTTTAATCCTCGAAATACTCCATGTATTCCTGTGATTAAAATTTGCGCCTTCCTTGAACTCGAAAAAATTTTCTAGTTTTTTTTCGGGCACTAAATATGATAATATTATCATTTTTGTAAACAGCCATTATATATATCAATATCAAACTAAATGCCACAGTTAATAATATATAGACTGTCACATATTAAATTTCACTGCGTTATCGGTCGTCGGCGTATTACAAATACAGCCTTCTCCCTTCTAATTCGCTTAAAAAAGTAGTGTATTGTCTAATTAATAACCACAACATATTGTGCTTAATGCTATATGGCAGTATAAATAAAGCAAATCACACAAAGACCTCTTGCAAAAACACGAAGAAATCATACCACAATACAACATATTGTGATTGAATTTAAAAAAAAATCACACTTTGCAGGTATCGGCAAGAGTCTCATGATAATTAAATTTTTACAATAATGAGACAATATTTTTTAATAGCCTGAAATATCACATAATTCTTTGAAGTTCAAAATTAAACTTTTACCCATTTTTTTAAGCGAATTAGAAGTTCTCCCTCTAGCCTTGTGCAATTTAATATGTGACAGTCTATGGTTTAGTCCAGCAATCTTTGTTTCAGGGGTGCGAAGCTTGAGTTATTTCCATTACTGCATATCCATTAGATTCATAAACAGGCTCCCAGCATTCTTTCACAAGATCCAGAAAGCGGATAATTGTCTTTTCAGGAAAATTGTCATGCAAATATTTATTAACAAGCTCGGTTCGCATCAGAATATGGGTGCAATATGCACTAAATAATGTGTACTAACCCTGATACGTATTTGAAATGCTGATCTTTCGAGAATAATTTTAGCCCATACTGCAATGCGACGGAAGCAATCCATATATCATTAGTCGGTATCGGTTTTCCATTTTCCTTTAAACTATTTAGGACTTCAGCATAAAATTCTGCTGTATCCTCATCAATGCTATACATCTTCACACGTGGTGTATCCAAAAATTCTTCCAGCTCTTTTCTATTTTCCAGCTCTCGATTGCCGCCTTTGAAACCGGATAGCAGTTCGCCAATACTAACAGCACAAATTCCTATTTCATGAGATTGCTGCAAAACCGCAATGGTTTCAGTCTCTCCCTTCATGGCATATGAGTAAATATTCGTATCAATCAGAACTTTTTTCATAACCAGAGCTCCTTGTCTATTTTCCTTTCCGCATCAATTTTTCCCTGAATCTTATCAAATTCCTCTTGAGACCACCTTCCAAACATATGGTCTAAGTCATGGTATACTACTGTAAACTTTTTTTCTTTCATCAAGCCGAAATGCTGCCTCATTGTATCTATGACAACCTGATTTACACTTTTACCTTTCTGCTTGGCTGCCTGTTTCATTTTTTCCGACAGAACAGAATCTATTCCCCTTACAGTTATTGTTTTCATTGTGTTTTCTCCCTTATTAAATGACATCACAAGTTGCAATCATTATGACATTAAATTATACAACCATATTCAAAATGTCAAATAATTTATTTACCCTTTGGGCCTTTGAGCCTTAGTGGCAAAACTATTATTGAAATTCTAATTTTTTTTGCCTTAAGCAAGATGATACCAATTTCACTCACGAAGTTAAACCTTGACAGTCGGAGGCAATGGATGTATTACGAAAATAACAATATTCGTAATACTGGAGAATTGACATGCCTATAGTAACATCAACAATAAAGGGCCAGATTGTTATTCCCGCACCGATTCGGGCAAGGTTTAAGATCAAGAAGGGCACGCAAGTCAACGTCTATGAGGATGGAAATAGAATCATCGTGGAGCCACTTGAAGACGATCCAATCAAAGAAGGGCGTGGCATGCTGAAGACAAAAGGAAAAATCCTGAGAGCCCTTGTGGAGGACAGGAAGAAGGAAGCGGAACTGTGAAGAAATATGTGATGGACAGTTTTGCGATGATCGCTTTTTTCGAAGATGAACCTGGGGCCGACAAGGTAGCGCTGATTTTGAAGTCACTAATGGATCGGAAGGCTAAGGCATACATGTCAGTGATCAACTGGGGTGAAATTTACTACAATACCCTGAGAGAGCAAGGAGTTGAAATTGCAGAGAAAGTAATTGGACAGCTCAAACAATATCCTATTGAATTAGTAGATGCTGACCAAAAGTTGACTTACGAAGCAGCCAAATTGAAAGGTAGATACAAGATAGCTTATGCCGACTGTTTTGCTGCGGCCCTTTCACATAGACTAAAGGCAGTAGTAGTTACAGGTGACCCTGAGTTCAAGAATCTCGAGGACGAATATTCGATTCAATGGCTGAAGACCAGGTCTTCTTAGAGTTGAGCCTCCATTTTAAACCTAATTTGAGCGATTTTTTGCGAAGAAATGTGCCAAGATTTTGATGCAGCAAGGTTTGCGAAAAGCGTAGGCATAGCAATGGATATATCAAGACTTTTCGCAAGTCCTTGATGCGCAATAGATTGGTGCAAGTCGAGTAAAAAATAGCTCAACTTAGGTTTAAATAAGCCAAATATGAGTATAGTTTCCCTTTTTTAGAACTGGCTGGCGTTGAATACAGTATTCCGAATGATGATGAAGATTTGTTAACATGGGAAGAAGCTTTCCCTGAGATAGGACCGGGAGATATTCTCCAGGGAGCCAGAGACCGTGAGGGATTGACTCAGACCGAACTGGCAGCAAAAATAGGTGTAAAACCCCATCATATTTCTGAGATGGAGAAGGGGAAACGTTCCATAGGTAAAAATATGGCCAAGCGTCTAGCAAAGGCGCTTAATACCGGATACAAGGTTTTTTTATAGTTATAGCAAAACCATTACTGAAATTCTACCTTTTTCCGCCTTAATCAACAAGACCGCCGACAAAGAGCGGGGCGTAATCCTTGCATCCAGCCATGCAAGCAACATATAAAATCGATTGGCCCACTTGATAAATTGACCAAAAATATTCATTAACCCGGAGGTGTTTGTCTGGGTTGTTTTTTTACTGTCTGTTAATCGATCTTTCATCTCAGAAAGTTCATAGCGGCGAAAGTGATTTACAAAGCGGTCATCATTGGCAAAATTGGAAGGGTCTTAGCGATAGCAATTGTCTCGTCCCGGCTGCCGTCATCAACCACTATGATCGAGATCTACTATGCCTTGGGCCATAACCTCATCATAAGTCTTTTTAAGGGTCTGGGTTGCATTGTATGCAGGCATTAGCATTACCACTATGATTTTCTTATCTTTTAACATAAAATTATTTACTCAAGTTTTGCACATCTTCTTTACGCTGATGTCTGCATTGAGGTTAGCGAATGATCTTGCCTTCCCATAAATCACGCAGGAAATTTCTATATGGCATTATTCGTATCCGGCCATGAACTCTTTCTTCCCTTTCATTGCATACAACTAATGCCTTCCGTGGCAAATATTCCTCTATAAAGGCGTTCAGGGGCTGTAAATCCCTTTTCTCGATACGGGTCGAGCCCTTTACTTCGATTGCAACTTCGCCTCCACCCAGCACAAAGTCGACTTCCAGGCCTGATTTTGTCCTCCAGAAATTGATTTCATAATCGATTTCATTGTAGGAATTGTAAGCCGCAATCTCCATCAAAATAAAATGCTCAAATGCTTTCCCGAACAATTCACCCTTTTCTTCTTCAATATGCCGCTTTGTTACGGCGTCTGCAACTCCCACATCAAACAAGTAGAATTTTGCTGCCTTGCTGATGACCTGTCGGTTTTGCCTCCTCTTAAAGGGTTCTACCATAGCGCCTAAAAGCGTATCCACGAGGATCTGGTAATACTCCTTTACAGTTTTGGAATTTACACCGCAGTCACGTGCTATATTGGAATAATTCGTAAGCTCTCCGTGTGAGTAAGCCATAGCATCAAAAAACCTGGAAAATGCGGGAATGTTCCGGGTTAACCCCTCATCAAAAACCTCTTCTTTTAAATAATCCTGTGTATAGGCCCTCAAGGATTTCTTATAGTTTTCCCTAAGATAATGATCCGGTATCATACCGCGATTTAATACTCTCAACAGATCCCAGTTCTCCAGTTCAAACGTAACAAATGGAAACATCTCATAACGCCATGCCCGGCCCCCAAGAAGGTTAGCCTTTCCTCTCTTCAGCTTTCGTGCGCTTGATCCGCAGAGTATAAAGCTCAAACCCTTATTTTCAATCAGCCAGTGTACTTCGTCTAAGAGTTGAGGAATCTTCTGCACTTCATCCAGTATCACAGGGTAATTCAGGACATCAGCGCCCTTTGCAAGCAGCTGTTCCCGCAAAAGAGCAGGTTTCTTGGAGAATTCAAGAAACAGATCGGTTTGGAGAAAATTATACACAAGGCTGCCTGGAAACCTTGCTTTCAGATAAGTCGATTTTCCTGTCTTTCTTGGCCCCCATAAAAAAGCAGACTGCCGTGTCGGAAGATCGATATTCAGGATTCTCTTGATATTTTCCATTTTTGCACATCGCTCCAATTTGGTTAAACTAATTCGGAACATAGTGCAAACCAGTATGGCGGTCAAGAAGAAATATCATTTAACAATCTCCCCAGCCGACTGGCCGCATAAATCGGTACATACAACCGTAAGCCGTGTGTCTTTACATTCCAGACACTCAGAGCGATGCTCTGTTATGGTACTTTTTTCAAGGACTTTTTGCACGCATATAGTATTTTTTACAACTTTGCGTTGCCATGTAGTTTGTGCCTAAATCGAGCGATTTTTTACTCGACCTGCACCAATCTTTTGCGCACCAAGGACTTGCGAAAAGTCTCAACATATCCATTGGTATGCCTGCGCTTTTCGCAAACCTTGCTGCATCAAGATCTTGGCACATTTCTTCGCAAAAAATCGCTTAACTTAGGTTATATTAACGATTTCGTTTTATTCATAATTACACTCCTACCCTGGCTGAATTTATAAACAAAACAATCCTTATTTACTATTCAGGATTTGGACATTTTCCACTTTGTATTTAAACCTATCTATGTTCATCTGTGCCTGCCCCGTAGGTCAGATGATCGTACTGGGGTGAATCTGCGGCTGAATGGTTACTTCTTTTCCGCCTTAATCAATAAGACCGCCGACAAAGAACGGGGCGTAATCCTCGCATCCAGCCATACAAGCAATATATAAAATCGATTAGCCCATTTAAAAAATTGACTAAAAATATTCATTAACCCAGAGGTGTTTGTCTGGGTTGTTTTTTTACTTCTGATTTTTTGTATTAAGGACAGACCATTCCGCACCGTTTTAGGTACAGTTTTCGTCGTGGCTTTGGATGCGCTGTCGGTGTAACCAGTTGAAAAATTAGGACATTTCACTGCGGTGTAAATAGCCATTCCGAACAAAATGTAAACCCCCCTAATCGAATAGTCGCAAAACGGGCGACCTGAGCTCTAACCCCTCTATAAATAAGGAGATTTTATTCTTGTGGTAGAAATCCTATCTCCGGCCATTCTGGATTCCGAGCTTGTCTGATTATGACCATTGTTCATTATTTTTATTGTTTCAATGGGTTATCTCAAATTGAGGCAAATTCTCCATGTTCGGTATGGGGGTTTACAAAAAAGTTTGATTTATCCAGGTTAGGCATTTACAATCTGGGCAATGCTCTTCACCCAGAAACAAATGAGCTATCTGGTTGAGCTTCCTTTAATGGGACAGGAAGAACTTCAGGCCGCGATTGGTCGTCTTCTGCAGAGTCGTTCTGAACACGGGCTCAACAGGGTTACCTATTGGGGAGATCTTGGACTGAAGGTGAAATTCGAAAACCAGTATGCCGAGAACACCTGAACGAGGTAGACCAAAAATATGTATTAGGATCTGTCCTGAAAACGGTGCGGAATGGTCTGAAGGAGAAACAATATACTACAAAGATCATTGTAATCTTTTCCAGGGGACCCAATACTTTGTGTATATTAATCGGCCTAAATCCCGCATCTATCAATCGAGTCTTCATCTCAGAAAGTTCATAGCGCCGAAAGTGATTTACAAAGCGGTCATCATTGGCAAAATATGATTTTTTATGCGGGAAGGTTACGACAAGCCTGCCGGTTGGACTCATGACTCCGGCTAATTCATTTTATATAAAAGTATTACAGCAAACAGCGCAAAAGTCAAAAGAATCTAATGCTTCAACGAAATATCAGACCTGTGATGAGCAACTCAGCCCGTATGGCGGGCTTTGGGCAGTGATCAAGTTTTTTGATTTGGTTAAGTTTAAAGTAATTATGAGCATCCTGCGGAAGCGAGTTTGGCAGTTGTGCAGTATTAAATGATTATGGTCTCATTAGTAACTCAACTTTTGTAGAACAATTTGTGCAAACATTGCTAATCTTGGCATTAAAGGCCGAAGGTTGTGTTCCAGTGTGCGCCATAAACCATAACTCCATCCCGGCGACAGGCTTTTTAAGGAAACACCCCCGGAAACAATATAGGAAAAAGGCATCATAAGTTTGACCGCCTTAAGACGCCACTGAGGAAATTCGGATTCAAACCGTTTTCGATCCCTTTGAAAAACAATCCACGGTAAAGCGGTGTTTGCTCCTGAAAGCGGTCCTCTTTGCTGAAACTCCCATTTCATGGTCTCTGGACTAAAAGGCTCATGATGTAATTTGGAATATATCAGTCGAGACCATGATGTCACCCATGGTTCTATCATTACGATTGTGCCGCCGAGACGCACACACCGTGCCGCTTCCCACAAAAAGCGTTGAGGGTTCGGGAAATGGTGGAATACATTCGTCATAATTATAGCACGCAAAGTAAGATCTCTAAACGGTAAATGACCACCATCCAACACGAGATTAACACCAGAAGACCAAAAAACATCAGAAGTTATTATATCGGGAATGTGATCATTCATGAACCCTGCTCCAGATCCGATTTCCAAAACAGATCCCGAGCCCGTTGGTAAAGCTGCATCTATTGCGCTATACCATTCCAAATAGATCTTACGCAAAAAACTTTTCTCTTGAATGACCTGTCGACGAAGTTCTGTGGTCTTTGGGTTATCAATATCCATTCCTCGCGTCAAAGGGTTTGATAACCAGGATTTAAGCGTCACATGGTACTCCCTGTCTTTAGTGATGAATAAAATTTCAAAAAACAATATTTCATATTATTTTTCATCATGTTGCATTAGTTGCTTTAAAATCAAAAGATTATCTCTGGCCTCCTTGCAATCAGGTTCGAGTTGTATTGCTTTTGAAAAAAAATCATTGGATTTTTGCAGTTTTCCTTTTTGTGCAAGTATAATCCCTATTTCATTGTAAGCTGGAGCATAGCCGGGGTTTATTCTAATGACTTCTTCAAAATGGCGTATTGCTTTATTAAATTTGCCACGCTTCGCCAGAACATCTCCAAGTTTATAGTGAGAATCCCAATTCTCAGAATTTATCACAAGAGCTTTACTGAAATAGCGAGCAGCTTCTTTTAAATTACCTTTTTTAGTTAGTGCAACGCCAAGGTTTTTAATAGCTTCTGATGTATCAGGTTTAATATTTAGAGCTTTTTTATAATGAAAAATTGCTTTATTGAATTCTCCTTTCTCAAACAGGGTTATGCCTAAATTATTATGCGCCATACAGTTGTTTTTAGTTACTTTAATAGCGTTTTCAAAGAGTGTAATGCTGTTTTTCCAGTGAGATGCTTGCATGAAGCTCAGCACTGTCAGGGCTAAAATGACCGCTATAGCGAGAATGGTAAGCATAATCTTTTTATGAGTCCATTTTTTTAGAAGATCTGAACCGCCCCATGCTAATATAATAAAGATTCCAACAAGAGGGACATATGCCCAGCGGTCAGCCATGGACGGCCAAAGTCCGGCCTGTTTTAACCCAATAACCGGAATAAGGGTTCCAAGAAACCATAGCCATCCCATGCACAGATATGGCTTTTTTCTAAGGTTCAGAAGCACAAGAAATGAAATAGAAGCCAGGAACAAACCAGCTCCCAATATTTGCCAGATAGGCAAAGTATCAGGAAATGGATAAAAAATCGCCAGGTTTTTGGGCCAAATCATCTTTTCAATGTATTTTACATATGATACCAGAGCGTTTGCAATTCTGAGCTGCATTGGTACCGATTCCATGGATACTACTATTTCATAGCGATGAACAGATAAAGAGGATATATATACTGAAACTGCGGAAAGAGCGAAAAAGGGAATCTTTTCAAGGATAAGATTAAATGGAGATTGATGCCGGAGACGTTCAAGAGGCCAGTAGTCAAGCAAAAGGAGAACAAACGGCAAGGTTACGAGCATTGGTTTAGCCATAAGGCCAAGCATTAAGAATAATAATGTAAGAAGATATCTATAAAGACTGGGACGTGTGGTGTAATGAACGTATGCGAGCATAGTCAGCATCCAGAAAAAGGTACTCAACACATTTTTCCGCTCAGCTACCCATGCAACCGATTCTACATTGACAGGGTGCAATGCGAACAACGCTGCCACGAAAGCACTTTGCCAGAGCGCTCCGGTCATTTTTTGAAGCACAAAAAACAGCAGGATGCTGTTCACAATATGAAAAATCAAACTTGTCCGATGATGCATACCGGGTATCAGGCCGTATATTTGACAGTCCAGCATGTGAGAAAGCCATGTCAAGGGATGCCAGTATGCAATGTCAGTAAAAGAAAAAGCCCAGGAAATACTTTCCGAGGTTAGCCCTTTTTGCACGTCCTTGTTTTGGAGAACATATAAAGAGTCATCAAGATTGATAAATTCATGATAATTAATCTGCCAGTAAACGGCCAGTGTGGCTATAACAAGAAACAGACAGATCAAAACATCATAACGGATGTTGAATATGCCATCTGAATGGTTGTTTTGATTGTTCATGGTCTTTGACACCTTATATATAATGAACCTGAAAATTCGCGAATAACCGGTATGGATTCCAGCAGACCTGTGAACTATCCAGCGTACAAATGCTGTTTCATCCGGTGAACCCCCAAGTCGTTTCTTTAGCCAGGGTATGTTTTTTTGTATTCTGTCCTGTTTGTCATGTCATACAAATTTTATCCTCCCTAAAGCAAACATGACCATTCGCAGTAAAAGCAAACCATGCTTCCAGCGCTGAATGTTTGTGTCTCCGTATTTACGCTCGCCATACCGGATAGGCACCTCAATAATTTTTAAATTCAGCTTGGCTGCGCCAAACAACAAATCAAAGTCCCCAAAAGGATCAAACTCCCCAAAATAGGCACGGTTTTTAGCGATTCTTTCGTAGTCGCTTTTCCACAAAACCTTTGTGCCGCAAAGAGTATCTTTGATGGGTTGGCCAAGTAACCACGAAAATGCAAGACTAAAAAATTTATTTCCCAAAATATTCAGATAACGCATGGCCTCTTTTTCCATGGGATAGACCAACCTGACGCCATTAATAAATTCACCTTTACCTGAACATAATGCATCATAAAATCGAGGTAAAACCTCAGGAGATACAGTCAGATCAGCATCTAATATCATCAGCATTTCACCGCTTGCCCGGTCAAAGCCCAGTCGAACTGCATCCCCTTTTCCTGTCCCACTTTGTCGGAATAGTTTGCATGACTGTTCCGGATGTTCAAGCATCCCTTTTTCAATAGCTTCATATGTATTATCTTCTGAGTGCCCCTCAACAAATACAAGTTCAGTCCTCCTGCCCATCTTTGGAACACGGGTAAAAATGTTATCAATATTACCGGCCTCATTACGCGCCGGTACAATAACAGATATAGACGCTTTTCTACTTATAGACAGAGAATTGGGGCGACGTCGCGCAATAATGAAATTTGTCAGTATGAAATAATGGAACGGCCATATCTTTGCGACAATTCGATTTAAAAAACCACTAACTAATGGCAAATGCAAAGGACAAAGAACCTCTCCCCAATGGCGAATAACTTCAAAGTCAGCCAGATCAAGCAGACCGGTGATATCCTGTATCGTTAACCAGTTCTGAGTCAGTGTCGGCCTTTTTATTCCTAATCGCCGGGCCAGCTTTAGCGGCAAATCCCATACCCTGCTGTAGGTATTAAAGATAATCCGTGTGCTATTGGAAGATAGTCGTGAGATTTGTCTGAAAACGGTTTGTACGTCCCACAGGTCGTTCACCAGATCAGATAGAATGATCACGTCAAATGTATTGTTTAGACAAAAATCATGGATGTCACACTGTATGAAGTTAAGTTCAGGATGGCGTTGATGTGCATATCTGAGTATCTCTTTGGAAAAATCCACCCCGACCCCTAATGATGGTTTAAGATCGGCAAGCAAATCACCTGTTGAGCAGCCAAATTCAATTACACGTTGTCCGGGAGATACTAAAAACTTATATACTTGGGCTATTCTTTTGTGATAATAATTCCCCCAGGAACTTATAGAATCAATTTCACGTGCAACACCGTCCCAATGTTTGCGCCTTGTTTGCTGATAAACTTTTGCTGTTTTCTTCATCTACATTTCCCTATTACAATAAAGTCCATCATTATAGTTGATAAATTCATGATTTATTACATGCCATTTTATAGTTATATTTCATACTGCTTAAACATTTTCTTTATAAATAGAAGATTGTTTGTGGCTTCCTTATAACCGGGATCAATTTGGACAGCCTTGGAAAAAAAAATTTCGGCTTTCTTAATTTTTCCACGTTGTAATAAAATAATTCCTATCTGATTATATGCCTGCTTATAATTAGAGTTAATCTTAATAACCTCTGTAAAATGAGTTAATGCCTCTTTAATTTTTTTCTGCCTTAATAAGATACAGCCTAAATTATAATGAGCATCGCTATATTCAGAATCATTTTTTATGGCTGATTCATAGTAAAAAACAGCTTCATCAAACTTCTTTTGAATAACTAAAATATTCGCAAGATTATAATGCGGTTCAGCAAAATCAGGGGTAATCAGAATTGCTTTCCTGTAATGCTTTATTGCTTCTTCAAATTTGCCAAGGGCTGTGAGGACATTAGCTGTATTATTATGGATTCCTGCGTCTTTCGGGTCTATTTTAAGCGCTTCCATATAATAATTATAAGCTTCTTCAAATCTACCAAGCTTGTACAGAGTCATGCCAAGATTATCAAACGCAGTTAAGTATTTCGGTCTAATTTGCAATGCTTTCTTAAAATGAAAAACAGCATCATTTAATTTGCCGTCACGCATCAGAGCTAATCCCAAATCATTATAAGCCAGCCAGTTGTGATCTGTTGCTCTAACAGCATTTTCAAAGAGTGTGATGTTGTTTTTCCAGTGAGATGCCTGATGGAAGCTTTGTGTTGTTAATACTAAAAAGATTGACATTGCAAGAATAGAAGAAACAATCTTTTTGTTAGTCCATTTTTTTAGAAGATCTGAACCGCCCCATGCTAATATAATAAAAATTCCAACAAGAGGGACATATGCCCAGCGGTCAGCCATGGCCGGCCAAAGTCCGGCCTGTTTTAACCCAATAACTGGAATAAGGGTTCCAAGAAACCATAGCCATCCTATACACAGATATGGCTTTTTTCTAAGGTTCAGAAGCACCAGAAATGAAATAGAAGCCAGAAACAAACCAGCTCCCAATATTTGCCAGACAGGCAAAGTATCAGGAAATGGATAAAAAACCGCCAGGTTTTTTGGCCAGATCGTCTTTTCAATGTATTTTACATATGATACCAGAGCGTTTGCAACCCGGAGCTTCATTGGCACCAATTCCATGGATACTACTATTTCATAGCGATGAACAGATAAAGAGGATATATATGCTGAAACCGCGGAAAGAGCAAAAAAAGGAATCTTTTCAAGGATAAGATTAAATGGAGATTGATGTCGGAGACGTTCAAGAGGCCAGTAGTCAAGCAAAAGGAGAACAAACGGCAAGGTCACGAGCATTGGTTTAGCCATAAGGCCAAGCATTAAGAGTAATAATGTAAGGAGATATCTATAAAGGCTGGGGCGTGTGGTGTAATGAACGTAGGCCAGCATAGTCAGCATCCAGAAAAAGGTGCTCAAGAGATTCTTCCGCTCAGCTACCCATGCAACCGATTCTACATTGATAGGATGCAATGCGAACAACGCGGCGACAAATGCGCTTTGCCAGAGCGCTTTTGTCATATATTGAAGAATGAAAAAAAGAAGCAGGGTATTTGCTATATGAATCTGCAAGCTGGTCCAGTGGTGACCCATTGGGTTCAACCCGTAAAGCTCGCAGTCCAGCATGTGAGAAAGCCATGTCATGGGATGCCAGTATGCGATGTCAGTAAAAGAAAAAGCCCAGGCAATACCATCAATTGTTAAGCCGGACTGAACTTTAGGGTTTGCAGCAACATATCCTAAGTCATCAAGGTTAACAAAATCAAAATTTTTAACCTGCCAGTAAGTGATTAGAATTGTAAGAATTAAAAGCAGACAAACAGAAAGGATTTTATAATGATGCTTAATATCGATAAATTGATGCATAGTTTAAAATTTTTGCATCACAAAATTGTTTATCGCAGGCATAGCCTTGCTACACCTGCGATAAATTCAGTATTTGAACAAAAAATGTCATTCCAGAAAGGCAACTATTTAAGATCAGTCAATACCGCCATCAGAGTTGATCATGTAAGTTACTGTTCCAGTATTAGTATGATAGAATGTCATACCAGGTGTTATTACGCCGCTGGCATCAATTGCCAGGGCTGTTCCACCCGTTGTTATCTCATCATTGGCGCTAAAACCTGCAGGTGGTGCAGCATAAGAACCAGTATCCGCGTGCTCAGCCATAGCCGCAGTGATAAAATTCCTTGCTTCTGACTCAGCAGCGGTATTCGCACCCCTTGACCTATACGCAAGAAAATTAGGAATAGCAATGGCCGCCAGGATACCGATGATCGCGATAACGATCATCAGCTCGATGAGTGTAAAACCTTTTTCATTCCTTGCTTTTCTTTGTCTAAGTTTTCTAATCATTTTAAACCTCCTTTTTTAGCTGTTTTTTTGATTTGTTAGTCATTTTTATTTCGGTTTTGTAATTAGATAAAAGCAAGTAGCGTGCCATATTGTTTTACTGCATGTTGTTTTGTTAATAAAAGGCTGTAAAATTTTTAATCCGCAGATTACGCAGATTTTTGTAAACCGTTGGATTTAATTGCCTGAAGCTTGCTGCGGGACAGTTCATTTACAAACTGTTATATGCAATATTTTTTAAAAGGCGTGATTTGTATCTTCCTGACTGCGACAACAAAACCAGTGATTTTCACCGGATTGGTTGTGAAAATCACCATAGATCGAAGAGCAAAGAAATTTCTTTTTTTGACAGGATATACAGGATGATCAGGATTTGTAACTATTCAGGTAGGCACAGAGGGGCAGAGAAAAAACCATGAAAGCTATTGAGAATTCCAGACAAGGTAAGGGCTCGGAAAAAAATAACTTGGCATTTTTGCATCCCGACCTCACCATATCTTTAACCGATCTTCAATCGCAAAAGTCCTCGAAATAGCTCGCTATTCCTGCGATTTTGCTCAATCAGATCGATTAAATCTACGGCAAATTCGGGCGCAAATTTTACCAAGTTATTTTTTTCCGAGCCCTAAGGGGAAGGCATTTCCCACACCTCAAGAGCTTTTTGATGATCTTGGAATATGAAGATATAATGAGATCAATCAGACGTGATACACAGTTCAATGCGTTGTCCGACCCAGAACCTTGTTTAGCCATCCCTTGAATTGGTCCAAGGATTCACACCTTAAGGTTTTTCTGAA
>Ga0255371_10063_pt1 | contig 17933 bp, 17 predicted proteins | sample ANMaggSSYBR01I12_FD_182097 | JGI IMG/M metagenome (GOLD analysis project Ga0255371, IMG submission 182097) | Sediment cell enrichment communities from methane seep in Santa Monica Basin, California, United Staets - ANME aggregate JGI... | ecosystem: Environmental > Aquatic > Marine > Cold seeps >...
TACTTATAATACTTAATTTATCAGGAGGTATTTTGTAATGAAAACAAAGTTAACTCTTCTAATAGCAATTCTCATTATAGTTCCCCTGACATTTTTTGGATGTAAAACTCAGGATACATCTGAATTAAAAGAGGAAATAGCAGAACTTAAAGAGCAGATTGAGGAAATAGAAGCTGAAGCTATTGAAGAAGAAATGCTAGAGGAAGTAGAAGAAGAAACTTCACAAAGTGAAGAAGTTGCTGAAGAGGAAGCTGAAACACTGGTTCCAGAAGTAATTAATCTAACAAACCAAAAATCAGAAGATAAAGAACCCTATTGGTCGCCTGATGGAACAAAGATTATATTTTATTCTGATAGGGATGGAGATAGTGAAATATACATCATGAATGCTGATGGTTCTGAGCAGGTAAACATATCAAATAATCAGGGGGTATCAGATCTCAGCCCTTCCTGGTCATCAGAAGGTAATAAAATTGCTTATAGGTCACAAGAAAATAAAATTTCACAGATCTACACTATGAATACTGATGGTTCTGATCAAACAAATATAACCAATAATTCACAGGTTCGTGATGTTGGTCCTGATTGGTCGCCAGATGGTAAAAAGATTGCTTTTGAATCTGAAAGAGATGGTAGAGAGGAAATTTATATAATGAACTCCGATGGTACCGGTCTTATTATGGTCACAGATAATCCAGGAAAAAATTTTGGTTCTGCCTGGTCGCCAAATGGAGATAAGGTTGCCTTTGTTTCTGACATTGATGGAAGTAGAGATATCTTTGTTATAAATATCGATGGTTCGAATCAGGTCAATTTAATAAATGAACCAGAAGAAGAAAGTGGTGATCCCTGCTGGTCGCCTGATGGGGAAAAGATTGCATTTACTTCAGATAGGGATGGTAATATTGAGATTTATATCATGAATTCTGATGGTTCAGAAATATATAGGTTAACAAATAACCAGGGACAGGATACAAATCCAAACTGGTCTCCTGATGGGGAAAAGATAGCATTTACTTCAGAAAGGTTTGGGAATCAGGAGATTTTTGTTATTGATGTTAAAAATGTACTATCTTCTACTGAAAGAGGGGGAACTGAAGAAGAAGCAGTAAAAACTGATACCGATATTGGGTTAATTGAAGTACCCAGAGTTGAAGAAGAGGGTGGATATATAGAAAAGGACTCTTATGTGGGGAATGGTGAACATCTTTATGCTGGTGATACTGAAAGAAATAATATGTGTAAAGGCTTTATTAGTTTTGATATCACTGGATTTGAGGGTATTACTGTTGAGAAGGCAGTACTGACTTTTAATAGCAGCAAAGTATTAAATGATCCTTCAGATCTGGGAGATCTTGTAATTGCAGCCCACTGGTATGGTGATAATCCAGTAGTAATGATTGACTACGAGAATACAGGATCGGTGCTCCAATCTTTTAATAATCCTGATTTTATTTGTAGCAATGATTCTTTAAAATCAAAACTCCAGAAAGCAATTGATGAGTTAAATGAAGATAGAACAAGATTTCAGGTACTGGTCTATTTTACAGATAATGATTCAAATGGAAACGGTACTGCAGAGGGTTGGGAATATAATCAGGAAGATATAAAATTAGAAATTGGTATTGCAGAATAAGTTCACAGGATGGCTGGGGACATTGAACACGTTTAGAACTATTTATTACTATCAGATTATCGAATTATCACCACAGATCGAAGTATTAAATGTTGAACTTAGGACAGCTTGATTTGTTTCCTAGCTACTGCCTTCAATGAAGATACTTGCTGTCTTATAATTGAGATATTTCCTATTTCAAGTAGACATTTTGGTTTTTCCTTAGTCAAGTAGCCCATGCGTAAGCCAACACCCGCTGCTAAGATTATGGCTATCATATCACTCCTTTATCTTTCTAACTTCATCATTCAAAGTTTTATTATTACTGGTTATTATATTTGAACCTTTTGTTTTGAACTCTTCAACTTTTTCTTGAAGTGAAGGTTAGATAGAGTGAGAATTATGATTTTTCATTAAAAAATTTAACTTTAACTAAAGAAGACTTTGCTTATTTGAATTTGTCTGTTTTAAAAATATCACTATAATCTGAAGACTCATTGATTTTTTTAAAGGTAATAGTTACTGCTCTATTATTACTTATATTTTTTAGGTTGTGTATTTCTCCTGGTTCAAATAAAATTAAATCACCTTTTTTTAAAATTAATTTTTCTATAGAATAATCCTTCTCAAAATGAAATTCGACTTCACCTGATATTACATAATAGATTTCAGAAATCTTTTTATGTAAATGTTTATTCTGCTCATCACCTGGTTCTAATTCAGTAATTATTACTTCAAAATCGTTAAACAAATAATACCATCTTATCTCTTTTTCTAGTTCCTTAATAATTGCATCTATTTGTCTCTTTATTCTCATAATAATATTCTTCCCTTATAGAAAATAATTTTCTAATTCATTTTTTTAATTGTTTATTTGATTTAAATAAAATTCCATTAAATCCTAATTCTATTGATGCTTTAATATTATAATCTAAATCATCTATAAAAATCATTTCTTTTGGTTTGCATTTCATTTTTTTAATAATATGAAGAAAAATCTCTTTTTCAGGTTTTCTATATCCAGTTTTATAGGAAAGAATGAAATCATCAAATTTTTCTAAAAAAGTAAATTTACTCAAAACGTATGAAAAATGTATTTCATTAGTGTTGGAAAGAAGAACAATCTTTGTTCTTTTTTTTAAAAAACTTATTACTTCAATAATGCCACTATTTAACCAAAATATATTTCCCCATAATTCATAAAACTTCTGGAAACTTATTTTTAAGCTCAATTCCTTTTTTAAAACGTTATAAAACTCATTGGAGCTTATTTTACCTTTGTCGTAAACCTCCTCTAACGAACTATTAAATATTAAATCATAGATATAATTTTCAGAAAACTTTGATACACAGGAAAGTTTTTTACTTGCAATCATGTGATCAAAATTTAAAATAACATTTCCTAAGTCAAATATTACAACTTTAATTTTATTATTTTTCATGGAATCAAAAATTAGAGCCTTTTAACTCATCTATATTTACTCCAATCTCCTCAACTGCATTTTTTACTTTTTCATCAATTTTTAAATTAGTTTTGTTTATATTTTCTATAAATTGGAAAATCTCTTCATAGTAATGATTAAATATATATTCCTTAATTATCTCCAAAGTACCTATTAAGATATTTCTCTGTTCATCTATTAATTTAATACTTTCTGAATCCCTATACAAAATCAATAAATTAACAAGAATATTCGCCCAATAAGTTTCAAACCTTATTAAATTAATTAGACCTATTCCATGCCATCTGTCAGTGTCCCACAATAATCCTTGATTATTCTGATCAAAATACTTGGTATCTATTTTCTTAAGATCTAAAACATCAATGTTTTTATTATCTAACAAATTAACTTTATAGATATTAATATAAAAATTATCTTCATCTGTTCTATAAAGTATTTCTGAAATATTTTTTTGTTTCTCTAAAAAAATATCTACCAATCCTTCAATATTGGATTTATCTTTTACTTTTATTTCCTGAAAAGTTGGAAAATGATGAAGAAAATACCTATATTTTTGTTCTTTTAAAAGATCCTGTTCATCTTTATCAATTAAATCAAACTTCCAACTTTGAGTCGCTTTAACGTTTATCCATCCGCCTGTTATATTCGTTCTAACTGCTTGATCATATCTTTCAAGCCAAAATTCCCTTATGTCTTGATCTGTTCTCTTTGTAGCATTACTAACAGGTATGAAGTATTCCCTACACCAAAAAGCTTTTTTACCAGTAAAACCTAATGATTCCAAAGCGTTCCAATTCATAATCATTTCTGCTGGATACTTGATATTTGTTTTATTTAAAACTTCTAATACTACTTTTGGTTGGAATGGATGTTGAATAAAGATTTCAAACTCATTATTTCTTTTAAATTCATTTTTCCACTCTTCTTTTAATTCAAAATCATGTAGAAGCCATGCTCCACCTAAAGTTACTAGAAACTTCAATGAATTTTTCTCAATTAATAATTTGGTAATACCTTTATTTTTCCCCTTAAAATTTGCAAATTTCCAAGTTGAAATGGGCTCTATAAATTCTAATCCAACTTTTGCAAAAAAATGTTGTTTTACTATATTGAATTCATTATAAGTTAAAAAATTCTTAATTTCGTAAACTTTGCTATTTTTGCTTTCTAATTCTTCGAATAATTTATTTAAGATTTCTTGGCCATCTTTGAGATTACTTTTATATATATTTGTTTTTGATAATACCTTTTGTATTTTACTAGTTATGCTTGAAAATAATTCTTTGATTTCTTTTTCTTTATATGGTTGGTTATTCCCGTCTAATATTTCTTTGAACATTTCAAAAGAATATTTACTCAAAAACTTATAATCAATATCAATTAAAACATCTGGAGCTCTTTCCTCAACACAGATACTTTCATGCAAATGACGAAAATAGGATAATATAAATAAAACTTTTATTAGAATTATACCTTTTTGAGGAATCCTTCTAAAATATATTTGCTCTAATCTCTTTAAGTTATTTTTATCCTTTACAATCCTAAGTATATTCCTACCAAATGCATCAATTATTTTTACCAATAATGAAAGTCCAGCAATTATAGATGCTGTTGTAATAATCTCTGCCATATTTTTCAACTCCTTTCATAAAAAACTTCTTCTCTTAATATCTAAGTAATATCTATTAATAAATTATGACATTATTTATTTAAAAAAGATATTTATATGCAATTTTATGTGATATTTTTAAATTAGTTGTCTAATAGAATATATTATTAAGCATGGCAAAAAAAAGAGAAATAGTGTATTAAAAAGCAGAGAGTTTTGTTAATTTATTAAAATGATTTAATAATTAATTTAGAGGTTGGCTGGGGACAGTGGACAAAGTTAGAACTTTTTTATTAAGTTTAAATGAGGATATTTTTATACCGGAATTAAGTTTTTAAGAAGCTATTTTATTTATATTTATCCAAGAAATCAGATAGAATTGAAAAACAAGATTCATTTAATGGTAGGGTTCTAATTGGTATTAAAAATCCTTGAATTACTGGTCTCAAAAATAAATTATTAAAAAGCATAGAAGGAAAATATGGTTTTGGTACATATTCCCTTTCATAATCAAAAATATAACTGTTTTTACGCAAATTACCCCCTCTTATACTTTCTACAGTTGGGTGCATATAATTTGAAACAATATTGACTAACTTTTTGCATAACTCATCATTTCTGTAAAGCTGTTCCTCTGTTAATCCGCTTAATTTAATTCTTTCTTCAATAGTGGGATTACCTGAACTTCCCGGATGTCTTTCTATTGTTTTCCCTCTAAAAAACGCTTTTATTTGTCTGGAATTATCCTTGAGTTCGTCAAAATAGATAATCAATTCTACTGTTTCCAAAATCATTCTGTATTGTTGCATTAAGGGAAGGATATATCCTTGTTTATTGAAGTCATATGCAAATATTAATGAATTTAACGAACCCCCTTGTAATAAATATATTGCATGTTTTCTGTCTTCGGTACTTGTATCTATTACTTTTCTCAAATCTTTATGACAATTTATAATATCTTTGATAATTTCTGAAATTTTTTTATAATCTAACTCATTCATTTTTTACTGGTATTTAAATTAAAACAATAAAAGCAAAAATATTATATCCTGTAGCGGACAAAGTTAGAACCATAATATTGAGTTTGAATGAGGATATTTTTATACCTGAATTAGTTTTATAGGTTTAATTATTATCTACCCCCAGTGCTACTCACTATTTCTTATTGAATGGTAGCCCTAATAAAAGATAGTTGGAACTCTTTAATAAAGGATATAATACTAATAGGCAATCTACAATATGCTGCAAAATAGCCTTTTTTAGTCTTGAAGGAATAGGTTTATGTAGAAATACTTGATTTAATAGTAAAAAAGTACCAATATCTTTTGATCCTACACTTATATATAATCCCTAAGTTTATTCCAATAATTAAATAGGTAAAATTAGGAATTGATGTATACTATTAACATCAGTACCCTTGATTAAAGATTTAAAACTAAAATTATTGAATAATTATTCTATTAAATATAATATTAATATTATAAATAATTATTACTAAATAATACTAATGGATAGAAATAATTCATTCTCAGTATACATATTAGAATCTCCTTCAGATAATGATTTTTTTAATGATAGATATGAGGGAGATCTTTTAATATCATCATTAAAGTTATTAGAAATTCCTGCTGTTAAAAGGACAGTGGTTAGTGATAAGTATTTTGAAGAAGCTATTTCTGTTGATTCTATAATGGAGTTTGCATCTAGAACCCAAAGATTACCAATTATACATATTAGTGCTCATGGAAATAGAGGCGGCTTTGAATTATTAGATAGTACAATAATAGAATGGGAATTTTTAATTGATTATTTAAAACCAATTAATAAAATCCTTAATGGAAATTTGATTGTATGTATGTCAACATGTAAAGGTGGCTTTGCTCGTGAAATGATTTCCATTGAACAAGAAATAATTTTTTCTAATTTAATAGGATGCTTAGAAGATTTAGACTGGAGAGATACTTTAGTAGGTTTTTTAACGTTTTATCATTTATGTAATAAAGGAAGTTCAATAGAAGAAGCTGTAAATGGAATGAATGAAGCAACAGGTAGCAAATACTTTGAACATTTTTATGGAAAAAAATTACTGAAAGATTACGAAGAACAAATGGCTGGAATAATAGCAGAATGGAAAAGTGGAAAATTAAGTGGCAAACAGGAAAACAAAAAAAAAGAATGAAGATATTTTTGATAGCCTTAATAAAAGATAGTTGGAACTCTTTAATAAAGGATATTATCTTAATAAATTACCCCAAGTTTTTATTCCTAGAAAATAAGGACATGAAGAGGTAAGAATGGGTTTAAAGAGTTTAGAGTATAGGATATAAAGAATGACTAATTCAGAAATTATTATTATTATTATTTCCATATTCAGTCTTTTAGGAACAATAGCTATAGCAGTTGCAACAGGTATTTATACACATTATTCAAAAAGAACAATAAATGAGTTAAAAAAACAAAATATTTACTTAAAGGAAGTAAATGAAGAAGGATATAAATTAAAGAGAAAATCAATTTCCAAAAAATTGTGTTACGAAATTACTAGAAATGAGCAGTACTCGAAATATTTATCCGTATTTTTTAATTCAAAACCAGATAGCTTCGATAAGATGTGGGATTATTTTAAAGAAAGAAAGCATAAAAATTTATTTAAAAATGATATTTATGGAGAATTTGTTAGTAGTAATATAGATTTTAAAGATGATAAGATATTTGAAAATCTTTATTCTTTAGATCTATCTTACAAAAAAATTCAAAATAATATGGATTTATTAATGTCAAAAAATCCCACACTAAAACCACAAATACTTGAGTTATTTTTATCTGATACATTAGTTCCAATTAAGGAAAGTTTGAGAAAGATTGAAGAACTATATGAATTATTCAAAAAAGGAACAGGTTATAATCACAAAGTAAGTAATTTTTATAAAGAAGCACAAAATCTAATAGAATTTTTGGAGATACAAGATTTCCATAAATAATTAAATAAATCGTAGTTTAGCATAGGGGTATAAAATTTCCAGAGCCCCTACAAAATGCTATTCGCGCCAGTGATCTTATATATTTCCCAAGTTAGATTAAAAATGATAAATGATTAAAGCCTGTTAAAACAGGGAATTAACAGGTGAACTGACGTTTAAAAGCACAGCCCGGCATGCAAGTTAATGAAAATTTTAAAGTGAAAGAAAATGTAATGTTTAAAAGGAATTATATTGTTAAGGAAGTTTCCTATTTTTGCCTTTTAAAAGCTTTATAAGTTTAAAGGATATATACATTTAATTAACTAGATCGACTCTTAGACGGCAATACAACGCGCTAAAAAAGGATATATGGATCATACACCAGGATATAAATTAAAATGCAAGTTTTGCAAGTTGCTTATATTAACGTAAATAAGTACAGGATACGTTACTGTTTAAATAGCAGAATAACAACTAAAGCGCAAACGTAACATCTGTAACACTATAAAAAGAATGTTAATACATTCCAATAACATTAAAAAGTAACATTAGTAACACTATAAAAAAGAACTAATCACCGTTAATAACGGAAGAAATACGGAAATAGTAACCATTTTAAAAAGGTGAAAAAAAGGATCATGCACCGGTTAAATAACGGTAAAAAACGGTGGGTTACTCAGGACGAATACGATAAAAAAGCAAGAGAACTAAAAGAAAACCAGTATAAATTAAGTGATAAATTAAGAAGCTTGGCTGAAGCCACAATTAGAATTATGATTTCAATCTCTCTTTAAACCGAATCCAATACGTTACCGTATTGCCCTCGAAGAACTTTATTTCATCAAGCTCATCTGAAATTGTTTTATCTATTTCATTTTTAATAATAGCAAAATTTTTTCTAAAACCGATAAAAATATCTTGAGGCGGATTACCTTCAATTATGTAATCATTCCATATTAATATAGCCCTCTTTACACATCTATTTTTTCTTCCATTCAAAACTCTTTCAACTATATCTTTAATATCAGTTATAGAAACTTCCAATTTGTCTTTATCTTGATTACCCTCATTAATTAAATCTGAAATATCTAAAACTGCTAATCCATAATAATCATTACCAAATTTCTTTATTTGTTTATTTGCCTTTTGAAGAACTTTATTAAATCTATTATAGCTGTTTACGGTAATTTTTTTACATTCTACAGGTAATGAAATATCTTTTCCTGTTAAAAATATTTCCATATCTGGAAAACCGTCTTTTTCAATTAATCTAACTTTATTTTTCCTACTTTTATGCCAACTGGCAAAATATAATTCAACCATTAAATCTTCAAATTGCTCCGATTTAACTATTCTGGTACGAATCTTTTTAAGAATATTTTCATCGCCTACTAATTCCATCAATCCAAATTTAATATCTTGAATGTTTCCTTCACTTAAACTTATAAAAATAACTGAATCTAATATAATTTTTGCAAATAAATGTAACTCATCTTTCTGCTCTGGAAATTTAATTATACCTTTTTGCTCTATTATCTTTTTACATAACTGCCCCCTGATATATGCAGGGTGTGTTTCATTTTTTGTATTGCTAAAAAAATCTTTTAAAAATACTTCTTCTAATATTTCTAAATGTTTCTCAAAAAATTTTATATTATTAATTGTGGGAATACCATTTTCTTTAATAACTTGAATTCCATCATTATTCATTATTTCAAGTGGTTTTCCATTCATGGATAATTCCAGAATTTCCCAGTCTTTAAAAGTAACTTTAAAAACATAAAGCTTTGATTTTGGGATTTTTTCAGGGAGTAAAAATATTTTTGTAGAAATGGGATTCTCTCTTCCAAGCATGACTGGAATTTTATGTGTTGCTGGATTGATATTTACAGATATTTGAAAAAGAGAAGGATTATACATAATACTAACAATAGGATCTTTTTTATTTAAATAATTTGATTTAATTGCTGTAATGTAAAAACCTGTACCAGTCTTGCTTTGGTCAGGTATATTTATTTCTGAATATTTAATATGAGGATTTGGATTTTCTATTCTATTTATTAATCTATCCATAAATATAACGATCCTATTAATAAAATGGAGAGCCTATTGCATGTACTATTATAGAGGTAGAGGGGTATAATTCCTATAGACCTTATAAAATGCTATCCGCGCCAGTGATCTTATATATTTCCCAAGTTAGATTAAAAAGGGTAACATGAATGGGGACAGTGGACAAAGATAGAACCAGGATTTTACTGTTGAATAAGGATATTTTTATACCTGAATTAGTTTTTAGGTTTAGCTATCACTCATCTCTCATTATTTTCTTTTTAGTTATATAATATATAAGTATATATAATTATATTTTTAGCTGTTAATTAACATCTAGAAACATATAATAATGGAAAATAAGAAAATTACTAAAAAAGATGATGAGATATACTGTCCTGAATGTGGGAAACCTATTAAGAGAAATGCTGTAATTTGTCCTCATTGTGGTATACAGATAAAAGAACTTGCTGTTTCTAAAGAGCCAGCTAATGTTACAATTGTACCCTCAACACCAATTAAAAGTAAGACAGTATCGGTTGTACTTGCTATTTTTTTTGGTTTCTGGTCTTGGCTTTATACTTACAGAAAAGACCAGTTAAAATTCTGGATTTTTCTTGGTATTTTAATAACAATGTGGATTGCCTACTGGAGTTATGGCTGTTCATCAATTGCAGATACATTTTCAAATCCAAATTTTGACATGCAAAGTTATGAGAGCAATATACAGACATTTGCAACCTGGATATGGGGAATAGCTGGTATAGGCTGGTTTTGGGCATTAATTGACGCAATAAGGAGACCTACAAGTTTTTTTCTAAATTATCCAAATGGATAGGATGATTTAATGGGATTGAGGTTCTTATCATGATAGATAAGGTATTGGCTGGGGAGAGAGGATTCGAACCACAAATAATGTTTATATATATTTATTTAAATATTAATTAAATAATATGTTGAGATGATAGCCACAAGTAATAAATTTTGAACAAGATTTTGATAGAATTAACCAATTGTAATAAATTATATAGAGATGATAGGCAAAGTTAGAACCAGAATTTTTAATTTAGAAAGGGATATTTTTATACCTGAATTGAGTTTTTAAATATTAAAATATTTCACAGATAGTAAATATTTTATCCAATGTTAGAATATTAGAGTTATTGGAGGAAAGATCAGTTTTTCTGGCAATTTGTTGATAATGAAAAGTCATTTGTCTTTATCTTTATAGTCCTGTGAGTCTTACATTTTTGGCCATTAAATAAGTAAGTACAGAATGATGGAACTTTAATTTTAGATCCTCTAATCGTACACTCAAAAATATGTTGAAAGATACCTTTATTTCCCTGTACTATAATTCCAATCCCATCATCGACAAATTTCATATCTGAGACAGTTTTAAACAACCAGGCCATATACTCTTTTAACTCTTCTTTTCCTTCAAATATACCTTTGGGATTAAACCAGACAGCATCATCAGTAAAAAATGATAGAGCTCTATTTGTATCATTTTTCTCCAATGAATCTGCATAGTCTCTAATAATTATTTCAAGCTTCTTTTCTTTCATTACTTTTAGCTCCTTTTAAGAAATTTAAATGCTAAAATTAAAGAACCAGTCAAAGCTAACCTGTCAAGCTTTTAGCTTCATTTTTCTTAAAAACGTTTGTATGTGAAAAAAGTTTCAAAGTTTTTTAATAATTATTTCTAAAATTAAACTACTTTAGTTATTATGAGAAGAGAAACAATATCTTATATTGATAAGAAAAGAGGTTTCTGCTTTGCACATGATGATAGAGTATAGGGGACTCGAACCCATGCAGGAGAAGAGGACCATTCAGCAAATCTCCAACATGGCATATCCGCAAATCATACCAAACCCCGGATAAAACAGGCTAAAAAACGATTCCTTTATCAATAATCTCAATTTATTTAAATTGCTGATTTATTTTATAAGCAATTTAATTATAATAGTATTGATGTTTCAAGCAAGGAGACTGTCCGAGAACTGGGCTCAGGTTTGCAGTCTGATATTTTTAAACAGAACAAGCCAGGATCCAGTTCTTGGACAGGCTCCTATACTGAAGTAGTATATTTTATCTGTGATTAAATATGGATTATCAGATTAGGAGAATCATAATATGAAAGAGCAAAAAACAGACCTCCTCATAATAGGTGCCGGCCCCGGAGGCCTTGGGGCAGCACTTTATGTCAAAAGATCCGGACTTGATTTTTTGATAGTAGAAAAAAATATGGCGGGAGGACAGATCATAAATACAGATATGATAGAAAACTATCCCGGATTCATGGATAATATCTCCGGCTTTGAGCTCGCTCAGAAACTTTCGGATCACTGCAAAAGTTTTGAAATAGATATAATGGAGTATTTTTCAATAGAATCAATAGATGAAGTCCGCCATGATGACGGCGGCAAGAGCTATAGATTCAGATGTTCCGGAGAGGACAGAGTAATATTTGCAGGAGCTATTATTATTGCGACCGGAGCCAGACCTGATAGGCTGGGAGTAAAAGGAGAAGCTGGATTGATGGGCAAGGGGATATCATTTTGTGCAACCTGCGATGGAGCTCTGTACAGGGATATGGAAGTGGCAGTAGTCGGAGGAGGAGATACTGCTGTAGAGGAGGCTCTGTTTCTTACAAAGCTTGCAAAGAAAGTATATATCATACACAGGAGGGATGAACTAAGGGCTTATGATAGGCTGCAGCGCCAGGCAAAGGAGAATAAGAAGATAGAGATCCTCTGGTCATCTGTAGTAGAGGAGTTTGTGGGTGGTGAAAAGCTGGAAGGAGCAATAATTAAAAATGTAAATGATGGTACCGTCAAGCAGCTTGATATAGCAGCGGTTTTTGAATATGTGGGATTGCAGCCTAATTCAGAAATAGTAAAGCATCTTGTAGATACCGATGAAAAAGGCTTTATCATAACAGATATGATCATGAAGACTTCCAGGGAAGGGATATTTGCTATTGGGGATGTCAGGACCACACCATTACGGCAGGTTATAACTGCTGTTGCTGATGGTGCAGTAGCAGCCATGTATGTTGATAAATACTTTCTGGAACAGGGGTAGGTTTATTAAATGGAGATCATGAAAAAAAACTCATCAGGATCAACTGTCACAGACCTCCAGAGGAGGCTCAAACTTCTTGATTATGATCTGGGAGTCACCAGTGTTGATGGAATGTTCGGAGAGAGGACCATAGATGCTGTAAAAAAATTTCAGCAGGACAGAGGTCTTCTGGTCAGTGGAATAGTAGATCAGGAAACATGGCAGGAACTGGTGGATGCTGGCTATAAGATCGGCGACAGGCTGCTTTATCTGAAGAACCCCACTTTCAGGGGCGATGATGTTAAAACTCTTCAGTTATGGCTAAAAACACTTGGTTTCTATCCATATAATGAGAATGGGATCTTCTGTGATAGGACCCACAGAGCCCTTGTCGAATTCCAGGACAATATGAATATAGAAGATGACGGTATTATGGGTGAGCATACTATGAAGCACCTGACCGGACTGCAGAGGATCATAATATCAAAAAAGACTTCAAATTTTCCCTATATAAATGACAGCAATAAAACAAGTCCGGGGATTAAAAAAAGCATAATGCTTGATTATGATCCAGGACCGGGGGACGCAGAGGAAGGAATTTTAAAAGAGAAGACCCATATATGCAGGAATATAATAGATTTCTGCCGGGAGATGCTGACTGAGTCTGGCTACTGTGTGCAGACGACTTTTAGCGGTGACGGGAGCCAGGGGATCTTTCTTTTTGACAGGATCGCAAATGCAAATAATAGCGGAGCTGATTACCTTATAAGCATAAATCTTAATCATTCTTCTGATATGGGAGCAAATGGCTGCAGCTGTTATTATTTCAGGGGCCTTAAATCATATTCCATCGGAGGGTTTCAGCTTGCCAATAAAATACAAGATCAGCTTATAAGGGACTCCGGCGTACTGGACTGCCGTGTTCATGGCGCTAATTATGCAATCTTAAAAAATACAGAAATGATATCAGTTGTTGTGGAGCCTGCATTTATTTCAAATAAGAAGCAGAGAAAAGAAATTGAAAAGACCAGTAATCAGAAAAAAATAAGTGAAAGAATAACCAGGGCCATAAAAGCATATTTAGAGGAGTAATATAAATATTCTAGCCAAAGAGTAGTATTAGAGGATAAATATGTATTTTATTTACGATGATTATTACCTGAAACATGAGAACGGACCTGGCCATCCTGAAAATCCGGAAAGGTTAAAGTGCATCAAACAGGCAGTTGACGGCAGCAGGGCAGTAGATAGATTAAAATATATAGCACCCTTTAAAGCAGAAGAAAAACAGATAGAGATGGCCCATGACTGCGCATATATAAAAACTATAAAGAACCTATCTTTAAAGGGAGGGCAATATTTTCTCGATATGGATACCGGAGTCAATCAGCATACTTATAACTCTGCTTTGCTTGCTGCGGGAGGCTGTTTCAAGGGTCTGGACCTTATACTTGGAGCCGGAGTGTCCAGTAAGTTTTTTCTTGCCTGCCGGCCTCCGGGACATCACGCATTTCCTTCCAGGGGAAGCGGATTCTGCATATTTAATAATGCTGCGCTGGGAGCAAAATATGCCCGTGAAAAATTCGGCATGAAAAAGATAGCCATAGTTGATTTTGATGCCCACCACGGCAATGGTACCCAGGAAATATTTTACGGGGATGGCAATGTCTTCTATATATCCTTTCACCAGCATCCTCATTATCCGGGGACAGGCGGCCCTGATGAGACAGGTTATGGAAAAGGCAGGGGATTCAATCTAAATCTTCCATTTATGCCGGGCACAAAAGAGCCTGACTATATAGTATCTTTGATTGATATAATATTACCGCTTCTTGAAAGGTTCGGACCGGAACTGATCATCGTGAGTGCAGGATATGACTCTCATCTCTTAGACAGTATGTCTTCACTGGGTCTTGTGGAAGGATCCTACTGGAAGATAATGCTTGCCTTGTCTGCCTTCAGCAAATGGGTGTGTAATGGCAGGCTGGGTATTGTCCTTGAAGGAGGGTATGACTGCGGTTCTACTGCTGACAGCGTAGTAAGCACTATCTCAGCATGCCTGGAAGACTCTATTACAATGAAGATAAAAAACATAGATGATATGGAGAGTTATTTTGAAGTCGGTAATGATTATAGGAGAGACAGGGTCCAAAACCACCTGATGCTGGATGAGTTAAAGAAAAACTTTGATCTGGATTGATAATATGAGAAAGAACAGTTCAAGAAAAATATATATATTAGCGGTTATTATAATAATATCTCTATCCTCATTATTTATTTTTTCAGGCTGCAGGAACTATGATGGAAGATTCGATATAGTATATTTTTTTAAGACTGAACCCGAAAAGGCTGTGATAGATTTCCTTGAATCGCTTAACCATAAAGATGCTGAATATATTTATAATAATCTGATCCTGTCAGGAGATAAAAACAATATAAGCCGGGAAAAGTATCTGGAAGAGTTTTCAAAGATTTTAGAAGATATCGTATCTGTAACCGTTACAAGGACGGTCTACCTTGGCTATGAGAATGAGATGAGCAAGGTAGTTGCCGAATTTGATGTGATATACCATAATGGTGAAATAAAGGAATATAAAAAATATTTCTACCTGCTGGAAGAAAATAGCAGCTGGAAAATAATACTTGAAAAAACATTTATTTAATAAATAAATGTTTAAATAAATGTTTTGTTTAAAAAATTTATAATATTTGGTAAAATGTTTATCTAAGAATATGATAAATAAGATAAAAATATCAATTTTAATAATAATTGCCGTCTTGCTGGGATTATTTTACACAGTCGGATGTCTGCCTGGCGGATTCGGTCTTTTTCCTGACGACTTATTGCAAAGCACTGTTGACGCAGAAATCCCTGCTGAAAACAATCTGTTGGAGGAACAGGAAAGCGATATTGATTCCAAATTGATCGATCTAAAAGATGGACTGGTAAGCGCCCCGGTAATACTCTCGCATGTATCGGGGGAGCAGATCTTTGGAAGCGGCGATAAAGAGATGGTATTTTTAAGGGGTCTTGCCGAAGCAGGCAATACTATAGAGGTATATGTAAACGGTATTCTGGAACAGGATGATATAATTGTAGATACGGGTGGAAAGTTTGAGACTATTAATGGTATTAAAATAATAGAAGGCAAGAATATCATAGAACTTATAGCTATTAGCCCTTCAGGTAAAAAGAGCAATTCAACAAAATTTAATCTATTGCTGTCCGTTCCCCAGAAAGTAGAATATTCTGTATATAATAATCCAACCGATCTTAAAAAGATCGAAGGGATATATTATACAGAAGAAAATAAGCCGCAAGTTTATCTTAAGGGGACATATATACCGGGTTCTAATATGTATATACAGACCAATGACCGGATAGTAGGAGAAGTAATAAGCAACGAGGATGGTTTTTTTGTAATGGAGAATATAGTCCTGGATACTGGAGATAATGAAATTGCTGTATGGGCCATTACTCCTGATGACTATGTCTCTGCACCTGTTTTCAATAGTATTACAGTATTTAAAGACATGATCGCACCATACCCTTCCAATCTTACAGGCTATCAGACCGGAGGCGCAAATTATATTGACTGGGCAGCAAGCATCGATGATAATTTTGATGTATACAAAATAGTCAGAGTCGAAGATCCCTGTATGAATCCGGAATATCCCGATGATGATACAATAGCTACTATAATAGATCAGAATTCTACATCATATGTAGATGATGACCTGGAAGATGGAAGATCATATTATTATACTATATGGACGCTTGATAAAGCCGGGCATGCAGTATCTTCAAATGTACTTGCACTGCCAAAGCCGGTTTATACTATAAGCATATCAAAGGTGGAAGCATTCACTGATTATTCAGTAAGCCGCAGAGAATGGTTCTACCAGTATTATGAAATAACAAATACGGGAAATGTTACTCTGGACATCCAGCCAATAATGGCCTATGTAAAGCTTAATCCTGAACCCGATGAGGAGATGGAAATAACTCCTCTATGGGAAATTCACTTATGGGATCCGGATAATGCAGGAGTATATTATTATTCCGATAAAGCTATCTACCAGACACATTTATCCGACTGGGTAAATACTTCAGGCAGTACGACTGTGGTAGAAGAAGAAGAGATAGATTATGATAATTCGACCAAGACAATCATAGTTACTGAGATTGCAAAGAAAACAGAAAGAAATGCTGTCAATCTGAAAAGGATCATGACAGTATATACTGTTGTCACAACCACTGAATATGATATTACGACTTCTCCTCATACCGAAACAGGAGAAACAGTTACTTATGATACCACTACAGAAGTGGTAGAACCTGAGAAGATAGGAAGTCTTATTGAAAATCTTCAACCTGGTGAGAAAATAAAGCTTGGTGTTAAGATCCAGAATATATCAGCAGCAAATAATGAAGAAATAACGGTTCATTTTAATTTCGCTCCTGTTGACTGCGATGGACATTTTTTTGTAGATGAAATAATTTCTACTGGTGACATATACTGTAAAAGCAGCGGTAGAGGCTAGGAGCCTGTCCGAGAAATTTTAAGCTTTAAAAAAGACCCCTTCCTTTATATAATGTATTTACCTTTCAGCCAGTGCTATGAAAGCGGAGTATATTAAATAAAAAGGCATGGGAAAATCTGATATGAAAAGAAAGAAAAAAGATTCTGGAAATGGCCAGGATAATGAGTTTATGTCTGGCCTTGAAGAAATGAGACAGAACCTTCATAAGGATAGCAAACTAGAAAAGGCCAGTTCAAAAAAAGATATTACTGAAGAGCTTGAGGTTGAAGAGCTTGAAGGTGAGATAGAGGTATTAAGAGATGAATTAAAAGAATGCAAGAATGTCGAAGACGAATATATAGACAGGATAAAAAGGCTGCAGGCCGATTATGACAATTACAGAAAAAGAATGATAAAAGAGCATCTCGAACATATCAAGAGAGCAAATAAGGACCTGATCTCAAATCTTCTTCCCATTATAGATAATTTTGAAATGGCCCTTGATGTCGGCAAGAAGATCGGCAGGGCTGAAGGCGAATTCTTCAAGGGGGTCAAAATGATATATAATAATTTCTTAGAGCTCCTAAAAAAAGAAAATATCACTGTGATAGAACCTATTGGGAAAGAGTTTGATCCCAGGA
>Ga0255371_10064_pt1 | contig 17865 bp, 15 predicted proteins | sample ANMaggSSYBR01I12_FD_182097 | JGI IMG/M metagenome (GOLD analysis project Ga0255371, IMG submission 182097) | Sediment cell enrichment communities from methane seep in Santa Monica Basin, California, United Staets - ANME aggregate JGI... | ecosystem: Environmental > Aquatic > Marine > Cold seeps >...
ATGCCATTTATATTCCAGGAGATTATTTTGATTTTTTTATCTGCTTTCTTTTCCATAAAAGATATATTAACCCTATAAGTCCTGAAAGGGCAAGATAAACATGCATTATGGAATTTCCGTATCTGAAATAGAATATTTCTTCAGACAGTAAAAAGATCTCTGATAGATCTTTTTACCCTGCCCCATGACTATCACAATAGAGAAAATACTGTAAGCATAAATAACTAAAATCATACAGGATTGTAATGATAGACCAAATATATCATCATAAAAAATCTTTAAGACTATTGCTTCTTGAAGGATGTCTCAATTTATCAATAGCATCGTTTTCTATCTGTCTTATTCTCTCCTTTGTAAGGTTAAAGTTTCTCCCTACTTCCAGAAGAGTCATGGGTTGGCCGTTTTGCAGTCCATATCTTTGCTTTATTATCTTTTTTTCTCTGTCTTCAAGAGTATTAAGAGCACTTATTATCTGTTTTTGAAGTCCTGAGCTTATTGCCATTTCAGTAGGGTCCTCTATTGTATCGTCCTTAATAAAATTCCAAAAGGACTCATCTCTGTCTTCACCATAAGGCTCATTAAGAGATAAAGGTTCCTGTGATATCTCAAGCAGTTCCTCTACTTTTTTAACACTCATATTCATTTCTTTTGATATCTCGCTGGATTCAGGCTCCCTTCCATGCTTATCCCTGAGTTTTCCCACTATTGAATATAATCTATATATATGGGTTATGATATGCACTGGCTTTCTGATGGCCCTTGCCTTGTCAGCGATCGCTCTGGTAATACCCTGTCTTATCCACCATGTAGCATAGGTAGAGAATTTAAAACCTCTTGTGGAATCAAATTTTTCCGCTGCTTTTATAAGTCCCATATTTCCTTCCTGTACAAGATCAAGAAATAATAGTCCTTTGTCGAGATATCTCTTGGCCACACTGACAACAAGCCTCAAATTAGCTTCAATTAATTTTCTTTTTGCATTTTTATTGCCCTTTTTTATCTGTACAGCAAGCACCTGTTCCTCAGTATGGTTAAGGAGTCTTATTTTACCAATATCCCTTAGGTATACTTTTGCCGAATCATTCTTAATAAATTCATTTTTTTAATTTTATTTTTGTAGACATAATATTTTAGATATAGTCTATTTTAATTTTTAGTACTTTCGTATTTATACCACATTGTAGTAGTGTTGTCAACCACATTGTGGTATAAATTTATTTAATATGGTAATATGTAAAGTATATGAATAGTAAAGAATTTTTAAAAATCAGGCACTTTCTTGGTAGAACGCAGAAACAACAGGCTGAGCTGCTTTGTGTCTCCACCAAAGCCGTACAAAGCTATGAACAGGGCTGGAGGCGCATCCCCGTACATCTTGAGAGACAAATGCTGATTCTACTTTCCTTAAAAATGTCTTCTGATAGGATTACCCGTCCCTGCTGGCAAATAAAAAAATGCCCCCGCGACGGAAGGGATAATTGTATTGTATGGGAACTGAGACTAAAGTATTTTTGCTGGTTTTTAACCGGTACTTTCTGCGAAGGAAAGGCACAAAATAACTGGGAAGAAAAGATCAAGATGTGCAGAAAATGTGAAGTATATACATCTATGTTCTCTGATATTTAAGTCATATCCATTTAAGCCGGGATCATTCAATATGGTTAAAACATACCATGCAAAATAATCTTAAATAATAGAATTATGTCCTTAGCCTGGCATTTAACTTTTTTTCAAGGCATTCGATTATCTTGTTTGTTGCTATTTCAACCTCAGTATCCTTTAAGGTCCTGTCATCTTCCCGGAAGCTAAGAGAATAAGCCATGCTCTTTTTACCCTGCTCTATTTGTTCTCCGCGGTATATATCAAAAAGCCTGATACTTTTTAGAATGTCTGGTCCGCTCCTTTTTATCTCCTCGACAATATCATCATTTTCAACATTTTCATCTACAACTATTGCAAGATCTATGTCAATCGCTGGAAATGCTGATATTTTCTCATAGGTTTTTAGTCCGTTGATATTTTTATTAAAGATATCAAGATCAATTTCGCCATAATAGGTATCCTGGTCAATTTCCATATTCCCGATTATAAGTGGATGGACCCTTCCCAGTATCCCTGTCTTTATATTATTTATTAGAAGATCGCCGCTGGCACCGGGGTGAAAAAATTTGTACTCTTTTTCTGCAATTTTTACTTCAGGACGGACATAAAATATTCCCACTATGCTTTCTAATATTCCCTTAAGGTCAAAAAAGTCAAAATCTCTTTCTTCCTCCATCCAGTTCTTTTGCCCGGCTTTTCCACTGAGAAGTATTCCCAGTTTTTTGAGGTTCATCTGGAAGCTGCCTACCTTTATCGATAAAGACTTTGGATATTTCAAATACTTCTATATCTTTTATATTTCTATTTATATTATTTTTAACCGTCCGCAATAAAGATGGAAGCAGCGATGTCCTCATTATCCTGAAATCTTCATTTATTGGATTTAATATCTCAATATATCTTTTATAATCATCTTCCCTGTCCAGCATCGATTCTTTGAACTCATCTAATCCAATAAAAGAATAGTTTATAACTTCATTCAATCCAGTATTTGCAAGGATATTTCTGATACTTTTTATATTCGATTGACTTTTGCTGTATTTTCCTCTGTTTTCGCTCAGCTTAGTGGGCCTGGATATTATATTACTATATCCATAGATCCTTGCCACCTCTTCAATCAGGTCTATTTCCCTCTCCAGATCCTCAAACCTGAAGGACGGGATCTTTACTTCCAGAGCATCTTTTTTTATTTTATTTTTTATTCCAAGGGAATTTAAAATACCCGATATCTTGTCTATGGCTATTGGCTGGCCCAGAACCTGCTCTACTTTTTCTGTTCTAAGAACCAGGTCCCGCTGCCTGTCTGTCTTTTTATAATTATCATATATCCCATTCTTATAAGTATGACCGGTTATTTTTGTCAAAAGTTGATTAAATCTTTCAAGTGCAAATACAGTCAGTTCCGGGTCTATTTTCTTCTCGAAACGGTTTGAAGCTTCAGATCTTAAACCTAATTTTTGAGACGTACTCATTATTGAGGGACCATTAAAATTGGCCGATTCAAGCAGGACATTCCTTGTAACGTTATTGATCCCGGTATTCTTCCCTCCCATGATTCCTGCCAGGGCCACTGCTTTCTTTTCATCTGTTATAAGTAATGCATCTTTGTCCAGTTTTCTCACTGAATCATCTATTGTCCTTATCTCTTCCCCATTGCGCGCTTTCCTGACTATTATCATATTTGAAAAAAGAAGGTCTCTGTCAAATGCGTGAAGGGGCTGGCCCGTTTCAAGCATTATATAGTTGGTAATGTCCACGATCAAGTCTACAGGTCTTATACCGCAAAGTATGAGCCTGTTTTTGAGCCACATAGGTGAATCCTTTACCGGTATATCTTCAAATATCATGGCTGAATATCTTGGACAGAGTTCCGTGTCCTCTATTTTGATAGTGAGGCCCTTGTCTTTACCTATCTTCTTGTCTATATCGTATTTAGGAATTATCAGTTCGTGACCAGTCATCGCACTCATTTCACGCGCTATTCCAATAATGCTCATACAATCGGGCCTATTCGGTGTTATTTCCAGATCAAATACCACATCATCAAGGCCAACAGTACTTGCAAAATCCGCTCCTGTGGGATAATCACTATCCAGGATCATTATCCCTTCTGATTCAGAAGATAATCCAAGCTCTGCTTCCGAACACATCATCCCTTCAGAATACTCTCCCCTTATCTTGCTTCTTTTTATTTTGAAAGTACCTATTTTTGCACCTTCAAGGGCCAGTGCAACCTTATCTCCTTCTTTAAAATTATTGGCACCGCATACTATACTAAGTTCCCTGTCCCTGGAATCTACTCTGCAGAGAGATAATTTATCAGCATCTGGATGTCTGGTAAAACTTTTTATTTGACCTATGATGATCTTATCAAATTTGGAGCCTACCAGTTCCACTTTTTCTACTTCAGTTCCACTCATCGTTAGCAGTTCAGCCACTTCTGCAGCATCCAGCTCATCAGTATTTAGAAATTCTTTTATCCAATTCAGGCTTACTTTCAATATTTAAAATTCCTTTCCATTTGAATATTGGCCGTGCTATAATCATTTGTTTATACGGTCCGCTAATATATTTATGCGGAGATCGGTTAGAATTGTCTTAAAAATCTTAAATCATTTTCGAAAAATAACCGTAGGTCGTCAATGCCGTATTTAAGCATACATATCCTCTCGACACCCACTCCAAAAGCAAATCCGCTTACTTCTTCAGGATCATAATCTACAAATCCATATAATTTTGGATCGACTATGCCGGAACCCAGTATCTCCAGCCATCCGGTACCGGAACATACCCTGCATCCCTTTCCATTGCAAATATTACAGGATACATCTACCTCGGCACTTGGCTCTGTGAATGGAAAATAATGGGGCCGGAACCTTACTTTCCGGTCACTGCCAAAAATCTCTCTTACAAATATCTCCAGGGTCCATTTTAGATTTCCAAAATTAATGCCTTTGTCAATTACAAGACCCTCTACCTGGGTAAACATAGGTGTATGAGAAACATCATAATCCTTCCTGTAGACCCTGCCCGGCACAATGATTGCAATAGGAGGCTTATTCTTCTCCATATATCTTATCTGAACAGGTGAAGTCTGTGTCCTTAAAAGTACATTATCGCTTACAAACATAGTATCATGCAGGGACCGTGCAGGATGGTCCTTTGGGGTATTTAAAGCTTCAAAATTATAATAGTCAGTCTCTATTTCAGGACCCTCGGCTATTTCAAATCCCATCCCTATAAATATTTCTTCTATATCTTCAACAATCTGGGATATTATATTTTTACTTCCCGGTCCTGTTTTTCTTCCTGGTAATGTCAGATCCAGTATATCTTTTCTCATCTGCCGGTCATATTCGAGGACTTTAAGTTCTTTTTCCTTATCACTAAGAAGCTTCTCTATTTCTTTTCTTGCTATATTTGTGTTCTTTCCTACAACAGGCTTAAGCTCAGCAGACAGTGTCCCTATGCTCTTTTGAGTCACAACCAGATAACTTTTTCTACCAAGATATTTCGATCTTAAAACTTCAAGATCATTAATATTTTCTATATCTACAATATCTGATCTCAGTGCTTCTAGTTCCCTGCTTATCCTTTTTTCAATTTCCTGTATTGCAGTATTACTCTGGCTCATATCAGACCTGGACTAATTCTTTCCTTGCTATTTCAGTCAGTTGTTTGAAAGCATCTGGATCACTTATTGCTATTTCAGACAGCATTTTTCTATTTATGTCTACACTGGCTTTCTTGAGTCCATTTATTAATTCATTATATGAAAGCCCATTTAATCTTGCTGCAGCATTGATCCTGGTTATCCAGAGTCTTCTAAAATTTCTTTTATTGTTTTTTCTATCCCTGTATGAATAGCACATTGATTTGAGAAGCTGCTGTTTGGCAGACTTAAAGGTCCTGCTTCTGGAACCTCTGTATCCCCTGGCTTCTTTTAATACTTTTTTATGGCGCCTATTCTTTATTACTCCTCTTTTTACCCTTGTCATATCTAATCACACCTTTCTATTATCTTCCCAGAAGCCTTTTAACTTTCTTTGTATCAGAAGATGATACCTCAATATCATTTCCCAGTCTTCTTTTTACTTTGGCATTCTTTTTTGTCAATATATGGCTCTTAAAAGCTTTTCTTCTTATGATCTTTCCGCTGCCAGTCACTTTAAATCTCTTAGCAGCTCCCTTATGTGTCTTTATTTTTGGCATAAATACTTCCTCTCTAAACAAAATATTTCATTTCTTAGATTTCTATCTTTTTAAAGCTTACTATGATCCTATACTGGAGCAAGGACCATGATCATATTATAACCATCCAGCTTTGGCTTCAATTCAATAACTGACAGCTCGCTAAGATCATCCATCAGTTTCTCAAGAATATTCATACCCAGCTGTTTATGGACTATTTCGCGGCCCCTGAACATTATGGTTATCTTTACCTTATTGCCATTCTTGAGAAACTTCTCAATATGTCTTTTCTTTGTATTTAGATCATTGATGTCTATCTTGGGCCTTAGTTTTATTTCCTTTACAATAATATGAGACTGTTTTTTCTTCTTTAATTTCTCGGATATCTCCAGCTGATATTTATATTTACCAAAATCCATTATCTTGCAAACCGGAGGTTTGCTATTGGGAGAGATTTCAACCAGATCCAGACCTTTTTCATCAGAGATCTCCTGGGCCTGTCTTAATGATACAATACCTACCTGATTGCCGTCATTATCTATCAGCCTGACCTCAGGTACTCTTATATACTCATTTATCCGAACTCTTTTGTCGTTAATGAATCTTTCACCTCCATTTTTGTTTTTAAAAAAAAATAGATAGACAAATCATCTACCTATTATTTATATAACCAGATCAATAAGCCTTAACGACCACTACCTGGTGAGAAATAGACGATTTCTACTTATATACTTTTTAATTATCTAACATTATTTTTTTCGACAATTGGAGATTATACTAATAATAATTTTATTTGTCTATCGAATTGCTTTATTTAAAACCTATATATAGACAATATGTCCTGCAAAATAATCAATACTTTATGCTGCGGCTATTGACGGCCGTTTTAAAGCTTTTTAGAAAATCAGATAATCCAGCCTGTTTCATTTCTTTTCCGGCTTTTTTTCTAACAGTAATGGTGCTCGAGCTTTCCTCTTTCTCACCTATTATTATCATATATGGTATACGGTTCATCTCGGCCTGTCTTATCTTCTTATTGAGGGACTCCACCCTGCTGTCAATAGATACCCTGCAGCCGTTTTTCCTTAATTCCTCAAATACCTTTTCGCAGTAATCCAGGTATCTATCTGATATAGGCAATATGATTATCTGCTCCGGTGCAAGCCATGGCGGCAGATTACCGCTATATTGTTCCAGAAGTATTCCCATAAACCTCTCTATGCTTCCAAGAACGGTCCTGTGTATCATCACGGGCCTGTGCCGTTCATTATCTTCTCCAATATATTGTATATCAAACTTTTCCGGCATTGCAAAATCCAGCTGAATAGTGGCACACTGCCATGTCCTTTCCAGACAGTCCTGTATGTGAAAATCAATTTTAGGTCCGTAAAAAGCTCCGTCTCCTTCATTTATACTATAATCTATATTCTTACTCTCTGTGATATCCTTAAGTATGGCTTCGGCCTTATTCCACATCTCTCTGGACCCCAGACTCTTTTCCGGCCTGGTAGACAGCTCTATAAAGTATTTGTCAAAACCAAACACTTTATACATCCTGTCAATAAGATTGATTATATTACCGATCTGGTCAAATAATTGTTCATCTGTGCAAAATATGTGGGCATCGTCCTGTGTAAAATTCCTTACCCTGAAAAGTCCGTGCAATACACCTGATTTTTCATGTCTATGAACCAGTCCGAGTTCGGCATATTTTAGCGGAAGCTCCTTATAGGAATGCTGTTTGTTCTTATATATAATAATGTTGCCCGGACAATTCATAGGCTTTACTGCATAGTCTTTTTCATCTATCTCGACAAAATACATATTTTCCTTATAATTATCCCAGTGTCCGGAAGTCTTCCAGAGATCATTGCAAAGGATCATGGGAGTGCTTACTTCCATATAACCTTCCCTGTGATGCTCCTCACGCCAGTACTGAAGTATCATATCCCTTATTATCATCCCTTTTGGATGAAAGAACGGGAAACCGGGAGCTTCATTATGAAAACTAAATAAATCAAGTTCTTTTCCAATTTTTCTATGATCGCTCTGTCTTGCTTTCTCTATTCTGTCCAGATACTCCTTCAAGTCTTCCCGTTTATAGAAAGAGGTCCCATATATACGTATGAGCATCTTATTTTTCTCATTACCCCTCCAGTATGCACCAGCTATGCTTAGAAGCTTGATGGCGCCTATTTTTGAAGATGAAGGGATATGGGGACCCCTGCAGAGATCTATAAAATCCCCTGACTGGTATATGCTTACTTCATTTTCGGGGATCTCATTTAGAAGTTCAAGCTTGAACTGATTTTCACTGAAAATATCGGCTGCCTGCTTTTTTGAAATATCACTGCGCTTAAAAACATGATTTCCTCCGATCATTTTCTTCATCTGTTTCTCTATTGCCGGAAGATCTTCTTGTGAGATATTGCCGTCTATCTCAAAATCATAATAGAATCCGTTCTTAATAGAGGGACCTATTGCAAACTTTACTTCTGGGTAGATCTTCTTTATAGCTGCTGCCATTATATGTGCAGTGCTGTGATTTAATATTTCAAGGGATCTTTCATCTTTTCCCGGATATATTAATCTGACAGAAGTATCACCGTCCGGGATATAGTCTATATCCACCAGTATTTCTATTGTTGGGTCTTTACTGCTATCAGTTATCTCTGCAGCTATAGCATCTTTTGAAGATTTTTTATCGAGCAGCTCTGCAGCTTCTTTAATAGAAGATCCTTTTTTGACCTCTATCTCTCCCAGATCCTCGAATTTGATATTGATCATGTCTTTTCCCAGAAATATTTTATTGATATCTTCCATAAAATAAAATGGAGCGGAAGACGGGATTCGGACCCGCGACCCCCACCTTGGCAAGGTGATGCTCTACCAGCTGAGCTACTTCCGCTCAAACAGTAATCATATTACCATTTTTTTTGCAAAACAAATATTAACTATTTCTTATTTAAAAGTCAATTAACTTTAGATATCCTGGTTATCCTCAACTATAGATGACCGATAATATCGGATCTTACTGATTCTTTATCTCCTCGAATAATTGCTCTGTCTCATCCGCGTAATGCACTACAGCGCTTGCCTTTCCGATCGTTTTGGTAGTGGAAGGCACTCCCCTTATGGTTATATCATTTGATCCGATATTTCCCAGAGCCGGAAGCAGCCTTATAAGGTCAATGAAATCCATATCTGTCAATGTATATTTAAGCATAAAATTAGCAAAAGCAGGAAGGGCCATTATTCTTTCAAGCGTGGTCTTCTGTTCATAAAGAGCTTTGATGATTTTGGCGGCCTCACCTTCGCGGGCCCATGCGCCTCCCTGTGTCGACCCATCACCATTCCTGTGCCTGTTTCTGCAGAGAGCCAGAGCCTGTTCTCCATTTAGGTGATGCACGCCCTTACTCAGATAACAATTGGAAAATCCATCTGCCAGGTCCTCGCCCACCTCGATGGTCACTCCTCCAAGATAATCTATAAGAGGGATAAATCCGTCAAAGTCAGCTATGATATAATTATCTATCTCAAGACCCGAAAAATCTTCAAATGTCTGAATGGCAAGTTCTGTCCCGCCCATCGTATAGGCACCATTTATCTTTCCGTCATTATGTCCGGATATGGGCACCCAGAGGTCCCTTGGGATAGTCACTATAGTGGTGCCATAGGTCTCAAGGTTAATATGTACTATCATATTTATATCTGACCTTGCGCTTTTTATGCCATATTCTCTTCCAAGACCGCTGTCGACTCCAAGTATCAATATATTTATGGTTCCACTGCCGTTTTCCTGCCTTGCTCCGCTTATGCTATTATTCATTGTAAAGCCTGACAGGAAGACTTCAAATGTCTCAGTTGCCACTGCTTTGTCTGTTCCGCTGCTCATATATTTAATAATATAAATATGTCCTTCATCGGTAAGATAGGTAAGGAGGTCGATCTCTCCGGTATAGACGCAGTCATCTGCGGATTCTTCCCTGTCTGTCAATCCGCTTTTATAATAATATCCAGATACTTTCGCATCTGCCCTGTCCAGCTCAATATCAAAGCTTTCGATAAGCTCCCCGTCAATAGAGTCGTTCTCCGGTATCTGCAGATATTCATCTATTATTTCATCAGCCGTAGTGCCGGATTTAAAATCTGCAAGATCCTCTACCATTATCATTATGCTTTCTACTGAGCTGCCGTTTCCAGCTCTATCTAACAGGACTCTTTTCCCATCATTTTCCTCAAAAATCGTCCATCCCCTGGGACAGATAAAGCTGTAATTATTAAAATCTTCAGAATTGCTTGTATAATATTCACTAAAATCCTCAGCTTCTTCTTCTATTATTTCCTCTTCAGTTATTTCCTCGCCACTAGCTGCCTGTTCCCCTGTTTCAGCTTCTCCGGTCCCATCCCCATCAGCTATATCAGATGACATTTCCTGGCTTCCTGCAGTCTTCTGTCCATTATGGTCCCTTATTGCAAAAAAAATGCTGACCGCTATTGCTCCTACAATTATAAGAATAAGCAGATACAGCAGATATTTTTTTATTTTCATTTTTCTCCCTGTCTGAACATTTATTTATAGATTAAACTGATTAGTACATTTTAGACAAATTTCTTTTTTTATCAATTATTATCTTTTATCCGATTGCTATAGGAGCCTGGTGAAATAATTAAATTTGCTATTAATATTATATTATTTATCAAAAGAGGATTATTAAAGCGTCCATCCAATATTTTACGGACCGGCACAACATACAGGGTGTTTTCACTTTTGTTGATCTTAATAAAAAAAGTCTTTCTATCAGGAACTTACTATTAATGGCTATAAAGCAGCTTTTATAATATAAAGGACAATAATATTGAAAACCCTTAAGGTCTCTGATAGATTTAAAAACCTTATTTTAAAGGACCCCCCTATAATGGAGCCCGGATATAATAAGTAAGAGCCTGCCCCGGCCAATCCTTATTAAGTAAGAAATAAAAATAATCTAATCTGCTAATAATTCAGCAAGTTCAATATTATTATCTAAAACCCTTACCCATATTACCTTGCGTCCGAAATTTTTTGCTTCTTCCTTTGTCTCAAAATATATATCTATTCGGTTTCCTTTTATCTTCCCCCCGGTATCTTCCGCTACGAAGATGCCGAAGTCCTTTATTTCTATTTTTGTTCCAAGAGGTATTATCTTTTTATCGACCGCTATCATTCCTGTCTTTATTTCTTTGCCGGTAGCTGTAATACTGTTTGTCCCCTGAGCCGGGTCATTCGCACTATAGCCCGTAGCAATAAAATAAAACCATTCTGTCTCTTCCTTTATTTCCTTTACCTGTGTTATATACACAGGTTCCTTTTCTATCACTATTTCTGTTCCGGTTTTAACAATGAATGAATCTATCTCACCATTTTGGGTAAGCACTATCAGGGCTGTAATAAGAACAAGAATTGCGACTATGCTCCAGAATAGTATATGGATCGTCACATTATATTTATTTATCATTTCTATCCTTCTTTTACTTAAAATAATCATGAATATTAATTATTTAATTAATACATTATTCGGTTATTACTTATCAAAACCTGAGATTATACAGACTTTTTGTAGAAAATCAATAATGAATACATAAAAATACATTATTTTATGGGTCATCTATAATTATTTTTAATAAATTAATCAAATATAATGCTCCAGATCCAATGCTATAAGGTATCTGCGGAGGCATGCTCCTGCATCCCTCTAAAGCTTTTTTCATTATATATTATTACTATACATATGTATAGTAATAATATATAATATTTTCAGGCAGGCATAGCCTTATAAATAGAGCCTGGACAGCAATATTTACTTTGAGTTCAATCTGGAGATTTTGTATGAAGCTTACCGACAGACAATATCTTGTTCTAAAAAAGATATATGATTATCTTTTAAAGAACGGCTACCCTCCTTCAATACGGGAGCTGGCGCAGCTGCTCAATATCAATTCCCCAAGAGGGGTCTTTGACCATTTATGTTCTCTGGGGAAAAAAGGATATATAGAGAGAAAGTCATCCGCCCGCTCCATAAAGCTTACAAAAAGAGCTATGGACATACTCAGTCAGAATACTGAAAGAGAAATCGCCTACCTTCCCCTGATAGGAAGAATAGCTGCTGGAAGACCTGTCCTTGCTGTGGAAAATATTGAGGACCGCATCCCCTTCCCGGCTGATATGTTAGATGGAAGTGCTGATTTTGCTCTCAGGGTCCGTGGAGACAGCATGACCGGGGATCATATACTTGACGGGGATACTATAGCGGTCAGATCGCAGGCAAGCGCAGACAATGGAGATATAGTAGTGGCATTGATAGATGACGAAGCTGTGGTAAAGAGGTTTTACAGGAAAGAAGGATCTGTTGAGCTAAGATCCTCTAATCCAAAATATGCGCCAATAAGGGCAGAGACGGACCTGGTCATCCAGGGGAAAGTAGTGGCTATCCAGCGGACAATATAATATCTTTTTTAAATATTTTCCAGAAAAGGATATAGATGGTTTCTTTTACACATCTTCACGTACATAGTGAATATAGCCTGATGGAATCTGCTATTACAATAGACAGCCTTATAAAGACAGCATCCAGGCTCAATATGAAGGCGGTGGCCCTGACCGATAAATACATGCTTGGAGGCGCGGTAGAGTTTTACAATAAGGCTTTATCTGCCAATATAAAACCTATTATAGGATGTGAGATATGCCTGTCAGACGGGGATGGACTGTTTCATCTAATACTTCTGGCAAAGGATACTGTAGGATACGGAAACCTATGCCGCATAGTCAGCAGGTCTCACCTGGAACGAAAATCTCCTATCCCTTCAATAAATATACGATATTTAAAGGAAAAAAGTGGCGGGCTTATCGGATTAAGCGGCTGCACCAATGGCAAAATACCTTATTTGCTAAGGAAAGGCTCTAAAGATAAAGCTTTGACTGCAGTATCCAAATATCTTGACATATTCAGGGGAGATTTCTATATAGAGCTTCAAAGGAGTCCTTCACCTAAGATCTCCGGTCCTTATAATAGTATTTCCGAAGTCATTGCAAGCTTTGCAGTCTCCAATGGCCTGCCCCTTGTAGCTACCAATAATGTTCATTATATAGATACAGGCAGCTATGCTACGTACAGGCATCTTTTCAAGTTAAAATCAATGGGCACAAAAAACGATCCTCTTGCCAGGATCATAATGGGCCGTGAAAATTATTTTAAGTCTGCAGAGCAAATGGCTTCAATGTTCCGTGATATGCCGGATGCTATATCAAATACATCTATTATATCCGGTAAATGCAATCTGGATATGGGTCCTAAAAAGATCCATCTTCCCCATTTCAAAGTTCCTGAAGGAGAGACTGAAGCCAGCTGCCTTAAAAGACTCTGCCTGATGGGGCTCGGATGGAGATCGGGCCATTACCCTCCTCCTAAATATCTTTCCCGGCTTAAAAAGGAGCTTTCCATAATAGAAAAGACAGGTTTTAGCGGCTATTTTCTTATAATCGCCGATATAGCCAGATTTGCCAGGACAAAAAATATTCCTATCTGCGGTAAAGGTTCTGCTGCCGGAAGCCTTGTTTCCTATCTTCTGGGAATATCAAATGTGGATCCTATAAAGCATGATCTCTATTTTGAAAGATTTTTAAATCCTGAAAGAAAAGAGCCCCCGGATATAGATATCGATATCTGCAGCGAAAGAAGAGGTGAAGTATTGAACTACCTTTCTTCAAAATATGGCAGGGAAAGCGTCTCCAGGGTCTGCTCCTTTTCAACTCTAAAGCACAAGGCAGCTATAAGGGAGGCAGGAAGGATAATGGGCCTCGGGAAATATGATATTGATAATATAGTAAGAAAGACAAGCAGCTTTAGAAGCTTTCCATCAGGAAGGCCCTCATCAGAGAACATGAAAGAGCTTAAACACTGTATTGCCGGAGACAGACTGTCCCGGAGCGTCCTTTCTATTGCCGGGAAAATAGAAAATCATATAAGACATCTTTCCATGCACCCTTCTGCATTCATTATCTCCTGCAGGGATCTTGCCGGAATGGTCCCCCTGACTCTTTCCGAGACAGGTGAGACCATGACACAATATGATATGGACAGCATCGGGGAGCTGGGCCTTATAAAAACGGATCTGATAGGCTCTATAAGCCTTAGTCTCATAAGCGGTGTGGTTGAAAGTCTTAAAAAACAAAGAAATATAGATATAGATCTATCTGAAATAAATTATGACGATAAAAAAGTTTTCGATATTATAAAAAACGGCAGGACCCATGGTGTCTTTCAGCTTGAAAGCTCCGGTATAAGATCCCTGGCAAAAAAGCTAAAACCATCCAGCCTTGACGATATTACCCTTCTTATCTCCCTGTACCGGCCGGGACCGCAGCAATCCGGCATGGTCAAAAACTTCATTGAAAGAAAATTTGGAAGGGAAGATACTACCTTTATCCACAGAGACCTTGAGCCTATTCTTAAAGATACTTATGGAGTGATCCTGTATCAGGAACAGGTCATGAGGATCGCATTAAAAATAGCAAATTATTCCCTCAGCGAAGCAGACATTCTCAGAAAAGCAATAACCAGGCTTTCCTCTTCAGAAATGGGGAAACAAAAATCAAAATTTATAAAAGGCTCTCTTCGAAATGGCTATCCATCAGATATTGCCCTCAGTATCTTTGGATTAATATCCAAATTTGCAAGTTATGGCTTTGTTAAGGCCCATGCTGCTGCCTATAGTGAAATATCCTATAAAATAGCTTATTTAAAGGTATATTTCCCGGCAGAGCTTATATCTGCAATACTTTCAAATAACTCCGGCTACTATGGACAAGCGCAATATATAGAAGAAGCGCGCAGGCTCGGACTGGCCCTGAGATTGCCCGATATAAATAAAAGCGGATTATATTTTGCCCCGGAAGATCATGGAAAGTCTATAAGGATCCCCCTTACTTCTATAAAAGACCTTGGTTTTTCAGGAGCAGATTCGATAATCAAAGAAAGGACAGAAAACGGCTCCTTTAAAGATTTTATTGATTTCTACTCCCGCTGCAGCAGAAATTGTCCTTTGAACAAAAATGCTATCGAAAATCTCATAAAGATCGGAGGATTTGACTTCACAGGACTAAGCAGAAACAACCTTCTTTCAACATTCTACTATTTAAGGACCCTTAAAGCTTATCCGGGCACCCTCCCGCACCCGATCTTAAACCCTGCCTTTAAGCTTCCATCCGCCCGGGAAAAAGACGTCCCTGAAAAAAGACTTGAGGATGAGTCCAGGATACTTGGTTTTTACATAAGTTCTTCCCTTTTTGACTATTTCAAAGAGGAATTTAAAAGATTTAAACCCTGCAGCAGCGGAGCTTTCTCCGGTATTATTGATGCCGGAAGGCCGGTTTATTCCAGGGATATTTATTGTGCCGGTACCGTTCTTAACCGGAGGATCGAGAAGACAAAAAATGGCAAAAGCATACTCTTTTGTACCATAGAAGACAGGGATGGAATATTTGAATCCGTATTTTTTCCCGACCCTTATCAAAAAAATATTAAAATACTTTCAGAAAGTGCTATTCTGATCATAAGAGGAAATCTACATTACAGGGATGGCGATATCACCCTTATAGGAAAGGAAGCCATAGATCCGGTATTTTTAAAAAAACTAAATAGATGTTATAAAAAAGAAGCTCTAAAGCGTGATATACTTGCGGAATCGGTACCTTTATGGAAAAGCTAAGAAAAATAATACATGTAGATATGGATGCATTTTTTGCCCAGATAGAACAAAGGGATAATCCGGAATATAAAAATAAACCCCTTGTAGTCGGCGGACCATTAAACAGAGGCGTGGTCTCTACAGCTTCCTATGAAGCAAGAAAATATGGCATTCACTCAGGCATGCCTCTCAGCAAGGCAAAGAGACTCTGTCCTGAAGGAATATACATACCTGTCGATATGGAAAAATATCTAAGAGAATCAGTAAAAATAAAGGATATATTCTATAGATTTACTCCGCTTGTAGAGACATTGGGATCCGATGAAGGCTTTTTGGATGTTACAGGTTGTGAGAAATTATTTGGCAGGGCACTTGCGATTGCAAGGAAAATAAAAGGCAGCATCTACGAAAGTACAAATCTTACATCTTCGGCCGGGCTGGGACCCAATAAATTTCTGGCAAAACTTGCTTCAAATATGGGAAAACCTAATGGTCTCACTGTTCTTGAAAGCACAGATAAAGTGCTCAGAAAGATAAAGCTCCTTCCTGCATCATATATCTGGGGTGTGGGCAATGTGACAAATAAAGAACTCAAATCAATGGGCATAGAGACTATTGGCGACCTTGCAGATACTCCTGTAGAGCTCATAGAGGCCAGATTTGGCGAACCGGGCAGAGCAATGCACGATATGTCTAATGGAATAGATAATAGAGATGTGGTCCCGAACCGCGGAATCAAATCAATAGGAAGAGAAATAACATACCGTAATGATATTGACGATCTTTCCATCCTTAGATCCACACTATTGCTGCTTTTAAAAAAAATCGCCAGGAGTATGAGATACAAGGGATACAGGGGTAAAGTGATCACTCTTAAATTAAGGTTTTCTGATTTTAAGATGATCAGCAGAAGGATGACGCTTAAAGAATATACTTATGGGATCTTTGATATGCACAGCTGCGCAGTATCGCTTTTAAAGGCTGTTGATCTAAACCGGAAAAAAATTAGGCTTATTGGAATATCGGTAAGCGGGCTCAAACAGACATCTGAACCTGATAGCCTTCTATCCGGAGATAGGTCCCGCGATGAGAACCTTACAGAAGCAATTAATATCATATCAAATAAATTTGGTGAAAATAAAGTCACACTTGCAAAAATAATCGAAAAAGATGATGTCTTTGACTAATAGTTTTTAAAAAAGGTCTTTAATGTATCTATAAAATAATCGATCTCTTTCCTGTTTATCCAGTAATGAGTTACAAATCTGAACTCATCTTCATGACCGGGATTGATCTTGATATCTTTTTTTAATAAATATCTAATAAGCTCCATCCGGTCCAATCTATCCAACAATATCTTGCAGAATACTATATTTATGTCAATCCTGTTCTTGTCGACTTTAAAAAACCTGCTTTCTTCAAGTCTGTTTGCAAGGTATAGTGCATTTTCATGGTCCTCCATGAGCCGTTCTGTCATCTTCTCAATAGATATTATACCTGTAGCTGCAATATAGCCTGCCTGTCTCATCCCGCCACCCATAAGTTTACGGTTCTTTCTGGCTTTAGAAATAAACTCACTGCTTCCTGCAAGAATCGATCCCATCGGCGAGCAGAGGCCCTTTGATAGACATATCATTACTGAATCACAATATCTTGTTATATCATTTACATCCACTCCTAAAAAAGTTGAAGCATTGAACACTCTGGCGCCATCAAGATGGACAGGTATTTTTTTGCTTCTTGAAAAATCGTATACTTCCTGCATATTTAAAAGGGGCACTGCTTTTCCTCCTGAATGAGCATTTTCCATGCAGATAAGCCCTGTTCTTGGAAAATGTACATCATCCGGGCGGAAGGCCCTTTCAAGCCATCTTACATCTATTATTCCATTATTGGCATACATAAGTCTCAGACCCACTGACGAAATAACAGCATGCGCACCAGCTTCATAAAGTACGATATGATTATCTCCTGGAATTATTACTTCATCCCCTCTTCTGGTATGAGTAAGGATCGCAAGTTGATTTCCAAATGTACCGGAAGGTACAAAAAGGGAAGCATCTTTGCCCAATTTTTCAGCTGCTATCTCCTGGAGTTTTTTTACGGTAGGATCATCATTATAAACATCATCCCCCACTTCAGCATTTCTCATCGCATCCAGCATCTCCAGGGTGGGTTCTGTTACAGTATCACTTCTAAAGTCAATAAATTTCATTGAATATTACTACTATTTATTATTTAAATTTATCCCTTATCTTTTCATCATCAAAACCTATTATGCTTTCCCTTTCATTTATCACCATAGTAGGAAAGCTACAGGCTGGATTGAATTGCTTAATTTCC
>Ga0255371_10065_pt1 | contig 17830 bp, 18 predicted proteins | sample ANMaggSSYBR01I12_FD_182097 | JGI IMG/M metagenome (GOLD analysis project Ga0255371, IMG submission 182097) | Sediment cell enrichment communities from methane seep in Santa Monica Basin, California, United Staets - ANME aggregate JGI... | ecosystem: Environmental > Aquatic > Marine > Cold seeps >...
AGACTGTGCGCCCCGAAGACTATATCGTGGGTGATGACAACGGTATTGTGGTAGTTCCTAAGGAGCGGGCCTACGAAATTGCAAGGCGCAGCGTCGAGGTCGAGAAGAACGAGAGCAGGATACGCGATGAAATAACTAAAGGTTCCACTCTATCAAAGGTCCTGCGACTTGAAAAATGGGAAAAGAGGTAGGTTTTCCCATTTAAGGGGATTATTTATCTACAAAAATCCCCGGTTATTACCTTTACCATAAGTACGATTGCCAGCAAGGCGATAAAAAACTTTAGTATTGTTTCTGTACTGTTATTTGCTGTATGGGTCATACTACATATCCATAGTGGGGTGCACCCCTTCCAGCGGACAGGTAGTTAAGCAATTCTAAGGCGCAGGCTAAGTTTTTCTAATTAAGAATGGAGTGGGTAATTTAGGAAGTTACAAGCCATTCCTGACGCTATGGCCGTATTGCGATCTCCCAGTTATCTATCATCTGTGGTTCGTCAAAGAAAATAATGCACTTTTTACTTATTGAAGCCGGATACAGCTGCCAGTGTATTTTTATTATATCCCTGATTTCCTTGAAATGTACATCCACAAGTCTCGGGTCTTCAAAGTTAAGATACAGGATGCGTTCTTTTTCAAGTCCGTATGCCAGTCTTCTTTCTGCTAATTCAGGTAGTGCTCTTTTCTGGAAGTCCAGCAAATATTCCTGTATCTCTAAATGGTCCATGATCAATTAAGAGGGAAATAAATATAGAAATATTTCCCTGTTAGTTGAACTTATTCCATGAAATATAGGTAAATTCTTACTTTATAAACTCCAATACATCATCCATGCAACTCACAGAAAGAATCTTCGCAAGCAAAGGGGATATCAAAGCCGACACCGTCCTAGAACACTGCAGAATAATCAATGTCAACACTAAAGAAATCCTCAACGCTGACATCGCCATCCAGTCAGGTTACATCGTCGGTATCGGCGACGTATCAGGACTGAAAGATGCAAGTACCAGGATCATTGACGTAAACCACAGATACGTATCCCCTGGCCTGCTGGATGGGCATGTACATTTCGAATCCAGCATGGTCACACTATCCCGGTTTGCACGAAAAGCACTGGAGCACGGTACTACAGGCATTGTTATCGACCCGCACGAGATAGCAAATGTACTGGGCAGGCAGGGCATCGAACTGGTAATGGAAGAGGCAAAGAGCCTGCCATTGAACATCTTTGTTGCCGTATCCTCGTGCGTACCTGCCACGCCTTTTGAGACGTCGGGAGCCTCCCTTGACGCCGCCGATGTGCGGGCACTGATCGATAATGAGATGGTAGTGAGCCTGGGTGAAGTAATGGATTTCCCTGCCGTATTAAGTGGTGATGCCGGCAAACTGGCCATGATACGTGCGGCCCGGGAGCACAGGCTGGTAGTAGACGGACATGCGCCAGGCTTAAGGGGGTTTGACCTGTGGGGCTATATGGCTGCCGGTATTTCCAGTGACCACGAATCCCTCACCTACGAAGAGGCACTGGAGAAACTCCGCCTGGGAATGAAGCTGATGCTAAGGGAAGGTTCGGCAGCAAAGTCCCTTGACAATTTCCTGCCTCGTTTGCTTAAGGAGGGGGTGTCACTGGAGAACGTGTTCTTTGTTACCGATGACAAGCACCCCGAGGATTTGCTGGCAGGCTACATGGATGCCATTGTGAGAAAAGCCATTGCCCTCGGCCTGGACCCCCTGGATGCAATATCCATGTCTACCATAAACACAGCCCGGCATTACCGTATCGACCACCTGGTGGGTTCCATCAGCATAGGCCGCAGGGCTGACCTTGTCATCCTTGACAACCTGGAAGGATTTAGTATACATTCAGTGATCGCCGGCGGTAATACTATTGCCCCAATTGAGGCACAGACACCTGTTTTCAATTACCCTGACCATGTGCTTGATACGATCAGGTACAGGGAGATAAAGCCACAAGACCTGAAGATAATTAATACCCCCGGTAGCAGCGTATCAGTAAATGTGATCAAGGTTTTTCCTGACCAGATATTTACAGAGAAGGACAATGCCGAACTTGTTACTGACGGGTCAGGCATCCTGCTGCCTGATACGGAGAGGGACATCCTCTGTACGGCCGTTATCGAGCGCCATGGTAAGAATGGTAACATCGGACTGGGTTTTGTCAGTGGGTTTGACCTGAAGTCGGGTGCTTTTGCACAGAGCATCGGGCATGACAGCCATAATGTGGTTGTGACCGGAACCGACCATGCCGATATGGCACTGGCAGCAAATGCTATTAAGAAGAGGAAAGGGGGCATTGTGCTGGTGCAGGATGGAGAGGTGCTGGACAGCCTGTCGCTGCCCTTTGCCGGGTTGTTGAGCCCGGACCCAGTGGAAGAGGTGGCCCTGGAACTGGATGGATTGCATGGAACAATTAAGGAAATGGGGTGTACTCTGCCTGCGCCATTTATTACACACTCTTTCATTGCACTGCCTGTGATTCCGAAGCTGCGGCTGACAGACATGGGGCTGTTCGATGTAGAAAGATTTGAGATTATCGAGGTTATTATTGGGACTAAAAAGTAGATTGAAATCTTATCCAGCCAAAGATATAATTTTAAAATATAAATATTTGTATATTAAACCAAAATCAATATTTATATTTACTAGTATCTGAAATTCATTCCCCTGAGGAGGCATTATGCATGTCTAATAAATTCAATCTCATAATATTAATATTATTACTGTTCATCATACTGGCAACATCTGGTTGTACTACAAATGTGGGAAAATACGAAGTAGAATATAATGAACGTGAACTAACAGAAGAAAACTGGTGCCCGGAAGGGATAATTTTCAGTATCTCTAACGACCAGACCGGTGAAGGATATTTAATGCGATACGCTGGAATTGAAAAAATAGATGGTATTGATATGTGCAATCTATGTAGCGAGATTACAAATGAGAACGGTACTATGCAAATTGATTATCTTTCTGACTATTCTGGTGATTATTTTATATTCAGAATCCTGGACGAAGAAGGTAAAGTCCTGATGGTCTTATAAGAATTTACTGATAGATACTTAAGTATGAATATAATGGTAGTTTTAACGATACATACCCGCAATAACTACCATGCCGACATGGCACTAACAGCCAATATCAATGAGGAGATGAAGGGGGGCATTATGCTGGTGCAGGATGGAGAGGTGCTGGACAGCCGTCGCTACCCTTTGCCGGGTTGTTGAGCCCGGATCCAGTGGAATATGTGGCCATGGAGCTGGAAGGATTGCATGGAATAATAAAGGAAATGGGGTGTATGCTGCAAGCGCCATCATAACAATTGCCTGAAGTAGCATTGATATTGGCTACGACACTATAAGCAAGAATAGCCACGCAGGAATATACAAAATATTTCCCTCTTCCTTTAGTATATCCTTTGTCACAACAATCCCCGTTCTATCAAATTCCTCGCAGAACTTAACCATCCCCTTCAGGTCGCGCTTACCAATCTCATTTGAGTACTTGACCTCAATTGGAACCACCTCATTCTTTAATGTGACCACCATATCCACTTCATTTCTCGACCTGTCCAGCCAGTAGAATATCTTGGGGAACAATTCCCGCTTTTTCAGGGAAAAAATATGTAAGAACACAAGGTTCTCCACAATCTTTGTTTTCTCCAGTTCATCAATTTCCTTCATTAAAAGAGAATTACGAAGACCGCAATCCATAAAAAACAATTTTTTCTCCTTTCTTGTGGATGTTACCTGCTTTTTCGAATAAAAATAAGCAGTATATACTAAGAAACATTCCTCCAGATACGAAATATAATTCTTCACAGTATCCACCTTCACACCCAGCACCTGCGCAAATGTGGAATAATTCATTCTCCTGGACATAACATCAGAAAGCAGGTCTGTCAGGTCACTCAATATCCGCGGCTCTTTGATGTCTTTAAGGTCCAGTATATCCCTGTTGATGGTCAGGGTCTTATACTGCTTCAGTACTTCATAGGCCCTTTCCACATCCTTGATGTAAAAAACTTCAGGGTACCCGCCCTTTATGATATATTCATCCAGTGTAATGAGAAGTTCCTGTTTTTCCAGTATAAGACTGTCGTGTACCCTTTTAATGTCATTATAATCCCTGAAGTCCGCTTGAACATCTATGCCGGTAAATTCCGAAAAATTCAGGGGCAATATCAGATGAAAATTAATCCTTCCAAGCAGACTCTCCCCACTGCCCTTTAGAATCCTCAGTGATGAAGAGCCGGAAACTATAAATTTTATCTTGAGGCCCAGGTCCTGCCAGTACTTCAGCATATTTCCCCAATCATCCAGCTTGTGGATCTCATCCAGGAAGATATACACTTTACTGCTCAACCGGTCTATTGGTTCCTTGACAATGGTGTTGGAAAAATCCCTCATAGTACTGTCAAAATCATGCTGCATCTCCAGCCTGATCTTGGGGTTATCAAAGGAAATGAATAAAATATTTTTCTCGCTGACCCCATTGTTGAGTAAATGGTCTATCAGGTCATACATCATTGTAGTTTTGCCCGTCCTCCTGGGTCCCAGCAGGCAGGTTATCTTATCATCTTCAAGTTCTTCCAGCAGATTGCTAAATTCTGCTCGTTTAAGCCTGCCCAGTTTCGACCCGCTGACACTTTTTGTCTTCCACCATAAGTTCTGGATAATAATTTCTTCATACATAATTCCGGTATAAAGTATGTATTATACATCAATCTTTCCATTGTAGAGTATAAGTTTATAGTATTTTTTTCCGTTTTGAAGTAAAAGATACCGAACTACTGTCGCACCCCGGGAAAAAAGAGTGGTTTAACTTCCAGGATACTCCAGGGTGATACTATCCCCCTGTGTCACTATCACCAGCGTTACTATCCCCTGTGTCACTATCACCAGCGTTACTATCCCCTGTGTCACTATCACCAGCGTTACTATCCCCTGTGTCACTATCACCAGCGTTACTATCGCCAGTGTCACTACCCCCAATATTACGACAGGCAAACGATAACCTCCATTGGAAAGTGTTTTATCCCATCTCAATAAAAGAGATTGAATGGTAATATTGAATTCACAGGTAATTTCAATGAGTCAACAAAATAAAGATGAGCTAATAACAAAGATCCATGAACTAAAAGAATCGCGTAATGCCGTCATCCTGGCCCATAATTACCAGAGGGGGGAAATCCAGGATATTGCAGATTTTGTTGGGGACAGCCTGGGATTGAGCCAGCAGGCTGCAAAGCATGATGCCGATGTCATAGTATTTTGCGGCGTGGACTTTATGGCTGAAAGTGCTGCCATCCTTAGTCCGGACAAGACCGTCCTGATGCCTGAATTATCATCACAGTGTCCCATGGCGGCCATGATCACACCTGAAGAACTGGTAAAAATCAAAAACGAATATCCAGGAGCTGCAGTAGTGACCTATGTGAATACCAGTGCAGCAGTGAAGGCAGAATCAGATATCTGCTGTACATCCTCTAATGCTGTCCAGATAGTGAACAGCCTGGATGAAGATATAGTGATATTCACACCTGACAAGAACCTTGCCCTTTATGCGGCACGCTACACTGATAAGACGATCATACCCTGGGACGGTTACTGCCCCACACACCACCAGATACTTTCAGGAGATGTATTGCTATTGAAAGAAGAACATCCGGATGCCGAGGTCATAGTGCATCCTGAATGTAAACCCGAAGTGATCGACATTGCAGACGCGGTATTAAGCACAGGTGGGATGGTGGATCATGTAAAAGAGTCCAGGTATAAAGAATTTATCATAGGTACCGAAGTGGGTATGCTGCACAGGCTGAGAAAGGATAATCCGGATAAGATCTTCTATCCGGTATCAGAATATGCCGTGTGCCCGAATATGAAGATGATCAGCCTGGAAAATATCATTACTGCACTGGAAGAGAACAAATACATAGTTACTGTGCCCGGGCATGTACGGGTGAAGGCGAAAAAAGCGCTTGACCGCATGCTTGAGGCCGGACGTGGCGACTGATGCCGTCCAATTCTTTTCGTACCTTTGTTGAGCTGATCAGGTGGGCCAATTGTGCCATGGCAGGTATTGCAGCCCTGGTAGGCACGCTGATAGCCTTCCTGGCTTTGCCTGATTCCATGCAGGTGCAGCTTGTATATGAGCCTGTATTGGTTTTTTCTGTTGTGTTCCTTATCACCGGAGCAGGCAATGCAATAAATGATTATTTTGACCACGAGATCGACAGGATTAACCGCCCCAGGCGCCCCATTCCATCAGGAAGGGTGAACAGGAAAACAGCGTTGTACTTTTCATTGCTCCTTTTCGGGACCGGTGTCGTACTGTCATACTGGCTGGGACCTGTATGCCTGTTACTGGCCGGATTCAATTCCTTAATGCTGTTCCTGTACGCCAGTACCCTGAAACGCATGCCACTGGCAGGCAATATAGTCGTGGGATACCTCACAGGTTCCACCTTCCTGTTCGGGGGTGCACTGGAAATATTTGACGGTACAGGCATCCAGTCGATAATAATACTGTTCCTGCTGGCGGTCCTGGCTACTATGGCCAGGGAGATCGTGAAGGATATACAGGATATTGAAGGGGACAGCAGGGCCGGAGCCAGGACACTTCCCATTGTTATAGGTAAGATGAAAGCTTCACGTCTGGCTGCTGTACTGGGAATAACAGGAATTGTACTGAGCCCATTGCCCCTGGTCTTTAATGTGAACAATGCATTCGGTGCATCTTACATGGCTGTGATCTTTGTGGCAGATATACTTTTTTTGGTTTCAATCAACGAGATTCTACTGAGGGATAATGCAAAAAAAGCTTCAAAATTGCTAAAGATGGCCATGTTCGTGGCTTTAATAGCTTTTATAGTCGGTACAGTGATATAAAGCTGAATTTAAGGTTTTAGGATTAGTTTGTCTGGAAAATCAAAACATAATTTTTAAATAGGCGTATCTATAAGATAGAATCATATTTTACCTATGGTTTAATATTATATTTAAGGAGGAAATACAATATGAAAGATAAACTCTTACCAACAGCAGCAGTTGAACGCGTGATCAGGGCAGCAGGTGCACACAGGGTCAGTGCCACAGCTAGTGAAGAACTGGCAAAACTTCTTGAAGAATATGGCATTGAAGTAGCAACCAGAGCCAACAGGCTGGCAATCCATGCCAAGAGAACCACGGTCAAGGGCGAGGATATTCTTGAAGCGTTAGAGCAGATGGAGTGACTTTGGAAAAGATCAGATCAATCTGTTGATCTTTTTTGAAACATCATCCATCCGGGTTATTGCAAGTTTCATATCAGTGCCAGGTTTAATCAGAACAAGGAACAACGCATTTTTATCAATCTTCTTAAAGGGCAATAATACCGTCTTTAGTGAATGTTAAGTTATGATCATACCAATTGAGATCAAGACGTTTTGAAAGGTCCCAGGTATGGTTATATACTATAGATGAAACTGCATGAGCCATGTTCGCATTGATATTACTATCAAATTGACTTTATATCCCAAGTCCATTTGAAGAAGAAATATCTGTACCAAATACTCCTTCTACTTTTAAGATATTATAAATATTTCAGTGGATTGTCTAAAATAATAGATTATTATGACTATAATAAATAAATTCAGTGAACGGGATATTATTTCACTTATCACTGAATTGCTTGAAGCTGAATCAAAAACCGGATCGATCCACCGTCCGGTGGTAGGACCAGGAAATGATGACTGTGCGGTCATTGATATGGGTGACTCAGGACTTCTGGTAGCTACAACTGATATGCTCCACAAGAAGGCCGATTTTCCTTTAGGCATGACACCGTACCAGATGGGATGGATGAGCATTGCAGTAAACCTGAGTGACATTGCGGCCATGGGGGCCAGGCCGATAGGTATCATGACAGCACTTGGACTGCCCTCTGGATTGGAAGTGGATTTTGTTAAGGAACTGGTGAGCGGGATGAGTGGTTGTGCCTGTAGGTATGGTACACAAATTATTGGCGGGGACGTTGACAGGCACGATGAACTTACCATAGTGGGATCTGCGCTGGGAATTGTTGATGCGGGACAACTGGTTACGAGGAAAGGGGCCAAACCGGGTGATCTGGTCTGCGTGACCGGTGAGTTAGGCACTGCCGGGGCAGCACTTGAGGCATTACAGCAGGGAAGGGAACCTAACCCGGAAGTACTGGAAAAATTCTACATGCCAGTGCCCAGGATAGCAGAAGGTATGGCTTTGGCAGGTTCGGGCTGCCTGACATCTATGATGGATATCAGTGACGGGCTGGCACTGTCCCTGCACGATCTTGCCGCTGCCAGCGGTGTGGGGTTCCATATCAAAGCAAGTGATATACCGGTGCACAGGTCTGTGCGTGATATGGCTCCAGTTGGGGATAAGATCATTGAAGATAAGGTCGTAGATGATAAAGTCGTTGAGGCCATTGGTGATATGGTCGTTGATGACAAGGTTTTTGAATGGAGTGTATACACAGGCGGCGATTTTGAACTGCTGTTCACCATCAATACTGACTGCCTGGAAAAGGCAGGGAAGGTTGCTCAATTCACAGTCATAGGTGAAGTTACCGCCAGCGGGGTAACCATTGAGCATAACAGGCACATTGCGGATATGGATCCCAGGGGATTCCAGCAGTTCGGGGATAAGGTTTAATTACCTGCAATCAAAGGTTGATACCATGATAATATGCCCCACCTGCGGCGGTACTGACTGTATAAGACCGGCTGAAGATGTGCTTGATTCTATTTACCAGATGTATATGGCCTGCCCGGAATGTCCGCCTGAACCCGGCTGGGACAAGCAGGTCCCACTGGCGGCTCTACTGCACGGAGATACTGTTGATGAGAATACGTTGTTATGCATTTCATGCAGGCGCCGTCCACTGGATGGGGTGATGGGGCATGTGCTGGCTGTTATGCTGGAACACGGGGACAGGGAAGAAGGTGCAGGACTGGCACTGGTCGGGACCCCGCTGATAGCCTGTGGTTTTCCCATTATGTATCCGCCCAGACTAGGTAAGAGGGACTTGGTACTTATAGCAGATAATGTGCGCCCGGATACGGCAGAGGATATTGTGGATAGGGTGCCCGAGGTAAGGGGGGTCGTGTTAAGGGTGGGTGACCAGGCCCAAAGCGTGGGGATACTTGATCCTGATTCCCGGCCCCATGAATATACACTGCTTGCAGGTTGCGACATGAGGTGCGATGTGGCACAGACCGCACTGGGAGAACTGGTGATATATAAGAGCCAGAGCAGGATCCATATCGAGTTTCCGCGGGAGAGCGGACACAAGATGGATGTGCTTGGGAAGCTGGAGATGGAGGGGCTGCTGGCTGGCAGGGTGGTAGTGGACGGCATGTGCGGTCCAGGGACACTGGGCCTTATGTCGGTGCTGATGGGTGCAAGTAAAGTGATATTGAACGATGCCTGGCGCCCGGCTATTGAGAATGTGCTGCTAAACCTTGAAGTTAATAGAGAGCTGCTGGATGTGGAAGTTGAACGATTGATCCCTAGTGGTGATATGCCACTTATCGGGGATGAACCGTTACTTGTGGCAAAGGCGATCCGGGACAGTAACACCATAGCAAAGGTTTATTTCAGTGATATCAGGCGGCTTGCTGGTGTGGTGGATGATTGTGATGTTTGCCTGATAGATACGTTCCCTACTGCAGACCCGTCGGAGTATGTTAAAATATGGAATGAAAAAGTTTCTTGTGGTAAGGTTATAGTAATATAGAATTATTCAAAATTAAATAATTTTATCAATAAACAAATACAATTGAATTATTGATATATATTTTTTAACGTATAGGAAATTAGAAATACATTTCGACATAGACATAGGTAATTTTCTTAATTCCAATCAAATCTTTTGACAGGATCTACAGGATTGGATCGTATCCTGCCAATCCTGATTATTCTGTCTGAAATTTCCATTTTTTTGAAAAATAGACTTAGGATACTCTTATTAATTTTAAAAACCAAATATATTGACCGGAGTGCGCATTGCACATGTACAACCTATCAGAACTTGCTACCTATTCCACTCAACAATGGCTGTCATATGTAGACCCGGTCACATACGACTTTTTAGAGAAATTCGTACTATCCCTGCTTATAGGTCTGCTCATAGGTATTGAAAGAGAACGTAAATCAAATACTGGTGACATCTTTGCCGGGATCAGGACATTTGCCATAGCTTCAATATCTGGAATGATAGCCACATATATCGCAATCCAGCAGGGAATGCCGAATATACTGTACCTGACCATGATATTCTTTATCATAGTAGCTACAGTTATAATATATATCAAGAACGTGGTGTACCGCCAGGTAGGGATAACAGGCGGGATAGCCTTATTCTTTGTATTCCTCATGGGTGTGCTGGTTGCTTTTGAATATTACCTGTTCGCCATAATGGGGGCAGTGGCTGTAACATTCCTGCTTATTGAGAAATATACACTAAAGAATTTTGCAGTTAACCTGAACCAGGATGAGATAACCAATGCAATCCAGTTCTTTATAATAATATTCATACTATTTCCCATAACACCCAATACCACTATCATGGAAGTGATAAATCCCAGGTACATTTTGGGTATAGTGGTTATTGTTGCGTCCATGAGTTTCATTAGTTTCCTTCTTATGAAAAAAACCGGCCCAGAGCGGGGCATACATATTTCTGGCCTTATAGGAGGACTGGTCAACAGTGAGGCCACTACAGGTGCACTGGCAGCACTTGCAAAGAAGAAGCATATCCTGATGGATGTAAGTTACCATGGAATCATCCTGTCTAATGCAACCATGTTGATCAGGAATATGGTAATTGCCTTTATCGTGGACCCCTCAGGTCGGGTTCTGATCATGATGCTGCCCCCGCAATTGCTGCTTACTGCTGCAAACATAGGAATGGTTGTAAAGGATCAACGAATAGATCATGTAAAGTATGAGGCACTGGAGATCGAATCACCCTTTGCCCTTAAACCTGCATTCAAGTTTGCATTTGGGTTCACAGTACTGATCATACTGGCACATTATCTCAATATCTGGTTAGGGAGTGCCGGTGTCTTTGTATTAGCACTGGGCGGACTGGTGAGTTCGGCGGCTGTAACCGCATCGGTAGGGGCACTTGCCTTTGGTGGTAATCTGTCACCTACCACAGCAGCCCTTGTGGCAGTGCTTGCAAGTATTATCAGTACATCAAATAAAATTATCCTTGTAAGACTGGCTGGTTCAATGGAATTATACGTTAAGGTCAGGCGCAGTTTCTTTATATTAATGAGTGTGGGAGCAGTTGCGTTCCTGTTATGGATATTGTTTATCTATATTGGTGGGCTCTCTATAAAATTATAAAAACCGTGTGCGTACCACGCATGAGATTGCCGGGTGTGGGGTCAAAGGTTTTATAGGTGAATGAAATAGGATAGATAGCAAACCAATATGTCAAGGTGATATTGAAAAATGAGTGATGGTGTTTATGTAGGCTACCCAATACGTTTTGACGATTTACCTATTATGGTGGCTAGTGACTGTGTCGAAATAAAATCCTTCTTTCCTATCCCATTCAAGGATATACCATCAATTTTCATTGAGTGTGGTGGTGGACTGATAATACGGAAATAATCAGGGATTATTTAATTTTATTTTATAATATCAAGTATTCAGTAAATAATCTTTATGCTGCAAATCATTAAGCGACAAAAACTGTAAAATAATAGGGAGGAGGGAACAAATGAAATTAGATACGCTAATCCAGGAATTAGAAGGAATACATGATGATTTTAAACTTATTCCCGTTAAGGAGATAGAAGTAGGCGAATGGGTGCGCTGGAAATGTGAATATGGATGTAAAGCATTTGGGAAGCATTTGACATGTCCGCCTTATGCACCAGGGCCAGAAGAGACAAGAAAGTTATTAAAATGCTATGAACAAGCGCTTATCACACGATTTAATAATGTAAAGCCAAATTTGAAGGTGCCGCCTACACATCTCCATCATTACCTCTGGGATGCTATATTGACAATACACAATACGATGTTTGAATTAGAAAGGCATGCTTTCCTTGCAGGCTATTACAAAGCGTTTGCAATGGCTGCACTACCTTGCTCTTTTTGCCGTGATTGTCTGCCAGAGAAAGAGGATTTTGCTTTAGACCACGCAGCTAAGCGATTCTGTAAGCATCAGGATAAAGCAAGACCATCTATGGAGGCATGTGGAATAGATGTATTTAAGACCGTGAGGGCAGCAGGATATGAATTAGAAGTTCGCACATCCTATCAAGAGCAGATAACTTTCTTCGGATTGCTGTTGATTGATTGAGCAGTTGAAGTGAAAAACACAAGATTTGGTAGTGTCCTGAATTACGTGGCCTGCGAGTATCATATTTAAATGCGGAAGGTAAAGATATTCAAAATATTCCTTTGAATTGGGTAGATTTTTTAAAACCAAATTACCATACATAAAGTAGTACACTACCGAAAAATGAGTGGTGGCGTTTATGTAAGCAACCCAATACCTTTTGACGATTTACCAGTTATGGTGGTTAGTGTCACGTCAATCCTCATGTATTTCTTCGTTGGTCGAACGTTTTATCTATTCCTGTAATGCACAAAATTGTATATCAAAATTGATGCCACCACCAGCACGATGAAGTAGGGTATATAGTGCTGGACTGGCTCCAGGTATTGCATTACAGTATCGGCAGTCACAGCCCAGAACATGGAAGCAATCAGGGACGCAGACGCTATCACAGGTATGATCTCCCGAACAGAGAAACCCAGGAGTTTTGCAAAACATGCAGTTGCAAGCCCTCCTGTCATCTGGAACGGGATAAAACAAATAATGAAAAGTCCCACAAGGCCGAACTTATGCATCACACCGCTTTTATTGGAAGTGATTATCTCTGAGAAGTTCATGAACGGTGCCATTAGTGGGAACTGCTTCAACTCTTTATGGAATAATACAAAAATAGGAAGACCTACTAACATGGCCCCGATATCAGATATGAAACTGACCAATATCAGCAAGTGAATGGACATCTCCTTGGAGGCACCATGCAACATAGCGAACTCCCGGCCGGACAGCATCTGGGTACTGAAGACCAGTAGTAACTCCCCCAACAGTCCAAATTGGTAGAATATGAAAAGCACTATTGAGACCGATATCACTCCTGTTACGAATACTCCTATAAGAAAGCGGTCAGATTCTGTTTTTTCGATGCTCATATTATTTTAGCGATATAACTTTGGTCTGATTATCAGGATTATAGATAACTATTTTCAATTCACTTTCACTATCATACCCGGCTGTACTCCCAGTAGGATTTTACAAAGCCATCCATTGACACCGCTATGGTTACTTGCTATCATTACTGATTTTGTCATGATGTATCACTATTGTTTGAATAAATTTTTCATAGTTTTGCTATGCGCCATCGTATCAGTACACCGTTATCCATTTGTTCCAGTGATATAAGTTCCAGCCCGGCAGCATCCGTATTATCAGCAAATCCTGCGCCGTCGACCAGTGTAGGTGCGTCCTTGCCTCCGAGGAACAGAGCACCAATATAAGTAAAAACTTCATCCACCAGTCCCTGGGATATCAATGACCAGTTCAGGGTCGCCCCCCCTTCTACCATCAGTGTACCAATACCGAGTTCCTTCAACCTGAACATAAGTGCCACAAGGTCCACCCTGTCCCTGCCAGCGGTGATGATCCTGGCTTTTTTCTTGAGTTTTTCGACCCTGTCAGCAGGTGCCGCTTTACTTACTGCGATTATCCTCTCGCCCTCGCCCGTCTTAAAAATATCGGCATCAATCGGGGTTCTTGCCATACTGTCCACAACAATCCTTGCCGGATTCTCACATCTGTTATGCTCCTTGTGATTACGCCTTAAGTCTCCTGATTTGACTGTAAGGCTGGGGTTGTCTGCCAGTACAGTGCCTATGCCAACCATTACGGCATCGGCACCTGCACGTAAATGGTCCACTCTCTCAAAATCATTTTTTCCCGAAATCCTGACCTGTTTGCGCTTGTATGTGGAAATCTTACCGTCTGCTGACATGGCCGCATTAATAAATGTATAAGGACGCATCGTTCCTGAATAGACTTTTAGGGTATATATCATTGATTGTTTGGTGAGTATGTAGGTGAACATCACAGAACTAACTCATATAGAAGTATTATCATCCCCTTCATGCCCAGACTGTCAGGCAGCAGTTAACATGGAAGTATACTAAAGAGCGAAGAGCCAGACAAATTTACTATTCACCTGGTTCAACATGACAGGCCGTCATCTCGAATAGCTGGGTCTCACAGTCATGCGAACCCCTGGCGATCAGTATATCATCACCTTTTATCTTCGTTCTTGAACCAGGCCTGTAAATCCACCGGCTACCTCTTTTTATTGCCATTACATGCATACCGGTCTCGGTTTCAAGTTTCAGTTCACCAAGGGTCATATTGACAATGGGAGAACAGTCTGCCACATTGATCTTGGTCATTACTTCATCAGACTCCCTGACCGCCATCATGAATATAGGGTGCAGTTCGATATCCCGAAGCACAATATCAGCGATCTCATAGGCAGCATCCGAGATGAACTCCGAGGCATTGGCCAAGTGGAGCAGGCCCCTGAGAATATCAACGTCCTCCACATGCCTGGCACTCTCAAGTACCCAGTGCTGGAGTTCGTATTTCATTTGGTCCATCTCTTCTTCCAGGATTTCTACCTCATTAGCAAGGTCCTTATTATAGAATAAAACAGCAGAATATGCAAGCCCCACAGAAAGTTCAGACTTGTTCTTCATCTCCACAACAATGTCCACTGCCTTTTCAAGGTCTTCAATAGGCTCAGTGGGTTTATATTCACGCTTTACAAAGGGTTTACCTGTAACGAATTCTGTAAATATGGGCAGTCCTTCATCATGACCCCTTGCAAACAGAATGTCACCGGACAGGATCGTCGTGTCCTTTTCCACATCATATATCCAGGAAGAACCCTGGCGTATGGCTATTACACCCATCCCTGTTTCTATCTCAAGTTTCAATTCACCCAATGTCTTTCCGATCACAGGGCTGTCCGGTTCTATAGTTACTCTTGTAACCGTTTCCTCAGCTTCCCTTATATCAGCCTTTAGTTCAGTGGGAATACCCATCTTCAGCCGCACAATATTTGCGATATCACCTGCGGCATTGGCAATGTTCTCTGCAGCTGATGCGGCTTTTAACACGCCGGAAAGCTGGTGTGCTTCATCTATACGACGGGCGGCTTGCATGGCAGTGATCTTCATGTGATACTCAAGAGTATCCATCTTATCTTCCAGACGGATCACTTCTTCTGCTATATCCTCATCATCATAGATGACAGCAGAATAGGCCAAATCCAGCATCAGTTCAGAAGTATCTTTCATTCCCACAAGCAGCTCTTTCATGTTCTGGGAACAATGTTCGATCTTCTTTGGCATAATAAATCTACCTAAACAGCAGTCTATTTATGTTAACGATACATAAAACCACCGATGAGGGATAAATGTTGCCAGATTTTGAGGAAGAGATTATAAATGAAATATCATTTGCCGCATCCCTCAGATATCATATTACACCCTCCTCATTAAAGGAAGGGTTTTTTGGTCTTTTACTCATGAGTCTCATGAGCCTGGTAGCAGGTATTGTACTGGGCAAGATGACAGGAATACTGGAATCGCTGCCTGCCCTGATACTTCTCATTACCCCTGCCATAGGTATGAGAGGGAATATCTTCGGTGCCATGGGGTCACGGCTTGGTACGGCGCTGCATACAGGTATGTTCTCAACGTCGTTAAAGTCATACAGCATCCTGAGCCAGAATATCTATGCCTCAATGATCAATACCGTATTGATATCCTTCGCATTGGGTCTCATGGCCTGGGGGGTTGCCCTCCTGCTGAAAATAGAAAGTATCGGTATGGTAGAGTTCGTGCTGATCTCCATGATAGGTGGGATCATCTCAAGTTTTTTCGTACTCCTTATCACTATGGGAGTTGCAGTGACCGGCTATAAGAGGGGCTGGGATATTGATAATATGAGTGCTCCAATAATTACGGCAGCAGGGGATATGGTGACCCTTCCCGCACTGTTCCTGGCCGTGATATTGATAGGCGGGAACTCCACAGGATACCATACTGTCCTCTTCATCCTGTTCGGCATACTGGCTGCAGCATGCCTGTTATTGACAATAAGGTCCGGTTTTGACATCATGCGGGGTATAATCTACGAAAGTATCCCCATGCTACTGATAGCCGGGTTCATGAGCACTCTTGCCGGATTGATAATCAATTCAAGACTTGAAGGCTTCCTGATGCAGCCTGCCCTGCTTGTGATGGTACCCCTGTTTTTGGAGGATAATAATGCACTTGGAGGGATACTTACATCCAGGCTGTCCTCGATGCTGCATACTGGTATGTTCGATCCTGGTATCTTTCCTGGTAAACAGATAATTCCAAACTTCCTGCTGATCTATATCTATTCCCTAGTGGTGTTCCCCCTGGTAGGGGTATCGGCTTATGCGGCCAGTATCTTGATTGGGATTGACTCCCCTGACCTTGTAAGCATGATCTTTATCAGCACTTCGGCAGGCCTGATCGCAGTTACAATCGTGAACCTGGTGGGATATTATGTTGCCATTACTGCCCATAAGCTCAGGCTGGACCCTGATAACCACAGCATCCCCATGATGTCCAGTATTGTAGATGCATCGGGTGCAATGTGCCTGGTGGCTGTGTTGATGTTAGTGGGTATGGTGTGAACAGGGGAATCGCAACTTTTAATTTATTGCAGTGGAAATACAGGGCAATGAAATTCGAATTAATACCGGCAGTGGATCTTAGAGGTGGAAGATGTGTGCAACTGGTGCAGGGTGTACCAGGGACCGAAATGGTCTCACTGGATGACCCCATTGCAGAGGCGCTCAAGTGGATCGATGAAGGGGCACAGACACTGCATCTCATTGACCTGGACGGTGCCATAGAGGGTGAAAGGGTCAATGCTCAGGTGGTTGAAAGGATAGTAGATGCCACTGATGTAAGGGTAGAAGTTGGCGGTGGTATACGCACGTCCCATGATGTGGAGGCCCTGGTGAGTGTAGGTGTGGACAGGGTGATCATCGGCACTGCCGCTGTGAACGATCCCGATTTTGTCAGGGAGATGTCTGACCTTCACGGGAAGGAGCATATCATGGTCTCGCTTGATGCTAAAAACGGCAGGGTGACCACCCACGGCTGGGCAAAGACGTCCAATTTCTCACCCCCTGGACTGGGGCGGCAGCTGGAGATGGCGGGAGCGGGTAGTATCCTGTTCACTAATATCGATACCGAAGGACTGCTGAAGGGTGTGGACCCAAGACCTACCCAGGAACTGGTTGAGGCTGTGAGCATACCAGTGGTGGCAGCGGGTGGGATCACCACAGTTGAAGATATAAGTATGATCAAGGAAACGGGTGCCTGGGCCGCAGTGGTTGGCAGCGCTCTGTACACAGGCCGGCTGAGCCTGCCAGAGGCTATTGAAGCGGCACTTGGATAGGAGATGTGCGGCTTAGACCTGCGGCTTTATACTTAAAGAGTGATATTGTTATTGTTAAAATTGACTTTCAAAGATGTAGTGAAAAACAATATCAAGCAGCCCAATCAATGTATGACCTGTCAAAACATAAACTCTCTTACTATCGATTTTCCTACATTTACATAAATTTACCCAAATCCAGCAAAGAGAACAACCTGGCTTGTTTTGCATCCATCTCTTCAACAACCAAATCA
>Ga0255371_10067_pt1 | contig 17742 bp, 21 predicted proteins | sample ANMaggSSYBR01I12_FD_182097 | JGI IMG/M metagenome (GOLD analysis project Ga0255371, IMG submission 182097) | Sediment cell enrichment communities from methane seep in Santa Monica Basin, California, United Staets - ANME aggregate JGI... | ecosystem: Environmental > Aquatic > Marine > Cold seeps >...
AACTCCTGTAATAATATCACCATTTTTCAATCCCATTTTTGAGAATATGGAGCCTGATTTGATACTGCTTAGAACGAGACCATTTGGTTTTCCATCAGAAAAATAAGGCCGCATTCTTACATTTTTCATGAGATCATTTACATTTTTAACAGCCCTGTCAATCTGTGAACGTTTTATGGTAATATTTTGCGAAACAGATCTCTTTGATTTCTTAGAGGAGATGATTGACTTATAATCGCCAGCCCTTTTTTCCAGTTCCAGGATTTCATCTTTGCCATTAATATTTAAAACAATTTTTTCTCTTAAAATTATTTTTAGTGTTGCATTTTGTATTGTATCGCCAACTTTGTAAAGATTTTGTTTTTTTCCTTTTTGTTCTTCAATAACGGCATATGTTTTGCCACTGTCACCTGTAACCGTTCCCCATAATTTTAACTTTAGATCCGTTTGTTTAAGTGACTCAATATTAACCGGTTCTATTTTATTTGTTCTCTTTTTTGTATTGAAAAGATTCCGTTTAATTATTGTGTTGTAATAAGATACTGGATGAACAGTTCCATCTTCGGGTGATGATATCTGTTTGCCCATCGATATGGCAGGATGTCCATGATCAAGTTTGCCGGCTGTTGTTATATAAAAAGCATTTACACCAAAATATATGGCGGCTGATATTAAAAAGACATTTAAAATGTTAACGTAGATTTTCATATTGCTATTTCAAATCTCCACTCTCTGCTCCCCGTTCCCTGTTTTTTTTAGATTTCAGATGTTTCAACCCGTAAAAGCGCATTTATAAAAGGCTCTTTTTTGCCTGTTTTTGAAATTGAAAGTCTTGTGATGTATACAATATTTTTTGATGTTTCTACCATATGCAGGAAAAATGTCAGTTCTTTGAGCGTTATGGCCTGAAGCTTCATTGCTACAATTGAGGTCTTGTATCCAGTGTTTTTATCGACAGAAGTCGAAGGCTTCATATAAACTATATTGTTTTTTATGCCCGCTTTATCTGAAAGTTTGTCAAGAAAGGAAAAAAGGGTAAAATCTTTTTCCCTTTTTGAAAATTGAACCCTTGCCAGTTCAGCCCCTCTGTTCATGGCATCATATTTTGATTTTAAAAGTTGTATCTCTTCGAGCTGGCCTGATTTAACCGGAATGGTTCTGGTTAGACGCTTCCTTTTTTCAATAAGGGGGGATATAAATTGAATTAATACAATAAGGCATATAAGACCTGATACAGCATAAATTGAATATTTTTCACGTCTATTCAGTTTCATATTTACTCGTTGCTGGTTGCTCGTCGCTGGTTACTGGTTGCTCGTTGTAACCAGCAATGAGCAACTATAGTTGCACTTTTAATTTAAAACGTACACGGTTGTCGGATTTATTCATGTTGGCAGAGCTGATTGTTACTTTATTGAACAAATTCGACTGTTCCAGCCCGCGCTTTATATCATCCACAGAATTGAATCTGTTTGTGTCTCCGGCAATTGATACGCTTTCCATATCCACTACAAGATTTGTAAGGTTAACATCAATGTCCCTGGGCGTAAACTCACTGATATCCTTTAAAATGTCAATAGCGTATGTATGTTTGCCGGTTTCTCCGGAAAACATTGAGGATTTTTGAGCCTCTTTTAACTTTACACGCATCTGCTGAATTGGATCGACAATATTTTTTACATCCGGGAATGTTGTTTTGAAGATGTCGGTTATTTGATTGTTCAGGCCGGCCAGCTTTTTCTCCATTGAATGAGTTTTGAGGACAATATTAATAAATATTAAAACCAAAACCAGTCCAGCAAGTATTCCTGTTTTGATTAAACTTTTTTTGTTCTCCACCCAGTAATTTTTTGCTGCAAATGGGCCTTTGAGAAAATTAAAAACTTTAAACCCCTCAATTTCTGATAGAGCAAGGGCCAGCGCGTTGTCCATTTGTTCCGGTTTCCAGGACAATGCAGGATTTTTTCTAATAAAGCCTGTGTGGCTGAGAAGATCGGTTTGTTTGGCAGATATTCCCAGTATGTGCTCCATATCCTGCTTGTAATTTACTATATCAGAATTGTATTTTGTAATAAATATTTCATCCGGCTTAAGATTAAAACCGAAAATCTCTTCACTATCATAAAGTGTCCGCTTAATTTCATTGCAGAGCGATTCTGCTATTGATGAACCGGTCGCGCTTTTTGGAAAGGAACGTATGAGATATATCTGTCCTGCAACAAGAATAAACACAGAGCAGTTCCTGTTGCCCATATCGACAAAAAGCCGGTTTTCAGGCACAGTTGTGTCACTGGAAAGACAGAGTGCTGTTGGATAGCCTCCAACAGTAACAATTTTGGGTTTGATATTAAAGGACGCAAGTGTATTAAGGTATAATTTTAGTGCGGATTTTTCAACTGCGGCTGCAATGACATCTGTAGAATCAACGGAATCTGATCGACCCTGCAACTTTATGGAATTATAATCTATTATGAGATCATCCACAAGAAACGGCAGCGTTGACTCAAGCTCATAGGGCAGTATTTGTTTTATTTTTTTTTGTTCCTTGAAGGGGAGCTTAATGTTTCTGTAAGATATCTGGTTTGCGGGAAATGAAGCAATACAAATAGAGCCGGATATATCTGTCTGCTTAGCCAATGATTTAAGCAATGAGTCTATACAGCCTGCAATATCATTTTGATCTGATATCGGAACATATTCATGAGCTTCTATAAAGTTTTCCTTAATATTATTCTTTACCAACACTGCTGATACAGAATCATATCGAATATCAAGCCCAAAAATCTTCTTGCTCATGGTATTTAATAATATATTTTGAAGCTTTTTCATGATTCGGATCTACTCCGTCTGCCAGCTTAAAATTTTACACTTCCATTTGCCGGATTCATCATGTTTTACGCGTTGAACTATTGCTGTTGTAATCATTTTCATTTCCCGCAGTTTCGCAACAGACACAATTCGGAAAAAATTGCTTGAAGTTATGATAAGCTCCGGATCAATTGTAATATCGCTGCACCCGGATACATCCTTATACCACGTTAAACCTGAAAGGTCATGTATATATTCCAAATCGGTTTTTTCCTGCCGGTAATCAAATATTTCCTGTGCAAGATGTTCATTTCCTGAAGGCAGGAGCGCCGTTAGAACCGGAAGCTCTGCTGTGTTGATATTTATTTTACCTTCATAAGCGCCGGAATCCGTTATTCCATAGATGGTCATATATCTGGAAATACCCGGTCGTTCTTCATGGCCGTAAAAAAGATCGGACGTAATGCCCCGGATAAGAGTAAGTTCGTCAATGTAGGCTATCTGACCGTTTCTGCTGGAATATGGAGGATCAAGAGACTGATAATAATCTGATTCAGCCCCGTTTAGCCCGGTGATCGCATCATCGTCGCCCGAATCAAGCCAGTCTTTAACAGAGTTTATAATTGTTCTGGGCTCAATCTCTTCAAGTAGATCATCTTGAAAGATGAAATAGCTCAAAAAACGGTCCCACATAAACATCTGAGCATCATTTGACTCGCGTCCTTCAGGGAATCGAACAATAGCGTTTACCTGGATTCTGCTTAGTTCGTCACTGATTGAAACTGTGACCTTTCCATCCTCAAATGGAATGTCATTAAGTACCTCTATTATTTCCTCCGGATCAGCCCAGCCTTCCTGCATAGAGTCTATTTCCGATTCTTTTTTATCCTTTATAAGCATTGCCATTGCCGCATTTATACCGGATGACGATATATGCAAAAGAGTCAGCCGGTCACGAGCGGCAGCAGTTGTCATAACAGCCGAGCCAGCATTTCTGCGTAATTCCAATGACACTGCAATTAATACAGTTGTAATGGATAACGTAATCAGCAGGGCTATTCCATGGTTGTTTTTTACTATCATTTTAGGTTTTTGAAAAGACTTTTTTGACCCCCCCTCATCCCTCACTTGTTTTTTCTCTGTAAACCGGTATAGCCACCATGGTTTCGAAGAGTTGAAAATCTGAATCGTTGCCGATTTTGAGTTTTATGCTTATTGCTACAGGCGTTTCATGCCCGAATTGTTCAAGATCAGAATCCCAATTTTCATATTCGGTTCCTTCCTGATCATAATAAATGAACGTGAGTGATTTGACGTTTTCACACAATACAGGGTCGCTTTTTTTTTCTTCAAATGGCTTGTTGGAGCACATGTTGTTTGCGCGTTTCAGCACAAAATCGTTTTCATTGCCAGCCTGAACATAATAAACTATTTCCGATATTTTGCCTTGAGGTTCATATTTAATCGGCACATGAGCAAGTGAAGTAAATCTAAGCCTTGAAAAGTTGGTGCCATCTATATCTGAGATGTTTCCTGCAATTCGGTAAGTATCCGGAAAGTCGTCAAAATCCGGAGGAGAGTACGCAGGCGGCAGGCATACATATATTGACTCCAGATCAACAATCATACGATTAAGGCAATTTCGTCCCATTTCATAGGATGAAATGGCTTTATCAACAGTTTCGGAACTGGACAAAACAAAACTATATGAACCAAAAACAGTTGTAATAACAATGGCAAATATAAAAATCGAAATCAGGATTTCAATAAGTGTAAAACCAAAAGAGTTTTGAATTTTGATGTTAGTCACATCCACTCCTTCAATCCCCAACAAACGTGTATTTTCTCAGGCTATAAGTGAGTTCATCGTTATTAAAGGATATGGTAACATCAATTTTTTTAAGATCTTTGGCGGTTGTGCCAAGAAAGTTAGATTCAATATCCTCTATTAATACGTTCCATCCGTATCCCGGGAATTCCTCCCCAAAATTTCCCGAATCATCTGTCAGTTCATTTGATGTGGTTATTTCAAGTTCCGCAATTTTGCTATATGCCAGCAGCGGTGCGGTTGTATAAAATTTTACTGAGGCATTCATGGAGATGGTTTGCATGTGCATTCTGTAAACAGCAACAAGGACAATGGCAATTATGGAGATTGATACCATGATTTCGAGCAATGTAAAGCCGGTAGCCGGCTTAAGGACTCGCCTAACCTTCAAATTCCGAATATTTCTCATACAGTTTTACTTTTGATAAAAAAGGTTCAATAAGAAAGGAGAGCTGGTTGTTATCATCGTCTTTGATATGAATCAACGCCATGTCAGAATGGCCGTCAGGGTAAAAACAGATATCGGCCAGGCCGGATATGATTTTATTATTGCCCGGGAACTCAACATCCAGCACTTCAACATCATCTGGAATCAAGAATCCCTGTTGCCCTGCTTTTAGAATCTCTTCTTCCGACATGGATTCATCTGTCACCCAAAGCTGTCTGTTTTCCATATCAACGTACATAGTATAAAGCTTCTGATCGAGGAAAGATTTTTCTTTTAAAGACTGCGATGTTATCATAATCCAGCGAGAAACTTTTTTTGTGTTATCCGGCATGGTTTTGTTGTGAAAACGGGGAACCGAGACAAAAGTTATTATGCTGATGAGAGAGATAACAACGATTAGCTCAATAAGAGTAAATCCGTCATCCCAGCATTCCAGTATTCCAGCATTTATTTTCATCCCAGCCATCCCGAACACGGACAAACAAGTTTGTCCATGCCACCCAATCAATCCCTCAATCCAGTCGCCTATTCAATATCCCAGCTATTAATATCCTTATTTTTGTCTTCCCCGCCGGAAACACCGTCAGCTCCGTATGAAATTATGTCATAGTCGTCGTTAACGCCCGGACAAAGATAAATATACTCATTTCCCCAGGGATCTTTCGGGACCCTGTTTTTTTCAAGATAACCGCCCTTACGCCATTTTTTTGCCAGAGTTCCTGTTTCAGGTTGAGCAACCAGCGCCTGCAAACCCTGTTCCGTACCTGGATACATGCCGTTGTCAAGCTTGTATAATTTTATCGCCGTTTCCAGGCTGGCTATATCAAGCCTTGCTTTAACCTGTCTTGCTTCATCAGGGCGACCCATTATTTTCGGCATGACATACATGGCAAGAATGCCCAATATTATTATAACAACCATCAATTCAATAAGTGTAAATCCACGAACATTTTTTATAAGAGGTACTTTTATATTCATTAATTCTCCTTCACCACCAATCCCTAGTGTCCTGTCATCTATGTAGTGTCGCAAATATGGCCGTCATTCCCGCGAAGGCGGGAATCCATTCCCCGATCAGGTCGAGGACAAGCATTTCTGACTACTTCGGTGCTTCTGGATTCCCGTTTCCGCGGGAATGACGAGTGCCTGGTACGATATTTCACGCATGACACGACACTAGTTCCTAATCCCCGATCCCTGATCGCTGTACTTTTACATAATAAACTGATTCATCTCAAAGATCGGAAGGCATATAGAAAGGACAATAAAGCCGATAATAACGCCCATAAATAATATTATAGCAGGTTCAAGCAAAGATGTCATGCTAATCATGGTTGTTTCAACTTCATTTTCAAATAGATCTGCGATTTTATTAAGCATAGTTTCCAGCTTACCGCTTTGTTCTCCTACCTGGATCATCTGGATGGAAAGATAAGGAATTGCTTTGAATGCCGCAAGGGATGCTCCAAGGCTTTGCCCTTTTCCAACTTCTTTAGCAGCATCCTCAATAGCATCGGAGATCAACACATTACCTGTGATATTCTTTGCAATTTCCAGGGCGGACAACATGGAAACACCGTTTTCAAGAAGAGATGCCAGTGTTCGCGCAAAACGGGCAACAGCCATTTTTTTGACCAGAGCGCCGATGCCGGGCAGATAAAGTACGGTTTTATCAATCAGATATATCCCTTTTTTAGTTTTTTTGATGTTATGATAAGTAAGTATGATTGCTGCTATCAGGATAATGATAACATACCAGTAAGATTTTAAAAGGTCGCTTATGGCAATAAGCAAGAGGGTCGTAGTGGGAAGAACCTGGTTCATATCAGAAAAGATTGAGGTTATGGTCGGGACAATAAAGGTCAAAAGAACAAACAGGACAAGCGCTCCTATAAAGGTCATTAAGACAGGATATGCCAGCAACGATTTTATTCGATTGTTTAATGCCTGTTGTTTTTCGGTAATATCTGCGAGCCGTTCTAAAACGATATCAAGAGTTCCCGAAGTTTCTCCGGCTTGAACCATGTTTATATGTATTGGAGGAAAAATAGCCGGATACAGAGACAGCGCAACTGAAAAGCTGTTTCCTTCTACGATTGAGTCTTTTACATGGGATAAAATCTTTTTAAATGCTGTGGAGTGTGTTTGGGGTATCAAAGCGTCAAGGGCTGTTACAAGCGGAAACCCGGCGCTGATCAGTGTGGCCAGTTGCCTTGTCATCATCGAAACTTCAGATGGTTTGACACGGTTAAATCGGTGCAGATTAAAATAAGTCCGCGTCTCCTTTTTTTGGGTGATATCATCAACTTCTTTAATGGAAACCGGAAAAATGTCGGAATTGCGAAGCTTTTGACGAACCGAAAGAGCGCTTTCAGAATTAATGACACCTGAAGCATCCTTACCCTTTATGTCTATTGCTTTGTATTCGTATACAGGCATTTAATATCACTATTCGAACAATTAATATTATTATTATTTTTTCCCAAAAAGAAAGAAGCTTCCCTAAACACCGCCCCCCATTTCCCCCTCAAGGGGTGTTATTTCACTTGAGAGTTTTCTAAAATGTTAACTGCTTTTACATATAAATGAAGTATACCGAAAAATCAATTGAATCTTTAAAAACAAGGCTTAATGAATTCATCAGGTTCCTTGAAAAGCTGCCTGTTGAATCTCCTCAGGATATTTTTTACAGGCACTTGAGAAAATTCGTTGGCAAATGTGGGAAAGCCTCGGTTCATGTGAGGAAAGCACGTATCAAAAACAAAGATAGACATTCTGACTTTTCCATCCTTTGAACTATCCTGAAACTATGTAAAAAATGTAATAGAATTTATGTAATTAACCTCCTAATTTCACACTTTTTTTCACCTTTCATTTTTTTGTATAATTGAGTTAACTATCTGTAATCTAAAACAGATTTTCCCTACTACTCAAATTTGCATGTTTTTTGCATGTACGATAGATTAAATCTACCCATTGAGTTGTAAATTTTGCTTATAAAAGTATTTGACAGCTTATTGAATTTCATTCTATTTTTATAATATTTTACTCCCGCTAATTTTAGTTTAAAGTATTATTAGAAATAGTAATACCCAATCCATAGAAGGACTCTTAAAACATGGTCAGAAAAAACTCAGGTCTATTTCTTTGTATCCTATTTATTTTTTTCATCGCATTTTGGTCAATGGCCAGTGCCACAACTGTCATAAAGGAAGGCCTAAACATTAAGTTTGATAAAGGCAAGCTCTCTGTTGATATAAGAGATATAGATGTCAAGGTGGTTTTTAGGGCATTGGAGGAAGGAGGCAAGATAGAAATTTTCAACAAGAAGATTTTACCGAATAGAAAAATCAGCATAAAATTCAATGAATTAAAGACAGAAAAAGGTATCAGGAAACTGATGCACGCTTGTGGTGTTGAGAATTACGCGACTATATTCACAAAGGGAGCTAAAACAGGTGAACCAAGAGTCGCAAAGTTAATACTCGTAAAGACAGGAATTGGTCCGACACCAGTTGAGGAAAAGATCGAAGCACCAATTGAGAAAAAGATCAAAGCAACCGAAGTCAGCGAAAAGGAGATTGAAAAGGCGGAGAGGGAGACACTTATTAAGACAATAATGCCAATGCTGGAAGGGGCTGATGAAGAGACCCGGCAGGATATAATAGATGAAATTATGGAGGGGAAACTCACTATACTTGATGAAGATTGAAAGGAGGAGGTGGATCTTGAAAGAAAGGTGATGTTATCTTCCATTTTGGAGTAAGGAGAGAAAATCTGATAGATATGTGTGACGGTTAGTTAGTGTTAACAACTCAAAATCAAGAGGAGGTAGGAATGAAGCTAAAAACATTTACAGTCTTGGCAATAGCCGTGTTTATGGTGTCGGCGATGGCCATAGGAAGAGCAGAGGCATTTGATCAAATAAGCGCGCAAAACGCATATGATATGGTGGTCACAAAGGATGTGGGCGTGGTCACAAAGGATGTGGGCGGCCTTAAGTCTGAGATAGAACCCTTTATCATAGATATCAGAACAAGGCCGGAGTATTGCTTGGTGGGAAGTCCTGCTGACCCAGAAGGAAATCCGATAGCTTACAATATTCCCTTTAAGATGTGGACACATCGAATTGATTGTGAAACGGGTAAGCCCATGTTAAGAACCGTTAAACATCTTTTTGGCTTTCTTATAAGACGCACATTCCCTGATAAAGACACTCCACTTATACTTTTGTGCCGAAGTGGAAAACGTACTGACGAGGCAGCCGAATATCTGGAAACAACTCTTGGATATAACAACATCTACGAGATTGATCGTTCAGATAAAACCGGACGCGGTGGCTTTCAAGGCAGTAGCAAAAGCAGTCCTTCTGACGTTGTGGGTTATAGAGGCTGGCCTGGAAGATGCGATCCAAGTGAATCAGTCTCCTGGATGGATAGTGGCCTCCCCATAACCCAGAAATTAGATTGCGATAAATTCTGGCCATGTATGTTGCGCAAGTAATCCTGAGATTCAAACAGTTATACTGTATAGGCCTTCTAAGAAGTTTTCTTAGAAGGCCTTTTTTTAATCCCATTCTTCTTCATAGATTTCCGCATTCTTTGCCTGTTCAGGGAGTTCAATAGCCAATAATTTGTTATGGTCATGGTATGTATAAATTGTTTTTACATTGATTATCATGTTAAATGACTCATTCATTATCTCTTTCTCGATTACCGCTTTCATCTGCATATGGCATTTTACAGGAAGAAATGTATCTTTTGATGTCCACATCTTTATATCCATCTCTTTAACCACATCTCTATAATCCAAATTAAGTAGTTTCAAAAGAGGGAGTTCTTCCTCCTGCTCCATTATTACCTTCCAGAAGGCCTCTTTATCAGCTTCTATGGTGAGCAAATAACAATCAAGTTTTCCAAGGGCTTCATCTTGTGAGTTAGTTATCTTAGAGGTCATAAGCAATTCCATCTGCTTTTTGAGATGATTCTCATTATCAAATTTATTACATGGCGCTTCAAATTTTACCCAGCGACCGTCTTTTCCGCGACTGTGTAAATAAAGATATTTCATAGTATCAAAAACATACATCTCGGTCCGGGTTGACCTGGATTGCGCTTTATCAGTAGTCCATTCATCAATGTTAATCAATACTTTCATCCTCTTGTTTTTGACATCCACATGGCCGTTGCCCTTTGATCTCACAATTTCAGGTGAATCCTCCCCTGTAATAGATGTTTCTATATACCTGTCCATGTCATAACAATAACTTTCTATATTCTTTGAGACGTCTATGACATTTCCTCTTATTTGCCCACCGGTAATGGCCTTTATACAACCATGGGAAATAATAAAAGGGGATATTATTAAGCAGATTATTAAAAGAAAAGAAATTCGAGTCATTATTCACCTCACATTATGCCAATAAGAATTTCTCTTTTAGCACATCATTTCCTGAAAATCAAAACGAGACCTCTAATTGGCCTTATAACGTGCTTTGCATGCCGGTTTATAGCATGGGGTAACGAGAACTGTATTGCGAAGTTAAAAAAGTTGCTGCCCAGGATATTTTCATACATCAAATAAGGCAGAATAGAAAAATAAACGCATAAAATCATAGACGAAAGCCAGTGCTGAGATATCAGGGGCCAAGCGTAAGACCAATTCGTTTATGGATTGCTCGCCATTTATCTCAAGATTTTATATTCTAACAGTTCCTGCAGATCCCTCCTGCCCCCCAAGATGCAATGAATAAACACGTCATTATCGATAATTTGATAGATGATTCGGTATGCTTTAATGTGAATTTCCCGATACTCATAAACAGCTATTCTTTCAAGCTCCGGTGGAATGTGTCCTCGTTCCGGATTGTCTGCCAGACTCATACACGTCTGTTCCAGCCGTAAAAACATCGGCCGCAAGTCGAACATCTCCTTTGTTCAGACTTTTCCGGCTTTGTGCCAGGATTTTCAGCAGTGCGAGACTTTCCTGGGTCTGTTCGTATTTGCGAATATCCTGAATCACCGCCTTTGCTTCCCCATTTTGCGTGATAACCATTGACTCCTGATTTTCTGAGATACGTCGAATAATTTCCGCGGCATGAGATTTAAAATAACTTATGGGTTTTATAGTAGAAACGCTTAATTTCATATGCAGGCCCTCCCTTTAATGAGACGTGACCTATATTAAGACCAAATTTAGACCGAGGGCAAGATTTTTTTGTGGGAATTTTCTCATTTTTAAGCAACCAATCTATTTATCATCACCACGATCTGCGTTTATCTGCGGTTCCATAAAAAAATCCACCAAGAGCACAAAGCCACACCAAGAAATTCAACAACGAAAACTTAGTGTTTATTCGTATTTTTAGTGGATTAATATTTGTTGCATTTCAAGTAATCTCTGCGGTGAACAATAAAATTTTTTGTGCCCGTGGTTCAGTTTGTATCCTTTTTCATTGACAGTCAACTGGAATTCAAGCATACTTGTTGAAACAAAAACATAACCATTTTAATTTGTTACAGCATAGCTTGAGCGCCTAATACAAAAATCCATAATGGAGAAATAAAAAATGCCCTCAACCATTTTTGATAACGTTAGAGGAAGCGACCTTCCTAAAATCTGGGCAGACAAAATAGATATTATTCCTGATAAAACCTATACTGTCATAATTCAGCCCCAGGAGGAGCGCCTGTCACTTCAAAAAATAATGTCCAAAATAAGTCGCAATGCTAAAACCCGAGGAATGACGCCGGACATTTTGGAAGATATCCTCGGTGAAAAAGTTAAGCACATTCTATGAAGGTATCTGCCAATTGTACTTAGTCTTTGATACAAATGTAATCATCAGTGCCATGCTGTTTGAAGGCTCAAAGCCATCAAAAGCTTTTGATATTGGTATTAAGCACGGAGTCATTCTTTTTTCTTCATCCACTTTTGCTGAATTAGAAGAAATTCTGTCGCGAAACAAATTTAACCAGTATATCTCACATGAAGAACGAAAGCAGTTCCTAACCAACTTCATCCTTAGGAACGGGGACGAAATAACTTCCCCAACTATGCATCACAGCTTCAGGCCACCTTTGCCCGATCTCAAATCACAAAAATATCGAAATAGCCTGCTATTCCTTCAACTTTTGTGATTTGAGATCGAACAAATTTGACCCAAATCTATGCGCCTACTTGGGGAAGTTATTTCGTCCCCGTTCCTTAACTTAACACCTGTTGAAATCGATGAAACAATATCAGAATGCCGAGACCCTAAAGATAACAAGTTTTTGGAACTTGCTGTCTGCGGTAAAGCGGATTTCATAATTTCGGGTGATGAAGACTTGCTTGTTCTAAACCCCTTCCGAAATATTCAGATAATAACCCCAGATAGCTTTCTCAAAATACGTTCCAAGTAAGTTCTTTCATTTTTGGCACATATAATTCTCACCACGGAGCACGAAGGCGGCAAAAATTAATTAAACCAGGGGTCGGGGAGTTTTTGAATAACTGGTGAATCGCAAAATATTTTTTTAATACATTGCTAAAAAGATAGAGGCGGTCCGACAACATTGTTTTACAATGACCGCATTAACATTATATGTATTTTCCATTGAATTGAATTTAAGACAGATCCAATTGCTGATTCATATAATCTGCCCAAAACGGACTTAACCTATTTGTCGGACCGGCTCTTTGATAAAATTATAAGCAAATAATATGCCGAGATTTTGTTGTAAGAACTACAAGAACTATATGAATGGTTTAAACGCCTATCTACAGCCCATTAAAGCTATTTTTAATAATTAATATGGGAATTAAAATCAACAAAATAATTTTAAATATAATTAATATTGTGAGTTATAATACATAATAATTGTGAAAATATTTACATATATCACCTGAAGACAGGGAGAGGTTCCTGATATATTCTTTCCTGCTTATTCGTTGTATATTCCTAATTTTTTACAAATTTACGATTTTGCGGAAGACGGAAGGCCCTTATATTATTTTTCTGAAGAATATGTTTCAGATTGGCATTTATACGTTTCTGCTGGGGATATCTGATGTGTACTTTTCAAATGCGGTTCGTGCTTCTTCTATTAATAGATATTCTTTTCCTGTATATCTTGGTGAGAAGTGGAAAAGAGTGTATTGTTTAATATTGGACTTGCCTGCTAATTTGCCGGCCTGATGAGCAGTAAGGTGATATTTTTTTTCAGCCATGTCTCTGTCATTTTCAAGAAAAGCCGCTTCTATAAAAAGATGATCCGAATTTTTTGCAAGTCCTATTATTTTTTTTTTGTTACGGTCACTATAAACTACATCAGCAATATATGTAATTTTTTGCCCGGGAGTAATAAGGGCGATTTGTTTTGATAGATTGCCTATAATAAACTTCTTTTCTTTATTATCTTTTCCGTATCTTACCTTGAATTCGGAATCAGGGTCCTGGTGGTTGAATAATGCTTGTTTGAAGTTTTTTAGCCAGGGGCCTATTTCAAGCCCAAGAGCAATAACTCTGTCTTTAATTATATTAACGTGAAATCGTTCTTCGATTGAAAATCCCAGGCATGGTATGCTGTGGTCTATGATTACAGCGGAAACGGACAGGGCCGGTTCCTTTAAAAGGACTGAGTTAAAGGGTACTTTTACATCTTCTTTAACAGGGATAAATCTGTTTTGACAAACATACTCTCTGGAAATCAGGTGCTCAGGATGCACCTCGGTAACGTTTAAAGAGAAGCTGTTGCTGAAATTTCCTACAAGGTTCCATGAATAGCTATCCAGTTTTCCTTCAACATTCTTCATAAAACCTTCAGGACCATACAGATATAAGTTTTTTTCGCGGCCAAGGAAAAGTCGCAGCACCCTATCAAAACCCACAAAGTGATCCATATGTGTATGTGTGACAAAAATATGGCTTATCTTAAGAATATCTCTTGTTGAAAGAGAATTAATATCGCCTAAATCGAAAATCAGGGCTCGTTTTTCAAATAAAAAAGGGATAAATATTCCAGGATCATCAAAAGGTCCGTTGATTAGTCTTGGATGAAATGATGGGCGCATGGTTATGGCAGGAATTTTACAACTTGCTGGTTTATACAATGATATATATCTTCATCAGAACCGAATATATCAATAACATCTTTGTGATTTATTAGTTTTTCTATGACAAAAGAGGTAACATAAATACTTACGATATGTGGATTTGGAACAATATTTCTAACTGGCGCAATTTGGTAGTCAATATCAAACTCATCAGAATGGCTTAACTTATCGAGGCATTTATTAATCTGTTCTTCCAATCCGTTTTTATTGGTTGTTTCAATGATATTGTTTTCAATAAGCTTCATGGCAATAGCATTCGAGAGTGGTTCGATACATTCTTTTACGCTCTTTATTGCCCGTCTTTTAGCATATTCCTTTGAAGATTCTATTTTAGACAAAATACTTGCTTCACGATTGCTTGGCCTGAATATTTTAGCCATGGATTATCACCTATAGTTGTTGTAACGGTTCAAGGTTCAGGGTTAGTGAAGGTTAACGAAGGGAATCCAACACTGAACGCCTGCTGTTTATTTAATTTTTTTGCAAGGTATAATAATTGTATGTACAATGGATTGCAAGGAAAATATTTCATGAGAATCAAAGACAGTACAACACGGCACGAGACATATTTGTAGGCCTGCAAGGTGTCGAGGTCTATAAGACTATAGGATTTAAAGATATCGCCATGATTTATGGGGATACCGAAAAATCATATCGAAAAACGGCAAAACTGATTAACCGCATTCGGCATCAAGAACAAGGAGGCACCCCACACCGTACACTTCATGAGTGTACAGAGAAAGAAGGGGAAAACGTGCTCAGTTATATTGAAGAAAGAACAAGCTGCATCCTTGTGGAAAATGGTTTCTCGGAAGATGGCATATGCCAAGATAGTAAAGCTGACTACAATAACGACAAACCAGCAACAATACCAAAAGAGCAGGTAATAGAGGCAATTGATAAATGCCGGCAGGATAAAGATATCTGCGTTGAAGACATCTTGAGCAATTCTGTTCCGTACGAAGATCCAGGTCCCCCTTTGAAGGGGGATTAAGGGGGAATAGGTTGGGATTTAATTATTTCAGTATGTTACGAGAACTTATGACTCATGAGTTAGTTAATGAGTTTGTAAATTTCTGAAGTAAAGCTGTATGAAATAACCTACACTCTAAGAATGTAGAATTTACAAGTAGTTCAGCCTATTAATCAATTAAGTTTTACCCACAATTAAGCTTTACCCATTTTCCCCTGTAGGAAAAACCCTTCAAAAAGATCCTGTCCTTACGATCCTCCTGTGATGACAATTCTTAAAGAATCAAGGGGTTAGTTCCAACTACGAAAGTTTGGCATGCCCCTTGCTTTAATAAAAGGCCATTCCTGCAAGCCGAGGGGACAATGTTTCTCTTTCCTGAACAGGGCCGGGTGAAAACGTGGCCAAAAAAACAGGAAATGATGGGTCAGGCATGAAGAACATGATGAAGGTATTGATTGTCGATGATGATGAGGCATTAGCCTGTCTCATAAAGAAAATAATAGAGAAGATGGGCACCTATCGTGTGAAGACGGCAGTGAATGGCGAGGAGGGGTATGAGATCTTCCTCCACTTCAAACCCGATATCATTCTTACCGATATCCAGATGCCGGCTAAAAACGGCCTCGAAATGGTAAGGGACATTCGGAATCATGATCCCGGGATAAAGACGATCTATATGAGTGGGAACATGCATCAGTTTAGAACGCGCCTTGAAGAGGAAATGACCAAATACAAGGCAAGCCTTCTCGAAAAGCCCTTCTCTTTTTCCAAGTTGACAGGGTTGTTTCATGAATACCAAAAAGAACGGAGGTGATAAAAGATGAAAAGGTTTATCTGTATGTTTTTTGTAGTGATAATGTGCCTTGGTTTTGTTGGTTGCAAAGAGGAGGAAAATTCTCCTCCAGCGAAGACGGAAAAGATAACACAGCAGGTGGAGGAGACTATACCTCCCGTTGAAACTCTCCCCGCCCCTGTGGAAACACAGCACCAGGGAGAACAGGAAGGAGGTGGTGACGTCTCACATGATAACCAATAACAACTGAAAAGCCAGAAGATTTTCAAACTTTGACCAAGCCCTAACCATAAATAAAAGGAGTAAAAAATAATGATGAAGAAATTAACATCAAGGAAGTTGTTTTCCATGTTGGTTGTTGCCCTGTTTATGCTTTCTTTTGCCGGAATAGCAGTTTCACAGGAGTCACAGGAAACAGAGGCAGTTGCCCAGGAGTCACAGGAAACAAAGGCAGTTTCCCATGAGTCACAGAAAACAGAGTTGGAAACAATGACAGGGATGATCAGCGATATAATGCCTGATATCGGACAAATTATAGTGGTAGAGAAGGAATCCGGCAAGGTAGTAACTTTAACCGCTGGTCCGGATGTAGACCTTAAAAACTTTAATGTGGGCGATCATGTAGTGGTAGAATGCACTCATGACATGGTTATCATATCAATCAATAAGCAAACCGAGTAAAATTAAAGAGAAAAACCGAGTCTTGATGAGAGGCTGCCTTATTCTGGGGCAGCCTCTTTTGTAAGAAAACCTTTGCAAGTTCAGAAGTGAAACTATTTCATTTTCTCACTGCTGCAAAACGGTAGAAAACATAAGGCGCCACGGTGATCCATACCAGCAATAAGCCCCAAATACGTCCATCCAAAATGTTGTAGTCATGAAAAAGCCGACTCCAAGGATGCCCGGCCACGTAGTGCCCAAAAAAGAACTCAAAGCAAACTGTCATAGTTAGCCAGATGAATCCAACTGAAAGAGACTGCACCCCCGACTCAAGCTGCCAGACGCGACTGATTGTCCAAATGTAAAGTCCAAAAAGAACTGCTCCCGTAACAGTGGATACTTGATGAGCGCTCAACTCACTAAGGTAGTTGCCATACCATTGCTCCCGGATAACACCATTAATAATGCCAATCACTACCATCGGAAGCCATGCAATAACGTATCTGACGATCATCCATTTCGTCTCCAAGTTGTGATTGTTGACATAACTACAAATGTTCTAAATCGGCTCGGTTTTTGCGGTCAAGTGCAGCAGATGATTAGGCAAACATGCTGAATTTACAAGCAAGCAATCCTTATTCACTATTCAAACTTTTGGGCTACCAACATAAAGTGTCCCGCTTTATGTTGGTAGCCCATTTCTTCGCAAAGAATCGCTCAACTTAGGTTTTAAAAAGTCTTGACAACCTGTTGTTGTTAAATAAAATATAGAAAAATTTGGTTCGCAGTATGAGACCTTTGAAAAATGTTCAATTTTGTTCAAGTTCAAGGAGGACGAAAATTTTAAATGCAGGAATACATTGAGTATTTCGAGGCTTAAAATTTGAGTCTGACGCAGGAATTGGGCAAAAGGGGGCGTTTTGCAAAGGTCTCAGCATATGGTGCCTGCGTAAGGCATAATAGGGAATCCGGTGAAAATCCGGTACGGACCCGCCGCTGTAATCGGGGACGAACGCCGCAAAATGTCACTGTTCAATTAATTTGGGCGGGAAGGCGCGGCAAGTAGGATGATCCGAGAGTCAGAAGACCTGCCATGTGCCTGTATTTTTGGGGAGAAGGTAAATCCTCAAGCAAAT
>Ga0255371_10068_pt1 | contig 17731 bp, 10 predicted proteins | sample ANMaggSSYBR01I12_FD_182097 | JGI IMG/M metagenome (GOLD analysis project Ga0255371, IMG submission 182097) | Sediment cell enrichment communities from methane seep in Santa Monica Basin, California, United Staets - ANME aggregate JGI... | ecosystem: Environmental > Aquatic > Marine > Cold seeps >...
GGTACATTGAAAAAACATGTCAAGGCTATGGAGAATTGAGTTTAAAGATACAATTCCCAATTCCAATCTTCAGGAGCTTCCTGAAAACGACATAAACACGCTCACAACTCTCAAGGCACAGGAATTTCAAAAACAATACAGTAAGGAAACCGTCAACCTCTGGAAGCACATAGAAAACACTGAGGGCATCTGCACTTTCAATGAGGCCGTCCATGACATTCTGCACCTGGCTAATTCCACTTAAGGCTGTCAGGGCAACTGATAGATACAATTTGACACAAGTGTGAGATGATACTAAAAAAATTATCTCTATCTTACTCATCTGTCAAAAATCCTGCAAACAACTACTTGACAAACATGCGGGATAGTCGTAAATTAATTACGACTAAGTCGACCGTGAGTCAAAAAGACTGGATTATGAAGTTGAACGAGTTTCTATCACAACACGATGTGTTTACTGTAGAGGAGTTGGATCTTTTTCTCTCTGAAAAGGGTTCCGGCAAGCCGAGTACCCGTAAAGCGCTTCTAACATACTATCGAAAACAGGGCCGAATAGTACCTGTTCGACGCGGATTGTATGCGGTTATCCCTTTTGGCTCTTTGCCTGATTCAAGCCCGGTTGATCCCTATCTTTTGACAGCAAAAATAACCAAAGATGCCGTTCTTGCTTACCATACCGCTCTGGAATTCCACGGAAAAGCATACTCGGTTTACACAAGACTGCACTATTTGACCACCCGAAGGTCTCTCCCTGTCAGGTTTCGGTCTTATGAAATCAGGGGGGTGCCCGTGCCGCGATCACTTCGTGCTAAAGGCAAGGAGATGTTTGGTGTCGCCCGACACAAACGTTCCGGAGCAGAACTGCGTGTAACCAGCCTTGAAAGAACTCTTGTCGATGTGCTGGATCGGCCGGAACTGACCGGAAGTTGGGAAGAGATATGGCGGTCCCTTGAATCGGTCGAGTTTTTCGACATAGACCAAGTGGTCGAGTATGTCTTGCTTTTGGAAAATGCGACCACCGCCGCAAAAGTTGGGTTTTTTCTAGAACAGCATAAGAAAACCCTGATGGTTGATGATGTCCATCTGAAACCTTTGCGTAAGTTGTGTCCCCAGCGACCTCATTATCTGATACGCGGAAAGCGCCAAGGTGGTCGGTTGGTTAAGGAATGGAACTTGATGGTTCCAGACGAAATACTGAATCAATCCTGGGGAGAAGTATTGTGATATTTTTACCATCAGAGATTTTACCGGTTGCGGAATCAACTGGTTTCAGAGCCGATGTAATCGAAAAAGTACTCCACCTGCTAAACTTGTTGAATATGTTGAATTCGCATCCTTTTCTCAAAGGAAAATTAGCTTTGAAAGGTGGTGTACTTTTTCGATTAATTCGTTAATTACCTCTTTATTTAGTTTAGTTTGGTTTTTTTTAAGCAATTGTTTTATATTATTGTGTTCAATATTCCCAGGCGGTCGGTTGATATTGACCTTAACTATATTGGCGCGGTCGAACGTGAGAAGATGCTGGCGGATCGCCCCAAAGTCGATCAGGCGGTTGGCGCGGTGTTTTCCCGAGAAGGATTTACTGTCAAGAGAGTACCGATTGAACACGCCGGGGGGAAATGGAGGCTGAACTATCAAAGCTTTACAGGACAGTCAGGCAACCTCGAAGTTGATCTGAACTTCATGTTCAGGCAGCCACTCTGGGAAGTGCAATCTGTCGATTCTCGTGCCGTTAGCGACTTTCGGGCCAGGAACATTCCCGTTCTTGACATTCATGAACTTGCTGCCGGAAAGATAGCCGCTCTGTTCGCCCGGCATCAGGCACGGGACCTCTTTGATACTCATCAATTGCTCTGTAACGTTAAGCTGGACCAGAAGCGTCTGCGTACCGCGTTTGTCGTCTATGGGGCGTTGAATCGAAAGGATTGGCGGACAATTTGTTTGGAAGACGTTGCTTTCGACCCGGAAGAGTTGAAGCGAATGCTGATTCCCGTTCTCCGTGGAAATTCCGTCCACGGCGGAGAAGATATTTCAATGTTTGTTCAGCGCTTGGTGAGTGAATGCCGGGAACAGCTTTCAGTAGTGTATCCTTTGTCTGCGCAGGAAATGGAGTTTCTCGACCGCATCCTTACCAAAGGGGAAATAGAGCCGTCATTGTTAACAACAGATACAGACGTGCAGGATCGCATTGCTCGGAGCCCGATGTTGCTCTGGAAGGCTGTGAACGTCCGTAGACACTTCGATGTAGGAGGATGTCAATAGCGCGAACAAGAGCGGGACGCCCTTAAGATTCTAAGTTGACAGGGAATTAGGAAAGTAATAAATGTAAATATATGCCAAGATTAGCCCGATTAGGCGCACCCGGTGTTTTACATCGGTGCCTTTGTGGCTAAATATATTATATCTAAAGGGGTCGCTAATGCATGTTACATTTTATGGCGGAGTTCGTGAAGTTACAGGCTCAATGCATCTAATTACTACTGAAAATGACAGGATACTGCTGGATTGCGGAATGTTTCAGGGAAGGCGCAAGGAAAGTGAACAGAAAAACAGGATATTACCACTGGATCCCACGATTATCACAAATATAGTTCTTTCTCATGCCCATATAGACCATTCGGGTCGCATACCAATGCTTACCAAGGGAAACTTTAATGGACATATTATATGCACGAGGGCAACATTAGATACCTGCGAATATTTGCTGCCGGATTCCGCTCACATTCAGGAGTCTGACGCAAACTATCTAAATTATAAAACCGTTCGTTCAAATCTTTATCAATTAAAAACATCTCAGCGCACTAAAAAATTATCAAAACGTCAAATCAATAATATAAAACAATTGCTTAAAAAAAACCAAACTAAACTAAATAAAGAGGTAATTAACGAATTAATCGAAAAATATCACCTGGAAGGTGTCCATCCTATTTACACCATAGAAGATGCTGAGCAGTCGCTCAAATATTTTGAAGGATATCCCTATAAGGTTCCCGTGCATATTGGAAATGATATGATCTGCACATTCTATGACGCCGGACATATTTTAGGATCAGCAATAAGCATGATTAAAGTCAGAGAAAACGGCCGCAACTATAATATATGTTATACCGGCGATATCGGCAGGTTTAACAAGCCGATTCTCAATAATCCAACCTTAAATTTTGCTGAAGAACACAGGGATGTAGACCTGCTTATAATGGAAAGCACATATGGGAACCGATTGCATGAACCTGTCCAGGATTTAAAACCGCAGTTGAAAAAGGTAATAACTGAAACATTTGATCGGGGAGGTTCTGTCTTAATACCGGCTTTCGCATTCGGTCGTACCCAGGAGCTGTTATATGTTGTTCACGAACTTTACAATGAAGGTGAAGTTCCTCGAGTCCCGGTATATGTAGATAGTCCCCTTGCAACAAAAATAACCAGAGTTTTCGGCGAACATCCTGAAGTTTATAACAAAAAAACACATAAGGCTTTCCTGGAAAACGGTATAAATCCGTTTTTATTTGACAAAGTTCATTTTATCGGTTCTGTTGAAGAATCTATGGCTCTGATGCGTGAAAAAAAATCTCACATAGTAATATCTGCTGCAGGAATGTGCGAAGCCGGCAGAATTCTTCATCACCTGCGCTATAAAATTCATAATCCACAGCATACGATTTTAATCGTAGGTTATATGGCCCAGAACACACTTGGCCGTCGTATTTTGGAACAAGGCAAAGAATATGAAAATTCCGGAAGAAGCGGTAATCCGCCGATACTGAGATTTCTCAATAAAACATATCCGCTTAAAGCCCATGTTGCTAAGATAGGCGGTTTTAGCGCACATGGCGATAGAAACGAAATGCTTCGTTTTCTTAAGGAATCAAATTTACGAATTAAAAGAATAGCCGTAGTCCATGGAGAGGAAGATCAGTCCATTTCATTTGCACAACACCTGGGAAATAATGGATTTTCTGTAATCACTCCAAAGGTTGGGGAGACCATACACATAAAATAAGAGAAGCCGTTCACGGTTTACAGTTAACGGTTGATCAAAATATGTAACTTTTCAATAAGTTCCGGCAACTTTTTAAAAATTTTTATCGTCATTCTCGCGAAGGCGGGAATCCAGTGCTTTTTCGAATTTTCTGGATTCCCGTTTTCACGGGAATGACGTTTGGTGCCAGAACTTATTGAGAAGTTACCAAAATATAAAGTAACTACTCAGCCTATAGCCTTCAGTCTAAACGCCTGAGTAGTTGCCATGCTTCAATCATTACAAAATTCATTTAAAAGACCGTGAACCGTGAACCTGACAACGTGAGTAGTTACTAACCATGTATAAAGAAAATAATGATTTAGAGGAACAAATTATTCAGCAAACTGAATCAGGTACAGATACAATAAACTCTCTTGGTCTGTGCCTCGGAGCTTCCACCATATCCATTGTCCACATGGCAATGAAAAAGTCTGAGAGCAAGCCAAGAGTTGTCAAATCTTCACTTCACACCCACGAAGGAGATCCAAAGCAAACCCTGCTTGCTGCACTAAAAAACTTCGACTTAAAATCATTTGACAGGATCGCCGCAACCGGCAGGAAATTCTGCAAGTTTGTAAACCTTTCATCCATACCCGAACCCGAAGCTGTTGAATTAGCATATGAATTTGTCAAACCCAAAAGTATCTCATGCCCGGCAATTGTCTCCGCGGGTGGAGAAACATTCATGGTATATGTTTTAAACAGGCTGGGTCAAATATCAAATGTGGTGACAGGCAACAAGTGTGCATCCGGGACAGGTGAATTCCTCCTTCAACAGCTTCGCAGAATGAATGTATCAATGGAAGAGGCAGCCCAGTGGGCTGCTACGGAAAATCCGCATCATGTTTCCGGGCGATGTTCTGTCTTCTGCAAGTCAGACTGCACTCATGCAACAAACAAAGGTATCCCGAAATCCAAGGTTACTGCCGGCCTCTGTAAAATGATGGCGAATAAGATTCTGGAGCTTCTGAAGAAGGTTGAAAGACAAAATATCATGATCACCGGCGGAACAGCTCGCAACAGGATGATGATTGAATATTTGCATAAGGAGATTCCGGGTCTCATAGTTCCGGAAGAAGCGCCATATTTCGAAGCCATGGGCGCCGCACTCTGGGCACTTAATAACAAAACCGCCCCTTTTGCCGGAATAGCAAATCTTTTTAAAAAAGAAATTACATCATTTGATACACTTTCTCCACTCCTTAATTTCAAGGACATGGTAGAATTTAAAACAATTGACATGGGAAATATAAAGCCGGGTGATGTTTGCATACTGGGCCTGGATGTGGGCTCTACCACCACCAAGGCTATTCTTCTGCGAAAAGAAGACAACTCAATGCTTGCATCTATATATCTGCGCACAAACGGTGATCCGATAGGTGCTTCCCGGAATTGTTATCGAAATATTTTAGAGCAGATAAAAGAAAAAGTAGATCCTGATGAAATATCAATTACGGGTCTGGGTGTCTGCGGTTCCGGCCGTCAAATAGCGGGACTTCATGCCTTAACTAAAGGTGTAATCAATGAAATAATCGCACATGCAACTGGTGCCGTATATTTTGATAGCAAGGTAGATACTATATTCGAAATTGGAGGACAGGATGCCAAATACACTTATATAACAAACGCTGTGCCCTCTGATTATGCAATGAACGAAGCTTGTTCAGCCGGAACCGGGTCTTTCCTTGAAGAATCCGCATATGAAACTCTGGGTATAAAAATGGATGATATCGCAGATATCGCACTTAAAGGGAAAAATCCGCCCAATTTCAATGATCAGTGCGCCGCATTTATCTCCTCTGACATAAAAAATGCCATTCACGAAGGAGTAAAGCACGAAGATATTGTCGCCGGGCTGGTTTATTCCATCTGCATGAATTATTCAAACAGAGTAAAAGGCAATAAACCGGTTGGGGAAAAGGTCTTTATGCAGGGAGGAGTCTGCTACAACAAAGCTATTCCGTTTGCCATGGCCGCACTTGTGGGCAAGCCGATAATCGTTCCGCCGGAACCCGGTCTTATGGGAGCTTTTGGCGTTGCCCTTGAGATCAAAAAAAGAATTGAAACAGGATTAATGGCGGAGAAGGACTTTAACCTTGGAACACTTGCAGATAGAGAGGTAAAATACGGAAAAAATTTCATATGCAGAGGCGGCAAGGAAAAATGCGATCGGCGCTGCGAAATAGCAATGATCGAGCTTGAAGGTAAGAAATATCCATTTGGAGGAGCATGCAACAGATATTACAACTTACGGCAAAAAATAAAATACGATGTGGAAAAGCTGGATCTGGTGCGGATCAGGCAGAAGCTGATATTTGAAAAGTACGGCGCAAAACTGCCTGAAGAAAGCAAAAAAAAGCGCAGAGGAAGAATCGGGATAAACAGAAGTTTTATGGTTAACACCTTTTATCCTCTTTACTCCACTTTTTTTACCGAACTGGGCTTCGAACCTGTAATGCCGGATTCAATTTCAAAGCAAGGAATTGATCAGAAAAACACATCTTTTTGCTTCCCCGCTGAACTGTCTCATGGCTTTTTTTACTCCCTGATTACTATGGAAAATCCTCCTGATTTCATATTCCTGCCTCATTTCAAAGCAGTCCATGTTCCAAATGGTCATTCAAGCTCGCAGGTCTGTCCCTTTGTTCAGGGTGAAACATATTATCTTCAGGTAACATTCCGTGAAAAACTCGAAGAGCTTAAAAGAAAAGGGATAAAAGTACTTTCTCCCCTTATAAATTTAACAAAAGGTCTGGAAAACGCCAAAGCCCCCCTGATCGAAACCGCTAAAAACATGGGAATCAGCCGGAAGGAAGCTGATAAGGCTTTCAAAAAGGCCCTGCAACAACAGATTGAATGCATAAATGAAATGAAGGATATCGGCAAGAAGGCGCTTGCAGAACTTGAATCTGAACCGGAAAAGACGGGAGTTGTTATATTTGCCAGAGCATACAATGGATTCGTTAAAGAAGCCCACATGGGCATTCCCAACAAACTGGCCTCAAGGGGGGTTCTCGTAATACCGTTTGATTTTCTTCCTTTTGATAATGAAAAGACAAAGCGCCATATGTACTGGGGAATGGGGCAACTTATACTCAAGGCCTGCAAATTTGTAAAAAGGCACCCCCAACTTTTTGGCCTTTATATTACCAATTTTTCATGCGGTCCTGACTCGTTTATAGTTGGATATTTCAGGAATTACATGGGCCGAAAGCCCTCCCTGACCCTTGAACTTGACAGCCATACCGCAGACGCAGGCCTTGAAACAAGGGTAGAAGCTTTTCTCGATATAGTATCAGCATACAGGCAGCTTATTGCAAATAAAATGATTCCTATAGAGAAAAGCTCCTTTACCCAGGCCCGCCTCATAATTGAAGACAGTGTTGCAAAAGTAGTAACATCTTCCGGCAAAAAAATCCCGCTGACTGACCCGCGTGTAACTCTTTTAATACCTTCTATGGGCAAAATAGCCTCTGAATCGTTTGCCGCTGTATTTCGCGGCAGAGGTATTAAAACAATAGCCCATCCTCCTTCTGATGAATCAGTGCTTAAACTTGGCCGTGCAAATACGTCCTGCAAAGAATGCCTGCCGCTTATACTAACTACAGGAACTCTGCTCAATTATGTCCGCAACAAAAAGCGGACTGACGAGATTCTTGTATACTTTATGCCTACAGGTTCCGGGCCGTGTCGATTCGGCCAGTACTACATATTTATGGAAGATCTGGTAAAAAGGCTTGAACTTTCTGATGTCGCTATGCTTTCGTTATCATCAGAGAATGCATACGCGGGCATGGGCGGCAATTTTCAGCTTCACGCCTGGAGTGCTGTAGTCGTATCTGATGTAATGGAAGACATCAGATCCATGATGCTGGCTAATGCAACAGACACGAAAGAAGCTATTAAAATATTCAATGAGGAGTGGCAACAGATATTGGCAAAATTGGAGACAGGAGACTTCTCTAAGCTTGAAAAACAACTTACCATAACTGCTAAACGGTTCAGCCATATCCCATTAAAGCGGCCAGTAGAAGAAGTGCCGACTATCTCGCTTTCAGGTGAAATATTTGTCAGAAGAGATGATATTTCTCGTCAATATTTGACTGAACGCCTTGCAGAAGGAGGGTTTGCAGCGATATGTACGCCGGTGGCAGAGTGGATTTTATATGCTGACTATATTCTGAAAAATAATTATTCAGACCACAAAACTTCTAAATTGGAAAAGCTGGAGTTCATGATCAAAAAGAAATTCATGTCAAAATATGAAAAGCGTATCAAGTCAATACTGTCGCGTTCAGGGCTTGTTCACGCAGAGCCGCTCGATATGAAATCAATAATTAACAGCGCCTCGCCTTATATTTCTCCATATCTAACCGGTGAAGCCATTCTGACAGTGGGCGGCGCTCTCACTGAAGTTGCATCCCATGTCTGTGGAGTAATAGCCATAGGTCCTTTTGGCTGTATGCCCAACCGCCTTTCAGAGTCTATTCTTAACGTCACTATGAACCGGGAAGGAAAGCTCGCAACTGATTCTAAAAATAAACAACTCCGGCATATACTCACAGATATAGAAGACCTGCCGTTTCTGGCTATAGAAAGTGACGGTTCCCCTTTCCCCCAGGTAATAAATGCAAAACTGGAAACCTTCTGCATTCGCTCCGAACGCCTGCATAACAGAATGCTTGAAGCCAGCCGGAAAAACAGAAAGTAAAGAAAACAGTTCACGGTTGTCGGTTTACAGTTAACAGTTTTATGTTTTGATTAACCATAAATCGTGAACCATGAGCTGTTACAAAGGCTACCAACGTAAGGCGGGACAGTGCGTAAATTCAATCAGTTAGCAACTCCTTAGATTTTCTTGAAAGTAAAAGTGTCTCACTTTAAGTTGATAGCCCTCCTATTTCTATCAAAGTAGCTTGTAACACACTGCTTATATTATCAACTGGTGTGAGTTTAATTGATTCAAGAATGTATTTTGGGAGCCCTTTGGCCTCTTGAAGGTTATCAACAGGTAATATGACCTCTTTGACTCCCGCATCATAAGCAGCTTGTACTTTTTGGTGAATGCCACCGACGGGTAGGACTTTGCCCATAATTGTAATCTCGCCAGTCATCGCTATGTTGTTGCGGACGGGGACTCCTTTCAACGCCGAAACAATCCCGGTTACAATTGTAATTCCGGCAGAGGGTCCTTCTTTGGGAACACCAATGAAGCTGGCAAGTACGGCCACATCATAGTTCTGTCGCCATTCGGCAGTGATTCCGAGGTCTTCATGTTTAGCTTTAATATATTGAGCTGCTGTTTCAATGCTCTCACGCATGACTCTTTGAATTGAACCCAAAGGTACAATTCGCCCACCTCCCTTTGTGGCCTGCATTTCAAAATGGAGGATACAGCCGTGATTTCCTTCCACTGCCAAACCAATGACCTCTCCGACAGATGGTTTATTGGGCAATGCGACCTTCTGTATTCTGTTTGAATCCGCAAGCGTAGGAGCGATCTTTTTTCCGGGTATCAATAGCTTTACACCAAGCTTGACCCTGTCGTATTCTCCCGGAGCTATCAAATGGAGCTGGGCACGGACTCTCTGGCGCAATTTGCAAGATAGAAGCAGCACTTCCTCCAACTCCTTGTCGTTAATCCGGCCATCCGGGTAAAAAAGTTTTAGAAGCCCGGAGGTTGTCTTCATGATTGAGCGCTGATCACGCCCTGAGATTCCATATGCGCCCTTGGCAAGGTCAATCAGTTCAAAACGCTGACGGACCGGGCCGAGCAAATCAATCCGCCGCAATTCATGCATAATTTCACAAAAGTAGTCAGTAATAAAACCATAGTCCTTCGAGTAGCTGTCAGGGGCAAGCTTGGGTATCTCCCACCCTGGAAGGTAGGCATGAATCCGGTCCAGAAAAGCGATCACCTGCATGAAATCCGGAAGGGGCTCAAACAGGTGATAATACTTTTCATGTGGCAAACTGCCCTGTACGTCGATATTTCCCTCAAAGACCAAACTGGCGAAGGCCAGGATCTCCTTTTTGCCACGGCTGAACCTGGCATCCTGCATATACCCCTGCATAATGCTCACAAATGATTTTGGATCAGTAAAATCAGTATTTGCAATTTCATCAAAAACTACGGCATCGCGTGTGCCCACCTCACCGATCTTGCCGGTGTTGAGGTTAATAAAAAGTTGGGCAGGGGTTTGCCTTGCCGCCGGACAGAACATGAGCATAATAAGAGAGATTTCGATAGAGGTAAGTCTTCCCTGTCTCACGGGGAGCAAGTTCCACCATGTTTACGTTCGTCTCCACCAATGGAATACAGCGACATAAATAAAGGATTTTTTGTCGATAGGTCATTTTTTTTGGATCAAGACCACAGGAGTCAACCAGGATGTCAATCCACTCGTCACAGGTGAATTCTGAGCGCTTTTCAATATATTCATCCAGGTTGATAACACTGACCTGGAACGGGGTGAAAGCCGTTACCTTAAAAGGCCGGATTTTCTTATTGTGAATCTCTGTCTCGTCATAGGTAAGGTCGATAGTCCCCCACATCCCCCCGGAAAGGATCATGGGATATTGACGAACAATATTTCCAGGTATATTGACAAAGTTCTCGTTGATGGCCGAGATGGTGCCCCAATACTTGTCCTCTGTCTCGACCAATCGAGCCTCCAAATTGGCAATTACTGAATGTTTCCGGTTCTCACGAATGTAGTGGCGAATCTTTTCGGCTTCTGCGCCATAGACAAAAGTTTCCTTCAGGCGCCCAACGACCTTCTCCATGTCCTCATGGAAGGTCTCTTCGGCGCAATAATTGTCAATGAGATACTCAAGCACATAACGAGGGAATTCATCTACGCCCGTATTAATGGTGTGTGACTTGTTAACAACTTTTCCTGAAAAGATATCTTTAAGTTTTGTATTCATAGTTAATATCGGCAGTGAATCCTTTTTAAGATAACTCTCTAATTATTGCTATATTTATAGCTCAAGAATCTTGAATAAATCATTGATGAAGAGTTTAAAATTTTGGGGACATTTGTTCATTAATTTCTTATAGTCTGATCGTTGGAGAATCCAGGGAACATCAGAAGTGTCCTTGTATTTCATGCCGGCATTGATAAAAAGAGTTTCAATAATTCGTTTTGGCGGGTTGTTATGATCTTGATCTTCAACTGGAATTGTCCACGAATGTGAAAAATTATTTCTCTCCAATCTTTGCAGCAGGATATTCTCGGAAGCCAAAAGTAACGACTCGAGATCATACTTAAAGCAATGAATAAAAAAACGATCTTTTAAACGGTCATCGCATTTTTTCTTTTTTTATTTCGGACTCAAATCTTTTATCCAATTCATCCTTTAACTCTTTGTAGCTTGAATGGGTAAACGGCATATTACGAGGGTAAAGATCCGGAACAAGAAAAACCCAACTGTTTGGCTTGTTTCTAAGAATATTTATCGCTTTTTTAGGACCTTTGTTTAACAGCGGCTCTTTTCCGCCCAGTGGGTAAAAATCAACTTTGTTGCCTTTGCCCGCGGCGACTTCTATGATATTCGCCAGGAGTTCCCTCATTCCAAGCTGATCACTGGGGCCTTCAACATAAACAAAAACTTCATTCATGCCAGAGCCTCCAGTTCATCTGTTCTGTGCATTTTTTCTAATTCATCCCTGCCAAAATCTTCAAGATTATCTAAAAGAGTCTGCGAATCCTTAGCTTTAACAAATAGGCTTTCACCCGATACTTTTTTCATTACAGCAATGTTCTTTAAATCAAATTGAGTAAGGAAATACGATGCATGGGTGGCTAAAATCACCTGAGTTTTTTGAGAAGCTTTTTCAAACAGGCCTGCCAAAATTGGTAAGGTCCTTGGATGAACACCCTGATCTGGTTCGTCGATACAAATCAATGTCGGCGGCGATGGCATTACGCATAAGGTCGCCCAGGCAATAAAGCGAAGAGTGCCGTCAGATAAATCTGCCAGACTCAAATCAGTATCAATATTTTCCTCCTGCCAGAAAGCAATAACTTCACCAGGCCCTCCCCTGGCCTTAACATTAAGGTCTCTGAATCCGGGGATAGCCAATTTTATGATGGCTTTTAATTCCTCAAATGATTCAGCATGTTCGGTCATCAGATTGAACAATACAGCACTCAGGTTACCGGCGTCTTCATTCAAAACCGGTTCCTGGCTGGTTGGAACAGATTTTCTGATTTTTTCATCGTTGATATGAAAAGCATTATAAAACCGCCATCCACGGATATACTCCCTGAGATTAAAAAGTGTAATCAATGTCGAATCGGTAATGGCGCCCAGCCCAAGTTGATTCGGTTTTTTTAAATTCCACTCTTTCCGCTTGAATTTTTTATCATCCGGATCGCTGACCCGCCCTTTCCCATTTTTGAAATCGAGAAAAGTATATCCGAATATTCCAGGTTCAGGTGGGTTCATTACAATACGTTCATAATTGATTTTTATAGACCCAACAGGTCCCATAAGTTCTCCCTCATAGTTGAGAAGACCGATTTGTCTAAGATCAATTTCTGCATTCCACCAGAGCCTATCCGGTCCGGGCTTGTGAAATATCTGCTGTCCGATTGTGCCTTCTACAATTTCAGGAGGAATCTCCTGGTGACAGGCATTACGCATAAATTTCAGAAACTCAAAAAGACTCGATTTGCCTGAACCGTTTGCTCCGACAATAACCTGTAATGGTTTAAAACAAAATAATATGTCACCAAAAGGTCGATACCCTCTTATTTTAATTGATGGTAGCCAGTAATATTGGCCCATAATGGCTGCTCCTTTATTTTAATTTCTTCTTGCGACTGCGTTTTTTCTCTTTTCCACTTTTTGAACTTTCACCTCTTGCCAGCATCCGGACGCAAACCTGGTAGTCTTCCTCGACATTTACCATAGTCTCTTCGGCGAGGTTGTCTAAGTTTAGTCCACCCTTTTCATATAAAAGCTTACCTTGTTCATACAGCCCTGAACGCTTGCAGTGACGAATCCACTCAGCCATGGTGGTATTGTCGGGACGCTGATCATTAGCTATGGCATCCCCGGATTCCAGAGACCTGCAGTAACTCTGAAGCCGGCGTCGAACGGCTTGAGCCCGTCTAGCCTGTTTTTCGGTGCGCTCCTCATCTATTACTGGTGGTCTCCAGTTGCCTTGTTCCGTGAAATAAAAATAGTCTTCGAGCAGTTCCGCCAATTTGCCGCGCGGTTTGGATTGAAGCGGGAAATAAAATTCGGAGATGTATGTATAATGCAGTGCATTCTTCTTCCACTCGCTGCGTTCGATCCGCATTTTCTCGTGTTCTTTTTCCAGTTGAGCCAGTTCACGCTTTAAACGGGACCGATCCTGCCTGGCACGTTTGGCTTTTTCTTCGTCCGCACCATTTCTCAACATCTTGAGTTCAGCGAGTTTCGCAGAAAGTGTTTTAATCTTATGTTTTAGCTGGTCCCAACGCAATTGAGATTTTTTTAACTCGTGTTTGCATTGCTTTTTCATGAATGTTTCGATCTTCCTGGCCGCAGCATCTGCAACAGCCCGATCTGATTCTTCCGCGCCTTCCTCCGTATCTTTGAGATACCAGCGCTTGATCTCATGGGTGCCGAACAGATCAGGCTGCTCGGGTGTAAACAAATCTTTCATCCGAGGTTCCACGACTGGCTCGGCGACTTGCACTAAAAGTGTGTCAAAATCATGGGCCTCCATCTGCCCTTTGCGCACCAAACGGCTTACAACTGCATCGAAAATCCGGTCTTTTGTGTGTCCGGGATGTTCGTTCAGGTATTCTCGGATAATTGTAAGGACTTTCTGGCTGAATGTCTCCGCGTTCTCGTCGCCGGTGATGGAAACGCTGTGACGTGCTTCGCCTGGTTTGGGTTTACGGAAATTGATTACAAGGTCACGTTTGTTGACTTTGTCGGCTACCTTTTGATTGTAAGATTTCTGCCCTGTGTCAATGAACAATGCCTCAGATTCTTGATCAACAATAAAACCAGTTTCAGCCATGATATCCTGTACTAGTGCCCAAGTACCCTCTGACGTATCATGATAGCAGAGGGAAAGCCAATGCCCCGGCTTTAGAACTCGATAACATTCGGCCATAGCTTGGCGCATCATGTTCGCCCAGTCGGCTTCGGTTTTATCCCGCACTTTGTTGACTATAATCTCCTCGTCATGCCAATGCGTGTCAAAGCCAAGCCATGCTTCCCAAACAAAATTCAATTCGCCATATTGTTCTTTGTCTGCATAGGGGGGATCGGTAAAAATGTAGTTAATACTGTTTGATTTTACATTCAATGATCGGACATCTTCTGTGCTGATGTTAAGCGCATTTGTACCTATCGAATGGATGGCCTCCCATCCTGAAATCATCATTCGAAATTTATTGGCAACAGTCCCCCATACATTAGTGCATCTGCAGTTTTGAGGAAGGTAATAGGTTCCCTTTAAGAAACCTAGTCTATCACGGTTAGTTGTCATTCGGCTTAAATTGAGTAGAACTGAATTCCAGCAGAACTTAATAGCATCTCTCTGTAAAGGAATAATTATTGTTTTGATAGCAGATAGAATCACTGAAAGTGCCCACAGGTTGCGCTTAGTGAATAGCTCTTTAACAGAACGAAAATTACGCCCCAGTCGCCATTCATCACCCCATGGAATGGAATCATCTTCTACATTCATCATTTTATGAGGTGGATACCAATAAGGAATATCTTTCTTCTCAATTTTTCTAATTTTCCCAAGATCATATTTCTCGAAATACATCCGTTTTTTTATGTCGGGATCATTATGTCGCCGTTTATCCCGTTTCGGTTTACAACCACCCTCGCATATATAACTCACCAATACCGGAACTGCGCCAAATTTTTCACTCCGTGTCGAAATCTCTTCAACAATTCCTTTTTCATGACAGTAAGGCCAGGTTTTAATTTTTTTCGGTTTACCTTTGGCCGTAGTTCCTATAGCATCTACGCAATCGAAAAGCGGTATTTTTTCCAGACAGCGCGGACACTGAAATATTTGCGAATAGACTGTGTAGCCTGTCGTAGCCTTGCCGCCACAACGATCACAACGCGTTTCATAGAGCCAGTCTATTTCCGGCCTGACCTCTGCCTCCAGTTCTTCGAATGCTTCACGCAATTTATCCACGTCGACGGGAGTGCAATAATTTTTAGTTATGAAGGTGGCAGCCGGGCTGCGGTCGATTGCGATAGCCTTGCGCCCTTCCATTAATGCGGCCAGGGCCGTGCCGCCGGAGCCGCAGAAGGGATCAGGCACCATATCACCGGGTTCGGTATAATGACGGATGTACTGACGGATAGCATCATGGGGTTTCTTTGACCAGTAGGTATGCATGTTGTAAATTGCCGTGGCCTTGGTCGTCTCAATAGGCTTATCAAACGCAGGCACATCGTAATCGTCGTTTTGAGGATCATATGGATTTTCTTTTATATGGGCTTCTATAAAAACACAAAGGTTCGGATTCGGTTTATCTCCTGAGTAGTACCCTTCCAGCATCTTGGGAATGTCTTGCTTGAACAGGTTTTTTTGATTTTTCGTGTCATTTTTCTTCCTGGCCATCTTGTTACCTCATACTCTTTGGCGTAAGCCCTAAGATATTCCCCAAATGCGCCGGCACACGGCGAACGACCTGTTCAGAGTTTAGCCGAACGGCAAAGTAATGAGTTCTCGATTTTCGGTAAATCCGGATTCCTTCACAGTAGCTTACAGTGATTGTCAGCGTCCTTTCCATCATTCCCTGCTTACGTTCGTCAACGGTGGCATCATTAGGATCAGGCCGGAAACGATAAACCACCTCCGTTCCTTTTCCGGGAACGTACAACACCTGAGGTGGAAGAGGACGCTGGTCCGGTTCAAGACTGTAAGTTGCTCCAATATCTACTCGCAGTTCATCTCCCTCACCAACATCTTTATCCGTCCGGTTTAAACTCAGGCGAAATTCAAGATTCTCTCCTTCCACAGCCTCCTTTGGCCCGCTGATTGAATCCAGTATCAGTATCCCCTCCTCTTTTTGCTTCACCCTGAGAACCACCATTGGAATTACCAGTTCCTGGATGGAAATACCTCCATGGGAATATGCATCAGGATTGTAGTGGGAACCCTGTCGGCTGAAGGAGTAGCCCACCTTAGGGAATACAATGCTTTTGTATTCCTTGTGGAAAACCTGGCCGGTTTTTTTGATTGTTCGCTTTTCCTCAAGGGGCATGCGGAGCTGTTCAGGTGTAAACGCAATAATGTTATTTCGCACTTTGTCAGGTAGGTGTGCTTTGTCTATGGAGACCCTGAGCCGGCAATTCAGGTACGCACAATCCAATTTTTCATTGAGATCAGCCTCATCAAACCACAGCGGCTCTCTACCTACTCGTCCGAAGCCATGATCTGCTGTCACAAAAACCTTTGTGCCAGGGGATAAGCCACGAACGATGGCCATTATCTCTGTGTCGATGATATTTTTCAAGTGTTGCTGGTAGATAAATGCGAGGGGTCGTCCTGGAACCTGGCGTCCATCAGGCAAGGTTTTTATTTGAATCTTGTGTAACTCCTTATCGCAGAGCTCGAAAATATAGACATCCAGATTATCAGCCCGGTATCGAACGGTCTCGCCAACCCCCATGCCTTCAGGAGAAATGACCTCTACCTTTCCTTTGTACCCAAATTCCCGCGTCAGCCCTTCCTTAAGCAATTTGTCCTCTCCGGCTTGCATATTGAAACTGTCGGGGTATGTTCCGGAGCTTATAGCCTTCCTGGTAATGTGAGTTTCTGAAGGGAGTAATGACGATGCTGGATAGTCCTTCAGGATTTCCATGCGGTCTTCAAACACAGGGCGTAGCAGCTCATCCCATATGTCGTATCGCATACCATCAAATATAAAAACAACTGCCTTTTCATTCTGCGGATCCCAGTGGGGCTTGAGGCACCGCCTAATAAACTGACTTGTCAGCCTTACATCGCTGTCTTTTAAAAGCCAGGAAGGATATTGTCCTGCAACCATCTCTTGAAAGCGGCGATTCATATCATCCAGTTGCCCATGTACCTCCTCTGCGATAGCCCGCATCCGCTGCCGCGCATTATCCAGGGTATTAACGAAAATGGATGGCAATTCATTCTCAGCCCGTGGCAGGAAGTCACCGCTGTAAAGGAGACGTTCCAGAGCGGAGAGAAAGTATTCCATTCGATTAATCCTCTTTTCATTCCAGAGTTCCCGGAAGAGCTTAAATGATAGCTGCTCAGGATTTAACACTTTCAGAGTCTTGACTGCACGACCCAACTCGATACGGAGAAGTTGTATTTCTGTAAACAGCCCGTAAGCTTCTTTGAGATGTGCCCAGGGAATCGAGGAACGTGTATCGACAAATCTGGGCTTGCCTTCAGAAGTTTCCGTGAATAGGACTTTGAAAATCTTTGCATGTTCCTTTTGCGGAGACTTGCTTGAAAGAAGGTCATCCAGAGCCATCAAAAGGGCAAGAGAGCGAAAAAGCGTGGAGTAACTTTCCTTTTCAATGACAGAGACAAATCCGATTGGATCCGACAATTTAATCTGGTCAAGGAGAAGTAGTTGAAGAGTATCACGATTAAGCGATAGCTCAACAGCCTCCAGGTCTCGTTTCGCTTGAGCAGTATTCATTTTGACAAGCTTTGGAGCTGAATCCAGGAGAATTCCTGGATCAATG
>Ga0255371_10071_pt1 | contig 17638 bp, 10 predicted proteins | sample ANMaggSSYBR01I12_FD_182097 | JGI IMG/M metagenome (GOLD analysis project Ga0255371, IMG submission 182097) | Sediment cell enrichment communities from methane seep in Santa Monica Basin, California, United Staets - ANME aggregate JGI... | ecosystem: Environmental > Aquatic > Marine > Cold seeps >...
AGGCGAAGGTATCACTGCAGAGCCTACAGTTGCAGCAACAGTAGAGAAAACACCAGTCCCAACACCAACTGAGAAGAAAGGTATGCCTGGATTTGGTCTATTTGCAGGCTTGTCGGTCTTGTTGATAGCAGTGCAGTTATTGCGCAAAAATAAATAATAAGGGTGATATTACAATGATAATTAAAAATCTGATATATTGTGCGCTGATAACTCTTATAGCGTTTTGCACACCAGCATTGGCAGACTATAACATAGTTGGTGATGCAAACAATGATGGTATAATCACAACAGCAGATTCACTGCTTGCGCTGCAAATGTCAGTTGGGAGCATAGTTTCAGATCCGGAAATCGCGGATGTGAATGCTGATGGCAAGGTCACCTCACCCGACGCACTGATGATGTTAATGATGGCGCAAAAGGCGCAGGTTCGCGTCGATACACCGGAAGTTGTATCTGGCACATTCAATGCCATGATAGACATTTATAATGTTGCTGATCTTGATTCAGGTCAGTTCGATCTGTCATTCGATGCAAGCGTTGTGAACGTGACCGGTGTTGATTCCGGAAGCATAGACGGTACAGAAGTACCGATCGACATGTGGCGTTTTATTGATCCTGACACGATCAGAGTGATATTCAATCTCCCGGATACTACCGGAGTAAGCGGATCCGGCTCACTTGTAACGATCAGTTTTGAGATAGTGGGTGTGGTTTATGATAAAAGCGTTCTGGCCATATCCGATGTATTACTTGTTGATATCGAATCGAATGAAATATCCTCGCTCTGGTTTGACGATGAAATAACTGTGGGAATACTTGCCACTGTTAATGCTCCGGAAGTTGTCACTGGCACATTTGATGCAACGATAGACATTGCAGATATCATCAATTTTGACTCAGGTCAGTTTGACCTATCATTTGATGCAAGCGTTGTGAACGTAACCGGTGTTGATTCCGGAAGCATATACGGTACAGATGTACCGACCGACATGTGGCGTTTTATTGATCATGATACGATCAGAGTGATATTCAATCTCCAGGGTACTACCGGTGTAAGCGGATTCGGTTCACTTGCAACGATCAGTTTCGAGGTCTTGGGTGTGACAGATGATACAAGCGTTCTGGCCATATCCGATGGATTGCTCGTTGATACCGAATCGAATGAAATATCTTCGATCTGGTTTGACGATGAAATAACTGTAGAAGTACCTGTAGATGTACCTGTCAATGTTAACGCTCCTCCGGTAGTAACTGACAGATTTGAGGTCACGATAGACGTAGAGAACGTAACCGACCTGGACGGCGTGCAGTTCGACCTCTCGTTCGATCCAAGTGTTGTAACCGTTGAAGGTGTGGAGGCTGGAAGTGTAGGCGGTGTGGATATACCTACCAGTTGGTATTTCAGAGACATCGACACGATCGGAATATTCTCCAATATTCCCGGTCTCAAAGGTGCCAGTGGATCCGGATGTGTAGCAAGGATAACCTTCGAACTAACAGGAATGCAGGGCGATTCGTGCGTTCTGGATGTATCTAAGGGATTGCTCGTTAACAATAGTGCGGAGGTGATACCATCGATCTGGAATGATTGCGAGGTGACAATTGGGGAATATGCACCGGTGAATCGGGTCCGTAACATAAACACCGACGAGGATTTTCCATTCATCCGGACCGCAATCGATGACCCTGATACGCTGGACGGACACGTAATCGAGGTCGAAGATGGTGTTTATCATGAGTATGTACAAGTCACCAAATCATTGACGATACGATCTCTAAATGGGTCTGCAAATTGTGTTATTCAGGATGTGGGATCTGGTCATGTCGTTGAGATAACCGCGGATCATGTCAATATCAGTGGTTTTACGGTGACGAGAAGAGCGGGAAGATCGGCATCCTACAGTGCGGGAATATACCTGAATGCAAGTCACTGCAACGTTTCCGGCAACACCTGTTCGAACAAGGGTGTCGGCATCCACCTCAATGGTTCAGGCAACAACAGCATATCAAGCAATGATTGCTCACACAACTTTAATGGCATCCATCTTAATGGTTCATGCGACAACAGCATATCAAGTAATGATTGCTCTCACAACAGTAATGGCATCTACCTTGATGGTTCATGCGACAACAGCATATCAAGTAATGATTGCTCACACAACAGTAATGGCATCTATCTTGATGGTTCATGCGACAACAGCATATCAAGCAATAATTTCTCGAACAACCGCAACAGCATCCACCTCGATAGTTCAGGCACCAACAGATTGACAGGCAATATCATGTTTCGGGGTGGAATATTCATCCAGGGTGATTCACTGAACGATTACATACATGAGATCGACGAAAGTAATATCGTGAATGGAAAACCGGTCTATTACCGGAAGGATATCGAATCCGGGAGAATTCCTGATGGGACAGGTCAGGTAATACTTGTGAATTGCAGGGACATTCTGGTTGAAGATCAAGAATTGAATGATGCAAGCGTTAGCATAAATGTAGCCTTCTCTTCAAATATTACTATAAGAAACAACAATTGCTCAAACAACAACTATGCCGGCATCTTCCTCGATAGTTCAAGTAACAGCAGCATATCGAACAACAATTGCTTAAACAACAACTATGCCGGCATCTTCCTCGATAGTTCAAGTAACAGCAGCATATCGAACAACAATTGCTCAAACAACAACTATGCCGGCATCTTCCTCGATGGTTCAAGTAACAGCAGCATATCGAACAACAATTGCTCGGGCCACTGGGATGGTTGGGGCTTTTTCGGTGAATATGGCATCTCCCTCGATGGTTCGGACAGCAACATCATATCAAACAACACTTGCTTAAAGAATAGGGACGGCATCTGCATCGAGCGTTCATGCAGCAATGTCATATACCTGAACAATTTCATAAACAGGAATTATGATTATCCTTCCTCTACAAACATCTGGAACTCAACATCGAAGATAAACTACACCTACAGGGAAAATACCTTCGCGACCTATCTGGGCAACTACTGGGGCGATTACACGGGAAGCGATTCGGACAAAGATGGGATAGGGGATTCTCCTTATCGCATCAATTCCGACAATGACAATTACCCGCTGATGATGCCTTTCGAGAATTACTTTGCGCCAGAATCAACTATGGCACGGGTCTGTGTCAATGCCCCTGAAGTGGTAGCCGGTACATTCGATGTTATGATAGACATCCACAATGTCGTTGATCTGGATTACGGGCAGTTCGATCTAACGTTTGATCCGGGTGTTGTGAACGTGACAGAGGTTAACGATGGGCGCATAAGCGACAAACAGGTGCCAATAGATTCATGGGAGTTTGTCGGTGCTGATACGATTACCGTGGTGTTCAATTCCCAGAGAGCCACAGGATTGCGCGGTTCGGGTCGGATAGCCACGATCAGTTTCGAGGTAACAGGCTCGCAGGGCGACACAAGCGTTCTGGATATATCGAATGGAAAACTTACTGACACGGTAGCGGATGAGATACCAGCGGTCTGGAATGATTCCGAGGTGACCGTTGGAGTGCCGGTTAACGTCAGTGCGCCTGAGGTCGTATCGATCGTATCCGGTGTATTCAATGCCACGATCGAGATAGAGGATGTCGTTTGCATGAACAGGGGGGTGTTTGATCTATCGTTTGATCCGGGTGTTGTGAACGTGACCGATGTCACTGCAGGAAACATAAATGGCACAACGATACCGATCGTTGACTGGCGTTTCATGGATGTGAACACGATCAGGGTGATCTTCGAACTCTCTGGCGACGACGCAGTGAGCGGGTCCGGATGTGTGGCGAGGATGGGGTTCGAGATAACAGGATCACAGGGTGATTCATGCGTTCTGGATATGTCGAATGGAGAGATCGTTGATACGGGAGGAGATGAGGTGCCGGCGATCTGGCTTGACGGTGCGGTGACCATTGGAGTGCCTGTTACCGTTAACGCCCCTCCGGTTGTATCCGGCACGTTTGATGCAACGATAGACATTGCAGATATCACCAATCTTAACGCCGGCCAGTTCGATCTATCATTCAATGCAAGCGTTGTGAACGTGACCGGTGTCAATTCCGGAACCATAGACGGTACAGAGGTTTCGACAGCCTTGTGGGATTTTATTAATCCTGATACGATTAGAGTGTTATTCAATCTCCCTGGAATTACCGGTGTAAGCGGATCCGGTTCACTAGCAACGATCAGTTTCGAGGTGTTGGGTGTGACTGATGATACAAGCGTTCTGGCCATATCCTATGGATTACTTGTTGATATCGAATCGAATGAAATATCCTCGCTCTGGTCTGACGATGAAATAACTCTGGAAGTACCTGTAGATGTACCTGTCACTGTTAATGCTCCGGAACCTGTATCCGGCACGTTTGATGCAACGATAGACATTGCAGATGTTTCTAATCTTGACTCAGGGGAGTTTGACCTATCATTCGATGCAAGCGTTGTGAATGTGACCGGTGTTAATTCCGGAAGCATAGACGGCACGGAAGTACCGATAGATGAGTGGGATTTTATTGATCCTGACACGATCAGGGTGTTATTCAATCTCGCTGGTACTACCGGTGTAAGTGGATCCGGCTCACTTGCAAGAATCAGTTTCGAGGTGTTGGGTGTGACTGATGATACAAGCGTTCTGGCCATATCCGATGGATTGCTCGTTGATATCGAATCGAATGAAATATCCTCGCTCTGGTCTGACGATGAAATAACTCTGGAAGTACCTGTGGATGTAATTGTAGGAGTACCTGTCACTGTTAATGCTCCGGAACCTGTATCCGGCACGTTTGATGCAACGATAGACATTGCAGATGTTTCTAATCTTGACTCAGGGGAGTTTGACCTATCATTCGATGCAAGCGTTGTGAATGTGACCGGTGTCAATTCCGGAAGCATAGACGGCACAGAAGTACCGATAGACGAGTGGGATTTTATTGATCCTGACACGATCAGGGTGTTATTCAATCTCCCTGGTACTACCGGTGTAAGTGGATCCGGTTCACTTGTAACGATTAGTTTCGATGTGTTGGGTGTGACAGATGATACAAGCATTCTGGCCATATCCGATGGATTGCTCGTTGATACTGAGTCGAATGAAATATCCTCGCATTGGTTTGACGATGAAATAACTGTAGAAATACCTGTGGATGTAATTGTAGGAGTGCCTGTTACTGTTAATGCTCCGGAATCTGTATCTGGCACATTTGATGCAACGATAGACATTGCAAATGTCACCAATCTTGACTCAGGTCAGTTTGACCTATCATTCGATGCAAGCATTGTGAATGTAACTGGTGTTGATTCAGGAAGTATAGGTTCAACCACAGTACAACTGGAGTCCTGGACACTTGTAGATTCTGATACGGTAAGAGTGTTGTTCAATCTCCCTGGTACTACCGGAGTAAGCGGATCCGGCTCACTTGCAACGATCCACTTTACGGTAACAGGTACAGTCGGAGATACCAGTGTTCTGGATATATATGACGGATTGCTTGTTGATATCTGGGCAGAGGAGATACTCTCAACATGGATTAATGATGATGTGAGTGTGTGACATTTCAGAAATATTATGCAAGTTGATAAAATAAAACCATAAGGAGTAATAAATTATGAAAATAAATGCAATATTGGCTGGAATAGCTATAAGCCTGCTGCTGCTGGTATTACCAGCCGCTGCATTCGACAACACACTTGACATATTTGGCAACGCGAACGAAGACGACACGATCAACATGCAGGATGTGACCTACACCGAACTGATCATCCTTGAATACAAGGACCAGACACAACTTGCAGATGCGAAGTATGATGACAGGATCAACATGCAGGACGTGACGCAGATCGAGCTAATCATCCTCGGAAAGGAGAAGGAGCTTACGGTTCTGGATGGCAATGGAAAAGCAGTGACTGTTCAGAAGCCAGTGGAACGCATAATAGTTGAATATTTGGACAATGCTGAGCTGATTCGAGCACTTGATGCAAAGGAAAAGGTCGTTGGTGTTGATTTCATTATTGCAGAGACAGAAATCCAGTTTCCGGATATGAGCAAGCTACCGTCTGTTGGAGCTATGCACGTACCGGATTACGAGGCAGTGCTTAGCCTAGATCCCGATCTCTTACTGACATTTTCACCTGCAACAGATGAAAAGACAGAGAAACTTCCAAACACCGCTGTTGTCTTCCTTGGTCTGTATTATCCAGACCTATCTGACCCGGAAGGGTCTCGATTCACAGATGGTGTCAGAAAGCTTGGATACATCCTCGATGCGAGAGAGGAAGCCGAGGATTATATCAACTGGCGTATAGGCCGGATAGACGATATCAAATCTCAGACAGAGGTGGTGTCCGATGATGAAAAGCCACGGGTCTTCGTTTGCTCATACCCCTACCCTCACATAGAAACGACGACATTCAGGACGTACGCCATGGTCGATACACTCACTCAGATGAGCCTCATGGCTGGAGGGAAGAACATAGCAGAAGATCTCCCTGAATTCGTTCAACCTTCGTATAAGATAACGGTTGATCCTGAGTGGGTGATCGATCAAAATCCCGATTTCATCATCCTGCATGTTGTACGTTACACCTACAGCGGAATGACACTGGATCCACCCCATGGTTATGATGCGGATGACCCGTCAGGACTGAAGGAGGGGCGGGACGCGTTCATGAGTCGCCCTGAGTTAGCTAACGTCAACGCAGTGAAGAATGGAAACGTCTACATATTGAGTGGTACTTTCAGGAATGACGCAACAGGTGGCTTAGTGGGTGCCGCATATATGGCAGAGCTATTCCATTCGCATTTCTTCGATGATATGGACCCACAGGCGATCCATCAGGAATACCTGACAGAATTCCAGGGACTTGACTATGATCTGAATGAGCATGGCGTATTCATATACCCGCCATTGGAGGAGAGTTAAATGAATACAAATATATTGGCTGGAATAATCATGTGCTTGCTGCTGGTATTACCAGCCGCAGCATCTGACTACACGCTCGGCGTCTTCGGCAACGCGAATGAAGATGAAACGATAAACATGCAGGATGTGACGTATACCGAATTAATCATCCTCGAGTACCGGGATCGGACGGAACTCGCAGATAGCAAGTATGACAACAGGATCAACATGCAGGACGTGACGCAGATCGAGCTTATCATATTGGGGAGGGAGAAGGAGCTAACGATTCTTGACTCAGAGGGAGAATCCAAAACGATATCCATGCCAGTGAACGAAATACTCACGTTGAACTCGGACTGCACAGAGGCTATAAGAGCTATTCAAGCAAAGGATCTAATAGTTGGGATAGAAAGTGCTACAGCCATGCAGACAACGTTTTACCCAGAGATATCCGCGCTGCCATCAGTGGGCAGGGGATCTGGTCCTGATCTTGAACTAGTGATGGAAATAGACCCTGATATACTCATAGCTTATGCTCCCGGGATATACAACCCAGGTCATGATGGTCTTGAAGATAAGCTGGAGCCAGCAGTAACCGTGCTCCGTTTAAATTTCTACAAACCGGAAACCGTGGCAGAAGATCTGATGAAACTCGGGTATCTGCTCGGTGAGGTGGAAAATGCAAGGAATTACGTTGAATGGCGTGACGAATACGTTAATGAGATCGAAGATGTGGTATCAGAGATATCAGAGGACGATAAACCGAAGGTCTTCATCGATTACGGGAGCCAGGGAGGTTCTACCAACCGCATGACTGCTGCCGCAGGCACCGGACTTCACCAGATGTGTGTGCAGGCAGGCGGGATCAACATAGCTGCGGACCTGCCCGCGGGTCTTGCGCCGGGATATCCGTATGCAGAACTTGAGTGGATCTTAGATCAGGCACCTACCGTGGTCATTGGTCAGGCATCCGGATATAATTCGCGTGACGGCGGTTACGAAACTGATGACGATAGCGATCTGGAAGCGTATTATGACGAGATAATAGGACTTCCGGGATTTGATGAGATTCCAGCGGTGGTGAACAAACGCACTTACATAATGCAGGGCGTAGTCTCAGGTGGATTGACTGATGTGGTCGGTCTTGCCTACTATGCAGAGTGGTTCCATCCGAATCGATTTGAAAATATGGATGCAGAGGCGATACATCAGGAATACATCGACGAATTCTGCGGCATAGACTTCGATGTGGCGGAGCACGGCGTATTTGTGTATTCACAACCCGAGGAGAGCTAAGTCGCTCTCCTTCTTTTTTTTTTAGAAAAGAAGCGATCAATATGAAGATCACCTGTATCTCAACTGTCCCGACTTTGTCACTTGTGGAGGCAGTGAACGAGTTGAACTGCGATTCTGAAACTAACATTGATTTCAGGACATACTATCCAAACCAGATAGATGAAGAAGAGATCGATGAAGACATCCTGAAAAACGATCTGAAAAGCTCAGATATCGTCCTGATCGACATAAGAGGCGGCGGACGATCGAGTGAAGTCGTTTATGACGCATTGAAGGACGGAGACAACATCGTCTTGAATCTCATCACACCCATAGGCAAGCTGATGCAGATAACAAGACTCGGCTCGTTCTCGGGAAAAAAGATGGCAGACAGGATAAGTGCCAGTACTACAACCGGGGTGGAAGATCATGATCCGGAAGACCTCTGGAAAAGGATAGAGCGTGCTCAGAATATCGTGGAGACTGCCGGAAAACTCCTGCCAGTCAAATCCATGAGGGACGCAGGCAACTATGTAAAAATAACTAAATACTGGAGGCATGGCGGCAGAGAAAATTATTACAATCTTTTCTTGCTTCTTCTCAAGGAGTACTTTGGATACGACCTGCCAGAAGCAAAAGAACCGGTTGAGTTCCCGGAATATGGGATATATCACCCTCTGCACGGACATTTTACAGACCTGAAGGATTTCACTGGATCAACCGGATTCAAAGAGGCAGATCCAACCATCGGCATGCTTTTTCACGGAGGAATGCATTTTGACCAGAACATTGCAACGATAAAAGCATTTGTGAACGAACTTAATGATTTCAATTTCATCCCTGTCTATTCGGATGGAATTCATAACCTGAAAGCGATAAGGCAATATTTCTTCAAAGACGATGAACCCGTCGTTGATGCGGTCATCAGTCTGATGTGGTTCCGGATAAATGGGGGTCCCCTTGGTGGGGATCCGAAGCGGACACTGGAGTTACTGAAGAGTCTGAATGTGCCCATCTTTTCTCCGGCGACCATGTTCACGCGGGAGGTCGATAAATGGAAGGAATCGCCGACCGGGCTTTCACCGATCGAGATCATTGCTGCTGTGATCTGGCCTGAACTCGATGGATGCATCGAGTCCATACCCGTCTCCGGAGTGCAGGATGTAATGGTGGGAGAACTTCATGCAAGGGAGGTTGCACCGATCAACGACCGCATCTCCCGCATCACGAGCAGGATCAGGAACTGGATCAAGTTGAAGGGATTACCAGAGAGTGAGAGGAAGATCGCTGTCATAATCTATAACTATCCACCAGGTGAGGCGAATATCGGAAAAGCTGCTTATCTCGATGTATTCCAGAGCGTAACTCGATTATTAGAACGTTTTAAGGAGGACGGGTATGATGTAGAGATTCCGGAGAAGGAGCTGCATAAATTATTTGAGGAGATGGCGATCACCAACTCGGGAAGCTGGTTCAGGAAAGAAAATACGCTTGCAAACTGTTTTTCTATCGATCTGGATGAGTATCTTCTATTCTTCAGGTCACTGCCTGATGAACTGCAGAACGATGTCATACAATACTGGGGCGAGCCTCCGGGAAGCGTCATGACCGTCAATAACAAACTTCTCATACCGGGAATCGAATTTGGCAGCATATTTGTTGGGATCCAGCCAGCAAGACCCCCTCTCGACGGATCGGATCTGGCTAAAGCATCTCATGACAAGACGAAACCACCACATCACCAGTATCTTGCCTTCTACTTCTGGTTGCAGAAGATATGGGGCGCAGATGCTGTATTTCATGTAGGAACTCATGGTCTGGCAGAATTTACGAAAGGAAAGGAAGTGGGAATGAGTTCGAGCTGTTTTCCTGATGTTCTGATCGGTGATATGCCGCATCTGTACATATATCACGTGCTCAACACATCAGAGTCCACAATCGCTAAGAGGAGATTGTATGGTACGCTTATCAGTTACAACTCCCCTCCTTATACCACATCAGATCTGTACGAGGATTATACCGAGCTTCAGGATCTGATCGATGAGTATAACGACTCCGCCACCGTGGCGCAGAATCCTTTGCGAAGTGAGAAGGTGCAAGAGAAAATCCTTGAAAAGGCAAGAGAACTGGAATTCAGAGGGGAGACTATCGATAACATCCACGAAGAGCTCTATGAGATGAAACGGAGCATCATACCAAAAGGTTTACACATACTTGGAGAGCAATACGAAATCGAAGATCTTAAGAGATTTACCGAATTTATCCTGAGATATGACCGGGATGGGATAAAATCACTCAACAGAATCCTCGCAGAATCAATGGACATCGATTATGATCTTGCGCTGAGGAATAAGGATCAATACGCTTCCCTGCTCGACAATATCGATTCAAGAAGCTCTGAACTCGTGAATCTCTCCATTGACGAATCCATCGATGAATCCATCAAAAAGTCCATCGAGAGCACTGTTCGGGTGGGCAAAAGCGGGGTCAAGGGCAGGAGCAAGATCAATCGCAAACAGAGGGCGGAGATGGAGAAAACCCTGACGTTCGGAATCGAGGTCTCAAGAAACTATTCCGATAGCACTCTCGAGATCGAAAGTTGTCTGAGAGGTTTGAATACGGAGTTTATCGAGCCATCTCTCGGTGGAGATGTGGTGCGAACTCCGGAGATTCTTCCAACAGGAAGGAACATCAACCAATTCGACCCGAACAGGATTCCGACCCAGACCGCATCTGATCGGGGCGTTGAAATTGCAGAAAACACGATAAAGGCATATCTTCGAAAGAATGACAGCTATCCTGAAAGTGTTGGGGTCGTGTTGTGGGGATTTGAGACAACAAAGACAGGAGGAGAGTCCATCGGGCAGATCCTCCATTATCTTGGAGTGAAAGTCACAAAAGGGGTGGGATCGTGGTATCCGGAACTGACGCCCGTACCACTGGAAGAACTCGGGAGACCAAGGATCGACTGTCTCGTAAACATCTGCGGCTTTTTCCGCGATATGTTCCCGAATCTCCTGAATCTCCTGAATAGAGCCGTAGGTCTCGTGGCAGAGCTGGATGAGCCTTTTGAGATGAACTTTGTAAGGAAGCATTCCCTTGAGAACCGCCAGATGCTCGTAGAAGAGATAGAAAGAGGAGCGATCGACGAGAAAACTGCGAAAAAAGTTGCAAATGGAAGGATATTTGGTCCGAAGGCAGGAGAGTACGGGACAAGGATGCTCCCGCTTATCGAAGACTCGATATGGAAGGATGAGGCGGATCTGGCAGAGGTCTACATCCAGTCGATGAACCATCTCTATGTCGAGAATATTCACGCAGAGAAGAGCGACGATCTCTACCGGAAGAACCTTTCCAGCGTGGAGATCGTCTCACAGGTCAGGGATTCGCATGATTACGAGGTGGTTGATCTGGATCATTATTTCGAGTTCTTTGGTGGGCTTTCAAAGGCTGTGGAAACCATCAGAGGCGAAAAGCCAGAGATGCTGATCACAGACACGACAAAAGAGGTGGTAAAGACCGAGGATGTCGGGGACGTCATAGCACGGGGGGTGCGGACAAGACTCTTGAATCCGAAATGGATCGATGAGATGCTGAAACATGATGTTCACGGGGCACAGCAGATTGCAGATCGGCTTGAGAACGTACTCGGGCTGGCTGCAACCACAAACGCGGTGGATAACTGGATCTGGTCATCCATTGCCAGGCGTTTTGTCTTTGATGAGGAGATGAAGCGGCAGCTGATCGAAAATAACAGATTTGCAGCTGCTGAAGTGATGGAACGGTTGTTTGAAGCCGAAGAGAGAGGGTACTGGGATGCGACAAAGGATGAACTGGACGAACTGAGAAGTGCGTATCTCGAGGCGGAGGGGGATATTGAAGATGCGATATGACGCAGACGTCACAAATCTTGACTCCGGCCAGTTTGATATGTCATTCGATGCAAGCGTTGTGAACGTAACCGGTATTGATTCCGGATGCATAGGGTCAAACACAGTACAACTGTATCCACTTTAAAAAGCAGGGTAAAATGTATATTCGGATAGTCTAAATCAAGTGCCTAAGCAGGCTTTCGATTTCAAGATAGAGTCAGTTACTCTTAGATTTGAAGCGGATACATGCAGGAACTGAATTGGGAACAACTCCGGATAGAGAGGTTCGAAGAGAGCAGGCAGGCGATGCGGGATTGGAAGGACGTCGATTCCGAATACTGGAGCAAGAGAGAGTGAGTTATTCAGACGGTCAGACCACGAACGACTTCAAGCATGGCAGGGCGGTAGTGCAGGCACTGCATGAAGTGATAATCCCGGAGTCATATCTGGCTTTCAAAGATATAGTGAAAAACACGATTAGTCAACCCAATAAATGTATGACTTATCAAAACTTATACTATCTTGCTATCAATTTATCTAATTTCCCATTAGTGGATACCCCCTTCCCATAATTTCCCCCAAGTCAAACGTTACGACGGCACACCCAACCGCAGTAGAGCTGCGGGGTATACCGATTGAGATCAAGCAAAGAGAATAACCTGACTTGTTTTACATCCATCTCATCAACAACCAAATCAATCTTGCCACCCGTCTTCCCCAGCATAAGAGCAACACGTATCTTCTCCATCTCCTCCATCTCCTCCATCTCCTCCTCAAGCCGTCTAAGGCTTAAACCAGGATATTTGCACTTCCATGCTAAATATCTGTAGGAAATCATCCAAATAATACACAAGAAAATGTGTACCCTGATATTGAAATCATTATGATGTTTAATTTTAATCACTATACCCCGTAACTCTGCTGCGGTTGGGTGTGCCGTCGCAATGTTTGACTGTGAATCTCGATACATTTAAAATGTGTAAATGTTTACAAATAGAAATATTTATATTATTTGATGTTACGATATAGTCCATAATTAATATTAAATATATATATTTCAATAAAAAATAGCGTTGTTCGAAGCTAATTTGAGCAAATATATAATTAACTAACTATGATTTAAATAAATTGAATTGATTTACAAAAGAAAATAAAATTACACATAATAATATGTAAGTTGTCAAAATAAAACATAAAGAGGTACTAAATTATGAAAATAAATGTAATATTGGCTGGAATAGCCATGAGTTTGTTGTTGCTGGCACTACCAGCCGCAGCATCCGACTACACGCTCGGCGTCTTCGGGAACGCGAACGAGGACGAAGTAATAAACATGCAGGATGTAACGTACACCGAACTGATCATCCTAGAGTACAGAGACAAAACAGAACTCTCAGACGCCAAGTACGATGACAGGATCAACATGCAGGATGTGACGCAGATTGAGTTGATCATACTCGGGAGGGAGAAGGAGCTTACGATTCTTGATCTTGCAGATAGAACTGTAACAATAAACAAGCCAGTTGAAAAGGTCGTACCACTATTCAATTTTGAAGAATATCTCGCTGTTGAAGGTGGCGAAGACCCTTTTATTAAGATCGTGGGCTGGACCAGAGCGTACTGGGAAGGAAGAAGACAATGGATCTGGGAGAAGTACACGGAAGCGTTCCCTGCGATAAATGAGATAACTGATGTTGGCTATATACACAAAGGGACGTTCAGCGCTGAGAAGACGATATCTCTTGAGCCAGATATCGTTATAATGTCCAAGAACGACTACGAAAGCGCAAGAGATGACATAAGCAGGCTGGAGCAGGCTGGCATCCCCGCGATCTGTGTGGACTACCATATCCAGACTATCGAAGCGCACACAAAAAGCACTCTAATGCTGGGTTATGTGCTGGGTAAAGAAGAAAGAGCTCAAGATCTGGTGGACTTCTACACAGAGCATGTTGACGAGGTCTACACTCGCATAGAGGGTATAGACAAACCGGAGCCAGAGGTCTACATAGAATGTGGATATAAAGGCACATCCGAATATGGCAATACCTATGGCAACTTTATGTGGGGTGCACTGATTGAGGACTGCGGAGGAATGAACATTGCTGAAGGTGTAATAGAGAAATCTGCACAAATAAATCCTGAATATCTCCTCGATGCCAATCCCGATGTGATAATCATAACCGGCTCATACTGGCCCGCTACCTCTGATTCGATGCGGCTTGGGTATTACGCAGACCCTGACGAATCAAGAGAACTCCTCGATGCTTTTACAGATCGTCCGGGCTGGGATACACTCGATGCAGTGAATAATAATAAGGTCTACAGCATCCATCATGGACTCTCAAGACACATCCATGACTTTGTAGCTGTGCAGTACTTTGCTAAATGCTTCTATCCAGAGGAATTCGAGGATCTGGACCCGGAAGAAGACTTGAAAGAGTTTCACGAGCTGTTCATGCCAGTGGAATACAGTGGTGTCTGGATGTTGTCTATTGTAGAATAGAGAGTGAACGCTCTCTATTTTTTATTTTTACATTTCCTGTGGTGGAACGAATAAGATATGAAAGCAGATGAATTATATAGGAAAATAACCTGGCGGAAATACGTCCTGCTTCTTTCGTTCGCAGTTACTTGTATCATAACCCTCATAATAGACATCTCTACAGGACCTGCACAGCTCCCGATCTTAGAGGTATTCAAAGCGATCATATCACCGGGTCAGAGCGACCCTACCACCCATGTCATAGTCTGGATAATACGATTACCGATGGCTCTGATGGCGATATCTGTCGGCGCTTCACTCGCCATAGCGGGTGCTGAGATGCAGACGATACTTGACAACCCCCTGGCAAGCCCTTACACGCTTGGTGTGTCATCAGCTGCTGGATTTGGTGCTGCACTGGCTCTGGTTCTTGGCGTGGGTATAATTCCCAATGCAGAGACTTTTCTCATCCCCTTAAACGCATTTTTCTTCTCGATGCTTGCCTGTCTTTTGATATTCTTCATCAGCAAGATGAAAGGGGTGAGCACTGAGACGATGGTGCTTGCCGGGATCGCTCTCCTCTTCATGTTCAACTCCCTGCTTGCACTGCTACAGTACCTTGCATCAGAGGACGAGTTGCAGGCGGTAGTCTTCTGGCTATTCGGAAGTCTTCTGAAAGCCACCTGGCCAAAACTGGGCATTGCTACTTCGGTTTTGCTGATCACAACCCCACTACTTCTCAGGGATGCCTGGAAGCTTACTGCTCTTCGACTTGGAGATGAGAAGGCAAAGAGTCTCGGGATCAATGTTGAAAGACTTAGGTTGAAGGCATTTGTGTGGATATCTGTCCTTGCGGCTGCTGCCGTCTGCTTTGTCGGAACGATAGGCTTCATAGGTCTTGTGGGACCGCATATTGCAAGGATGTTTGTAGGAGAGGATCAGAGGTTCTTTTTACCCATGTCGGCTTTTGCAGGCGCTGCTCTGCTCTCTGCAGCGTCAATAGGCAGTAAAGTAATCATTCCCGGCGCCATCTTCCCGATAGGAATTGTCACTTCCTTTATCGGTGTGCCATTCTTTCTCGCTTTGATCCTGCTAAAAAGGAGGGGGTTCTGGTAGGATGAGGCTTGAGATAGAGGATTTGAGGTTTAAATACGGTTCCAAGCCAGTTCTGGAAGGTATAGAGATGCAAGCCATGCCAGGAGAGATTACTGCCATAATCGGTCCAAACGCTGCTGGAAAGACCACACTTCTCAAGTGCATAGCAGGACTGTTGAAATCAGAAGGAAAGATCATGCTTAATGGGAGAGAGGTGAAGAGTTTCAAGAAAGATGAGATCAAAGAGTATATGAGCTACTTGCCCCAGGAGAGCTTCAGTCACGCGGTATTAACGGTTTTTGAAGCGGTTCTTTTAGGGAGACTACACTCCCTGTCGTGGAGGGTAAGCGATGATGATCTCATGCTCGTTTCGAACATACTTGAAGATCTGGAGATCGATGATCTGGCACTGAGGTATCTGAACGAGTTGAGCGGCGGGCAGAAGCAGATGGTCTCGATAGCCCAATCGCTTGTCAGGGAGCCAAAAATTCTTCTGATGGACGAGCCAACGAGCAGCCTGGACCTTCAACACCAACTGGAGGTCATTGACCTGATACGTGATGTGACGGTAGAGCGGGGAATCACCACGCTCATTGCGTTGCACGACCTCAATCTGGCGGCAAGATATGCTAGCAGGTTTGTTGTTATGCACAATGGATCGGTTTACGCATCAGGAGAGCCGGCATTTGTCCTGACTTCTGAGACGGTACGACACATCTACGGTGTAAATTCGACGGTTTATATCGATGGCGACGGGATACCGCAGATAACTCCTAAGAGTTCTGTCAGGCAGAGGGCACGTCGGAATAGATCGAGGTGAGAAGATGGAGAAAGAAGGTATCAATGTCAAGAAGATCATGGCTGAAGAGAGATGGAATAAGAGAAATGCCAGAGCTTACGATAGGTTTCTGAAGATAACACCCAAAGATGAGGGACAGTTCTGGGAGGATGCCCTTGTCGAGGCATCAATGAATAAGGATGTAACTATCCTCGATCTGGGAACTGGCACTGGTTTTCTCGCAAGAATTGTACTTAAACATGATTTCAACGTTATTGGCTTGGATATTTCGGAGGACATGCTTGCGGTAGCGAAGAAGAAAGCACCAGACGCAACTCTTGTCCGTGGAGACGCTGAGAGGATACCGTTAAAAGATGATTCCGTAGACCTCATCGTCAGCAGGTGGGTTCTATGGACACTCCCGCACCCAGGCAGCGCTCTTGAAGAGGTCGTGAGAGTCTTAAAACCAGATGGAAGAGTCATACTGTGCGATAGCGACACAAAGAACGCTCTGAAACCAGGTACTTCTACCATCCCCGGAGGATTCAGAAGTTTTTTGATGGATGTAGTGATCGGATGGCGGCTCCCTACATGGAAGCGGGTGTATAAAAAGATGGACCCACACCTGCCGAGATGGGGTCATGAAGAGATCAGTTGCAAGTTGAGAGAACTTGGTGTAGAGGAGACAAGAGTCGTTTATAGAATCAATAAAAGAAGGTCTCTCCTGCACAGACTTATCTCACATTCCGGATTGGAACAATTTATCGTTATTTTCAGTAATAAAAGGTGATCATGGATGCAAGAGCTGAATTGGGAACAACTCTGGATAGAGAGGTTCGAAGAGAGCAGGCAGACGATGCGGGATGGGAAGGACGTCGATTCCGAATACTGGAGCAAGAAAGCAGCGAGTTATTCAGACAGTCAGATAACGAACAACTTCGAGTATGCCAGGGCGGTAGTGCAGGCACTCCATGAAGTGATAATCCCGGAGTCATATCTGGCTTTCAAAGATATAGTGAAAAACACGATCAATCAACCCAATAAATGTATGACTTATCAAAACTTATACTATCTTGCTATCAATTTACCTAATGTCAAGTCAACCATACAATATCGCTAGATATATTATCTGACACTGTTCCATTTCCCAGTTATTTTTAAGACGCAGATTTACACTGATTTACGCAGATTTAAGGTTGCATCTGCATAAATCAG
>Ga0255371_10066_pt2 | contig 17630 bp, 11 predicted proteins | sample ANMaggSSYBR01I12_FD_182097 | JGI IMG/M metagenome (GOLD analysis project Ga0255371, IMG submission 182097) | Sediment cell enrichment communities from methane seep in Santa Monica Basin, California, United Staets - ANME aggregate JGI... | ecosystem: Environmental > Aquatic > Marine > Cold seeps >...
TGGAGAAAGATTTAAAAAGATAAGCGCAAAGTTTGGCCTGGAAGTCATAGCTTTAGATTATGAATGGGGCGATACAGCAGATCCTGAAGATATAAGAAAGGAACTTGATAGGAACAGCGACATAAAGGGTGTAATGGCACAGCTTAGCGAGACATCGACTGGAGCGCTAAATGATATAAAGGCTATGGGAAGTATTGTAAAGGATTATCCAGCTATCTTTATAGTTGATGCAATAAGCGGACTGGTGGCATCAGATCTGGAAACTGATAAATGGCATCTCGATATAGTCATAGGAGGTTCGCAAAAAGGATTGAGTGCGCCTACCGGAGCTGCATTTATAAGCATCAGTGATAAAGCCTGGAAACTTATTGAAAAGTCTGATATCCCTAAATTTTATTTTGACCTTAAAGCAGCCATGGCAGCTATGGAAAAAAAGCCTCCACAGACTCCATGGACACCGGGCATTTCAATAATAGTGGCTATGAATAAGGCACTGGACCAGCTTTTTGAAGAAGGCATGGACAATGCTTTTAAAAGACATATGGTCCTTACGAAGGCTGCATGGGCAGGAGCCGAAGCTCTTGGACTTGAACTGCTTGTAACCGCACCTGAGAAGAGAGGGTTCTCTACTACTGCTATAAAAGTACCTGAGAATATTGATGGCAAGGAACTTGCAAAGACCATGAGGGTAAAATATGGAGTGACTATTGCGGGCGGACAGGGAAAGCTTGCAGGTAAAATAATAAGAATAGGGCATATCGGATATGTCGGGATGTTCGACATCGTAATGGCTTTCTCCGCGCTTGAAATGGCTCTTGCTGATCTGGGATATAAATTCGAGACAGGTGCGGGAGTAAGCGGGGTGCAGAAAGTATTTATGCAAAATAATTATCTTAATATTTAGGAATGGACCAAAAAAACATGAATGATATTAAAAAGAAAGTACTGATAACTGACGGGCTTGCTGATGAAGCCATAAAAATATTAGAAGAACATTTTACCGTGGTAGAGGAAAAAGGTATTTCTCCTGAGAAATTAAAGGAAATGATCCCGGATTATAATGCCCTTATAATAAGAAGCTCGACGAGACCCGATGCGGGCATAATCGGAAATGCCGACAATATGGAGATAATCGGCAGAGCGGGCATAGGTGTGGATAATGTTGATCTTGAAGCTGCTACAAAAAAGGGAATAATAGTTGTAAATGCACCTACAAGCAATGCTGTCACTGTAGCAGAGCATACTATTGCGTTGATGCTGGCGCTGGTACGCAGGATACCAGGAGCTAATTCTTCCCTTAAGGGCGGCAAGTGGGAAAAATCAAAATTCAAAGGGAACGAGATCGATGGAAAGACCCTTGGTATTATAGGCTACGGACAGATAGGCGGGCTGGTTGCCAAAAAGGTCATAGGGCTTGGAATGAAAGTTATCGCATATGACCCATTTGTCTCAGAGGAGCGTTTTAAGCAGCTTGGAATAGTAAAAGCAGGCAAACTTGAAGACATATACAGGGAGGCAGATTTTATTTCCATCCATCTGCCAAAAAATAAAGATACGGTAGGAATGTTTGATAGGAAGCAGTTTGATAAGATGAAAAAAGGCACAATAATATTAAATGTAGCCAGGGGCGGGATAATAGTAGAAAAAGATCTGGCTGAAGCTATAAAAGATGGCCAGATAGGCGGCGCGGCGCTTGATGTATATGAGAAGGAACCCTGCATCGAATCACCTGTATTTGGTCTGGAAGAAGTTATTTGTACGCCGCATCTGGGAGCTTCTACTATTGAAGCACAGAGCCGGGCCGGTACCATAATAGCGGAACAGGTAGTAGAGGTCCTCAATGGGGGTACGCCGGTTTTCCCGGTAAATGCTCCTGTAATAAGACCTGAGCAGATGGAGGTCCTTTCGCCGTTCTTCAAGCTTGCTGAGAATATGGGCAGCCTTTTTATTAATATGTTTGAAGGCAATCTAAATAAAATCAGCATAGGCTATCATGGAAAAGTATCGGAATATGATGTAAGGGTCCTGACCTCGATGACACTTATGAAAATAATGGAGAAGCACTCTGCTGAAAATGTGAATATGGTAAATGTGGATCTGGTGGCAAAAGAAGCCGGACTAAAAATAATGGTAGAAAAGAGCAGCGAGTCAAGTGATTATGTAAACTTGATGACAATAAAGGGCATGGGTCCGGAAAGCGAGCTTTCAATCTCAGGTACGATAACCGGCAAAAAAAATATCCCCAGATTTATAGCAATAGATAAATTTGAAATAGATATGGTGCCATCAGAACATATGGCTTTTATAAAATACAAAGATGTACCCGGCCAGATAGGAAAGATAGGTACCGAATTTGGAAAGCTAAATGTAAATATAGCTGCTATGCATGTGGGACGAAAGAAGATGAGCGGGGATGCGGTAATGGGCCTGAATCTTGATAGCGAGATAACAAATGAGATGGCAGAAGATTTTAAAAGATCTTCCGGCTTAAAGAATATTAAGATTGTAAACCTGTATTAGAAATGAAATCAATATGGAAAATAAGATTTATATATTTGATACTACGCTTCGGGATGGCGAACAGGCACCCGGCATTCATTTGAATGTAAGGGAAAAACTTGAGATAGCGGAGCAATTATCACGGTTGAATGTGGATATAATCGAGGCAGGTTTTCCTATTTCTTCGGCCAGTGATTTTGAATCTGTAAAAAAAGTATCAAAAAAAATAAGGGACAGGGCAGTAGCTGCCCTTGCGAGAGCAAATGATAAGGATATAGATGCAGCAGGAGAAGCACTGAGAGGAGCAGCAAATCCAGTTATACATACTTTTATCTCGTCTTCTGATATCCATCTCAAACATCAATTCCATAAGACCAGGCAGGAAGCTCTTGAGATGACCGGCAGAGCAGTCAAAAGAAGCAGGAAGTACACTGACATAGTAGAATTTTCCGCAATGGATGCTACAAGAAGCGATAGGGATTTTCTCTGCAGGATGTTTGAAGAGGCGATCAAGAACGGAGCACGTGTTATAAATGTACCTGATACTGTCGGATATGCCCTGCCGGCAGAATTTTCACGTCTTATTGACTATATATATGCCAATGTAAGCGGTATAGAAGATGTCATAGTCAGTGTGCACTGCCACAATGATCTGGGACTTGCTGTTGCCAATTCTCTTATGGCTGCGGAGCATGGAGCCCGGCAGATAGAATGTGCTGTAAACGGAATAGGAGAAAGAGCCGGAAATGCTTCTATTGAAGAAGTTGCCATGATAATCGATACCCGGGGAAGGGACCTGGGTTTAAATACAGATATAAGGACAAGGGAAATAGTCAGGACCAGCAATCTGGTAAAGTCGCTTACAGGCTATGTGATAGCTCCAAATAAGGCTATTGTAGGGAAAAATGCATTTGCCCATGAGGCAGGCATACATCAGGATGGTATGTTAAAAGATAGATCCACATATGAGATCATAAAGCCGGAAGATATTGGTCTGGCCAGGTCCAGTCTTATACTTGGAAAACATTCAGGAAGGCATGCTTTTAAGAAAAGGCTCCTGGAGCTGGATATTAAGCTCAGTGAAGAAGATCTTGAAAAGGCTTTTAAGAGATTTAAGGACCTTGCTGAAAAGAAGGGAGCAATAAATGAATATGATCTGAGAGCCATTGTCACAGATGAGATAAGAGAAGTGGATAAGTATTATATTCTTGAAGAATATAAGGTCAGTAGCGGCTCAGATATTACTGCGTGTTCAGAGGTAAGGATCACAGTAGACGGAGATGAAAAACAGGCTTCAGCCAAAGGGGATGGACCCATTGATGCATCATTTAAGGCGATCGACAAGATAATAGGAATAAAGATAGTACTTGTCGAGTATAATATTGAAGCAGTCTCGGAAGGGAAAGATGCTATCGGCCAGGTAAAGATAATCGCAAGCGCAAATGAAAATGAAGTAATGGGCAGTGGTATTTCTACTGATATAGTAGAGGCCAGTATAAAGGCATACATAGATGCCGCCAATAGGTTAAGGGCTACCGCAAAAGGATCTAAAGGATAAAGGGGAGACTTAAATTGAAGGATACAAATAGACCACAGACAATAGCACAGAAAATACTGGCGGCACATTCAGGAAGAGAATATGTCGATACTGGAGAAATAATAAATGCATCAGTCGATATAGTCCTTGGTAATGATATAACGATGCCTCTGGCTATTGAGGAGTTTAAGAAGATAGGCGCCAAAAAGGTTTTTGACCGCAGTAAAATAGTCATGGTGCCTGATCATTTCACACCAAATAAAGATATAAAATCTGCAGAGCAGTGCAAGGTCCTGAGGGATTTTGCAGGCCAGCAGGATATAATTAATTATTTTGAGATAGGCGAAATGGGTATAGAGCATGCACTTCTTCCTGAGAAGGGGCTCGTACTTCCTGGCGAACTAGTGATAGGCGCTGATTCCCATACATGTACATATGGAGCGCTGGGCGCTGCTTCAACAGGCGTGGGAAGCACTGATGCCGCTGTTGCAATGGCCACCGGAAAAGCATGGTTTATGGTTCCCAAAACATTAAAGTTCGTATATAAGAATGTTTCTGGACCCTGGATAACGGGGAAAGATCTAATCCTGTATACAATCGGGATGATAGGGGTGGATGGAGCCCTTTATATGTCAATGGAATTTTCCGGTCCAGCAATAGGCAGCCTTTCTATGGATTCAAGATTTGCAATGGCCAATATGGCCATAGAGGCAGGGGGAAAATTCGGACTATTTGAGGTCGACGGGAAGACTATAGAATATGTAAGATCAAAGGGAAAAACACAGTATAGTATCTTTAAAAGTGATGAAAACGCCCGGTACGAAAAGGTCTTTGAGATAGACTGTTCAAAAATAAAGCTTCAAGTAGCTTTTCCGCATCTGCCCTCCAATGCCAGGGATGCATCTGATGCCGGAGATATCATCATAGACCAGGTAGTAATAGGTTCATGCACAAATGGAAGGATGGAAGACCTCAAAATGGCTGCAGGGATATTAAAGGGCAGAAAAACAAATAAGAGGCTAAGGACAATAATCATACCAGCAACACAAAAAATTTATCTTGAAGCTATGAAAGCCGGCCTTTTGGAGATCTTTATCGAAGCAGGATGTGTCGTGAGTACACCTACCTGCGGACCATGCCTGGGTGGACATATGGGCATACTTGCCGAAGGTGAAAGAGCGGTTGCAACCACTAATAGGAATTTTGTCGGAAGGATGGGACATCCAAAAAGCGAAGTATATCTAAGCGGACCTGCAGTAGCTGCAGCCTCTGCAATAACAGGAAGAATATCAATACCGGAGGAGGTTTTATCATGATCATCAAAGGCAGGGTAATAAAATATGGAGATAATGTGGATACAGATGTGATAATCCCTGCCAGATATCTTAATACCATTGATGAGACCGAACTGGCTTCCCATTGCTTTGAGGTCCTGGACGAGGATTTTAAGGATAAAATAAAGGACAGGAAGATTATTGTAGGCGGTGAGAATTTTGGCTGCGGTTCCTCAAGGGAGCACGCTCCTATAGCTATTAAGGCAAGCGGAATAAAAGCAATAATCGCAGGTTCATTTGCCAGGATATTCTATCGTAATGCCATTAATATAGGACTGCCTGTGATAGTAAGCAACGAGGCAAGCAAGGTAATTAAGGACAAAGATGATCTGGAAATAGATCTGGATAATGGAGAGATAAGTGATCTTACTGGCAAAAAGACCTTTAAGGTACCACCGCTGCCGGATTTTATACAAAAAGTCATATCCAGCGGAGGATATATCGAATTTACAAAAGCCCGTCTTGCAGGGAAGAGGTGACGGGACCGTCTGTATACTAAAAAACATTAGACCTATATCTGGAGAGCAAAATGGTAAAAGATAATTTAAAAAATAAAATATATATACTGGATACTACTTTAAGGGATGGGACGCAGAGGGCCGATATCTCATTTTCTGTAAAAGATAAGCTGGAGCTGATCGAACGTTTTGATAATATGGGTATAGACTATATTGAAGTCGGCTTTCCGGCATCAAATCCCAAGGAGATGCAGCTTTTTGATAAGCTGAAGTCAATTAAATGCAAACATTCAAAGATAATGGCCTTTGGCATGACCAGATATAAGGATAGTGCTGTGGAAAAGGACAGTAATCTGGAAGTGCTTATAAACTCCGGAGCAGATGGGGTCTCTGTTGTAGGAAAATCTTCGGTATTACACGTAAAGAAAGTAATAGAGACCACTCTGGATAATAATCTGGCCATGATATCCAATACGATCAAATATCTAAAAAAACATTTTGGTGAAGTTCATTTCGATGCGGAACATTTTTTTGATGGCTTTAAAGAAAACCCGGAATATGCAATGAAGACCCTTGAAGCAGCAGCAGATGCGGGAGCAGATTTTATTTGTATCTGTGATACAAATGGAGGCATACTTCCAATGGATGCGGGCCGTATTGTAGAAAAAGTAAAAAGCAAGGTAGATACGCCTATTGGCGCTCATTTTCATAATGACAGCAGCTGTGCTGATGCAAATAGTATAATAGCTGTAGAAAAAGGTGCAATTATGGTGCAGGGCACCGTAAACGGCTATGGCGAAAGATGTGGAAATGCGGATCTATGTACAGTGATCCCGAATCTTGAAATAAAAATGGGAAAGACATGCCTCGGGGAAGGCAATCTGAAACATATAACCAGCCTGTCACGCTATGTCAGCGAGATCGCGAATCAGATAGCTGATAATCATCAACCATTTGTGGGCCGTAATGCTTTTGCGCATAAGGGAGGCATGCATGCCAGCGGAGTAAGCAAGATATCCAAAGCTTTTGAACATATAGAACCCGGACTTGTAGGAAATACAAGGAAGATATTGATATCGGAGCTGTCGGGTAAAAAATCTATAGTCCTCAAGGCCAGGGAACTCGGTATTGACCTTGAAAATGATGCAGAGACCGTTGGAAAGATACTTGGCAGGATACAGGACCTTGAGCATAAGGGATATCAGTTTGAGGCAGCAGATGGAAGTTTTGAGCTGCTGATCGGGGAAGCAGGGGGAAAGAAAAAAGAATTCTTTACCCTGGAAAGCTTCAGGGTATTAAATGAGAAGACAAAAGACGGGACGATGCTGTCAGAAGCTACGGTCAAGGTATGCATAGGTGACAATAGAATAATAGAGACAGCTGAAGGCAATGGTCCAGTCAATGCCCTTGATAGTGCTCTTAGAAATGCCATTAAGAGCTGTTATCCCGGACTTTCCAGCATAGAGCTTACAGACTTTAAGGTAAGGGTACTTAATGCAAAGAAGGGTACAGGTGCAGTAGTAAGGGTCCTGATTGAATCTTCAGATGGTGAAAAGACCTGGGGCACGATAGGAGTCTCTGAGAATGTAATAGAAGCAAGCTGGCAGGCCCTGGAGGATTCAATAATATATGGGCTGATGCACCTGGAGAAGAATAAGGCATAGGATTTATAGAATTAATTTTCCAATAAAAAATAGGATATATATAAAACAATACATCCTATTTTTTATTAATTATTTTGTTTATTTATGCAGAAACAGGTGCTGCTTCCTGGTACTCGGCACTTCCAAAAGCAAGTATAGGAAAAAATATTAAAGATAAGAAAAACAGTCCTGCTGTAAATCCGCCGCTTTTACCAAAATTATTGGATATCCCGATAAGGACGATAATACCAACGATTATATCTGCAATAGGAATAAAGAATAATATTATCATCCATAATGGCTGTCTGGCAACTTCCAGCATTACAATAATATTATAAATAGGTATGATTGCTGCCCAGCCAGGTTTACCAGCTTTTGTAAAGATCTTCCACATAGAGGCGATCATCAAAACCGCAACTGCTATATATATTATTATAGCAAAAGCTCCACCAAGAATACCTGCAATATTACTGATATCTCCATTGTCCATGAAATACTCCTTCCAAATATTAATATTTAAATCATATTATCATCATAAAATATTCTATGCAATAAAAATATTTTATTAAATGTCTAAATTATTTTTTTCTAATTAATAAATGTATTAAAATCAATAGATATCTGCCATGGTCATTATAAAGATTTTGGGTATAAATTTTATGGAACATGTTTTGTTTTTACAGTTCACCGAAGTGCAATTACTAGCAAAGAGCTGTGTACGAAATTTGATATTTTCCATTGCCTAATATTCTTATTTTGAGTAAAATAATCAGGATATTTTATAGATTTGAAATAATACTAATATTTAACAATCAAAATAGGGAGGTATTTAGTGTCTACTTTGATGCTTTTTAGGATAATTCCTTTTATAGGAGCTGCGATCTCTTTGATACTGGCCATAATCTTTGCCAGACTGGTTTCCAAAAAAAGCAGGGGGACAAAAAGGATGATAGAGATATCTGATGCCATATCTGCCGGCAGCAGAGCATATCTTAATCAACAGTTTAAAGTCATGTCAATATTTTTTGTCGTGATAACTGCTCTGCTTGGCGTAATGGTATATTTCGACTATCTGGAGTTTGCATCCATCCCGGCTTTTGCTACAGGGATGATCTTTAGTCTGATCATAGGCTATATAGGCATGTGGATATCTACTTCGGCAAATTCAAGGGTGACTTTTGCAGCCAAAGAAAAGGGCCTTGGAGAAGCAATGAATATTGCCTTTACAGCTGCCTCCTCCTCCGGACTTCTGCTTGCGACTGTGGCTCTGTTTGACACTGCTTTCTGGTTCAATACACTGATCTGGTGGTACGGAAGGCAAGGCGGGGAATTGACTGTGACAATGGATTCTGTGGTAAATATCCTTATCACATTTACAATAGGCGCTTCTTTTGCAGCCTTCTTTATGAGGACAGGCGGGGGAATATTTACAAAAGCAGCAGATATGGGTGCAGATTATGTCGGCAAGGTCGAATCCGGACTCAAGGAAGATGATTATAGAAATCCCGCTACAATAGCAGATAATGTAGGAGACAATGTAGGAGATGTCGGAGGAATGAAGGCTGATGCGCTGGAATCATGGGTAGGTTCCATTATAGCAGCCGAGTTTTTAGGTTTTCTTGCCTTCCAGAATTCACCGCTTATGATGAGATCAGTAATACTTCCCATGATCATAGCAACATCGGGAGCCATTGCATCCATAATAGCGATATTTGTCATCAAGCTTATCGTCTCAAAATATAAAGAAAATGCAACAGTGTCTCTTCTTACGGGAACCACTCTATCAGGACTCCTTATCACAGTACTGGCTATAATAGGATTTTCATTTTTTATAGTAAAATATGTTATAGGAACCGAGTTTAACTTCCTTTTCTACTCTGCGGTCGGCGGGCTTGTGGCGGGATTTTTAATAGGGCTCTTCACGCTACTTTATACAGATTCAAGATATAGGCCGACAAGAAGCATAGCAGAAAGTGCAAAGACAGGTCCCGCTACACTTGTTGTAAACGGTATAGCATATGGCATGGAGTCAACCATACTTCCGGCTCTAACAGTAATAACGGTCATGCTTTTTAGCTTCTATGTCTCAGGAGGGGCGGCTAATTTTAAAATGGGCTTATATGGTGTAGCCATAGCTGCTGTAGCCATGCTTTCGACTTCTCCCTTTGCTATTGCCATAGATGTATATGGACCGATAGCAGATAATGCTGGAGGAATCGCTGAGATGGCTGAGCTTGATCCAAGAGTAAGAAAGACTACAGATAAACTTGATTCTGTAGGTAATACTACTGCTGCTATCGGAAAGGGTCTTTTAATAGGAAGTGCAGCCATTACAGCTCTTGCACTCGGACAGGCATATTTTTCAAAGATCGAGATCCTTACCAGTAGTGTCACACTTGACTTTATGAAGGATCCAAAGATCCTTGCAGGATTATTTGTAGGAGTTTTGCTGCCTTTTCTCTTTGCTTCTCTTCTAATAGGAGCCGTTGGGAAGGCTGCAAATAAGGTAGTCGTCGAAGCGCGCAAACAAATAAAAGGGATCCTCTCCGGAGAGGAAAAAGGTGATCCCAGAGTATTTATTGCGATCGTCACACGTTCTGCCCAGAAGGGGATAATACTTCCGGGCATACTGGTCTTTGTCATACCTGTTTTAATAGGTATACTGCTTGGCCCCGGCGGAGTAATAGCCCTTATAATAGGTACCCTTCTTTCCGGCTTTGCACAGGCTATTTTTATGGCTAATGCAGGCGGAGCCCTTGATAATGCAAAGAAAAAAATCGAAGGAGAAGGAAAGTCCGGGACACCCGAACATGCAGCTGCAGTAGTAGGGGATACTGTGGGAGATCCCTTAAAGGATACTGCGGGACCTTCAATGAATATCCTGATAAAACTGATATCAGTCATATCTATAGAGACTGCAGTTCTCATCGCGGATATGTCAGGGAAATTATTTCATTTTTAATATATAATTATATTTAAATAGTATAGATATTATGCATGTATGGGAGACTATGCATGCATAATAATCGGGACACAGGTATGAACAATCATATTAATAATATTATTGAAGGATTGATGAAAAACTACCGGGGAGGCGGGGTTTCTGACAAAGATTTCCTGGAGCAGATAAAGGACCTGTATTTTGAAGATATCGGATTTGCAAAGATCGATCATCACAGACTGCTGCGCAGAAACTTCCCGGAAGTAGTCTATGGAACAAATAAGACCCCGGAGCAGATACTTGAAATATCAAAGAAGATACTTAAGTTTTCATCGGTACTTATGATAACAAGGACCAATGAACAGGTCTTTAAACTTCTCAAAAAAAAATTAAAGGATACGGTCCTAAGATACTTTTATGGGATCATATACACTCCTCTAAAAGTACCAGAAGATGAATTAAAGGAAGGGGTGACCGTTATATGTGCGGGAACATCTGATATAAATATTGCAGAAGAAGCAGCAATAACTGCATATCTTATGAGTAATAAGGTGAGTAAAATATATGATGTAGGGGTTGCCGGCATACACCGCCTGATAAGTTTTAAGGACCAGCTAAAGAAGTCAAATGTAATAGTCGCAGTAGCAGGTATGGAGGGAGCTCTTCCTGGAGTTGTAGGAGCCATGGTAGATTGTCCCGTTATAGGAGTCCCTACAAGTGTTGGATATGGAGCCAATCTTGGCGGTATCTCCGCGCTCCTTACAATGCTAAATTCATGCAGCCCCGGAGTATCAGTAGTAAATATCGATAATGGATTCGGAGCAGGCTATACAGCTGGTATAATAAACCGGAGTAAAAAGTGATTTTCTGTCAATTGTATCAGGCATATATTTACATCATGGATAAATGTTATTTAATTGATGCTTTTCATATGTGAAATATTAGCCGAGATATATTATAATAAGAAAGAATAATTATAAAAAAGATATAAATAATTTATTATTTACAATATTTAATAATATTATTAAGGCATTTGATATTGTATGGTTGAAATAGATATAAGGGCACAGAGAATAGGCGACATCCTTGTAAATAAAAACCTTATCACTAGCGAGCAGCTCAATGAGACTCTTGAGATCCAGAAGGAGACCGGGGAAAAGCTGGGAGACATCCTCGTCCGGAAGGACTTCATAAACGACAAGACCCTTGTGGACCTGATATCCTTCCAGAGGGGATACGACAGTGTAGACCTAAGCGAAATACAGGATAATATAGATGAGTCCGTCTCCAATCTTATTTCAAAAGATTTTGCCTTCAAGAGAAAGATATTTCTCTTTAAGCTTATAGATGGCACGCTGCATGTAGCCATGACTGATCCCAGGGATATAAATGCGATTGACGAGATAAGGCTATTGACCGGTTATAATGTAAAGCCGTTTATAACCACACAGAAAGATATAGATAATCTAATCAAACTGCATTCTTCTGATGAGTATAATCTGAAGGAAGTCCAGGAGATCATGAAGGATGCTGAACTTACCATTTCTGAAAAATATGAAGAAGATACGGTGGAGAAGAATCCCCTGGTAAAGCTTGCCAACCAGATCATACTCAAGGCAATATCACTCAGAGCCAGTGATGTCCATATTGAACCGCAGGAAAAAAGCTGTACCATCAGATTCAGGGTGGACGGAGTACTTCAAAAAATAAAAGATGTGCCAAAAACTGTACAGCGCCTTCTTATATCACGTTATAAAATAATGGGTGGTCTGGACATTACTGAAAACAGGCTCCCTCAGGATGGCAGGGGTTCTATAAGATTTCAAAGCAGGGTGATAGACCTCAGGTTTGCATCAATACCATCTGTTTATGGTGAGAATATTGCTGTAAGGATATTAGACAGGGATGACAGTGTGTTTAACCTGAATAAGAGCGGGATGCTTCCAGAAGATTTTAAGAAATATGGGCGGGCTATATCCATGCCTCATGGCTCGATCATAATAACGGGACCTACCGGTTCGGGGAAGACAACCACCCTTTATGCGAGCCTTTCTCATATAGCCAGCGTTGAAAAAAAGATATTTACAATAGAGGATCCGGTGGAATACAGGTTTCCAGACATAATCCAGGTACAGGTAAACCGTAAAATAAATATGGATTTTTCAAGGGGACTGCGTTCTATGTTAAGAAGCGACCCTGATATAATAATGGTCGGCGAGATAAGGGATCTTGAAACAGCAAAAATCGCTATGGAAGCTTCAATAACAGGACACCTTGTATTGACCACTTTGCATACTAATGATGCCCCATCAAGTCTGACAAGGCTATTGGAGATGGGTATCGAGTCATATATGATATCATCTGCAGTCAAATGCATAGTCGCCCAGAGACTAGTCAGAAGGCTCTGTGAGAATTGTAAAAAAGAAGTAGATATATCCAGTATCCCGTTGGGAGAAGAAATAAAAGCGATGCTTAAGGGAAAGAAAATATTTAAAAATGTTGGATGCAATAGGTGTAATAATACCGGTTATTATGGCAGGATAGGCATCTATTCGGTCATGATGGTGTCGAAAAAAATAAGAGAGATGCTGCTTGAGCGCAGCAGTACGGATGCAATAAAAGAAACAGCAAGAGAAGAAGGCATGAGAACGCTTCTGGAGGCAGGCGCAGAAAAGGTAGCAGCAGGTGTGACCTCTCTTGATGAGATGTACAGAGTAGTGCTCTAAATTAATATAGATAGATCGGACCGCGTATTGATATGGATAAAGACAATTTTGTACACCTGCATGTCCACAGTGAATATTCACTGCTTGACGGGGCCGCAAGAATAAAAGGCCTGGTCAAGAAAGCTGTAGAGCTGGGAATGCCGGCAGTGGCACTTACTGACCATGGCGTTATGTATGGTGTAGTGGATTTTTTCCGGACAGCAAAAGCAGCCGGAATAAAACCAATAATCGGGTGCGAAATGTATATGGCACCAGGAAGCCGTTTTACAAAACAGCTCACCAAAAACAAACGCGAGGAAAAGCCTTATCATCTCACACTGCTTGCCAGGAACAATAAAGGCTATCAAAATCTTATGAGACTTGCCAGTTTTGGTTTTCTGGAAGGTTTTTACTATAAACCAAGGATAGACAAAGAGATCCTGAAAGAATATGGTGATGGACTGATAGCTCTAAGCGGTTGTATTGCGGGAGAAATACCAAGGCATATAATAGCAGGTAGGACCGATCTGGCCGAAAAATCGCTGGAAGAGTTTATTGATATATTTGGAAAAGATAATTTCTATCTGGAGATCCAGGATTCAGGAATACCGGAACAAAAAATTGTAAATGAGAAAATGATAGGACTTTCAAAGAAATACGCGATTCCTATTGTAGCTACAAATGATGTGCATTATCTCGAAAAGGAAGACAGCAGGTTTCACGATGTCCTGTTATGTATACAGACAGGTTCGACTATCAATGAGACAGAACGCTTGAAGTTTTCAACGGACCAATATTATTTTAAGGACCTTAAGGAAATGAAGGACCTTTTCTCCGGGCAGGAAGAAGCAATTAGAAATACGGTGGAAATAGCGCAGCGGTGCAATGTAGAGATAGAACTGGGAATGAACCTCCTACCTTCCTTTGAAACCCCTGATGGTCTATCACCGAACCAGTATCTGGAGAAATTATGCACGGAGGGAGTTAAAAATAGATATGGTAAAATATCTGATGAAATAGATGCGAGACTGAAAAAAGAACTTAAAGTAATAGAAAAAATGGGATTTGCCCAGTACTTCCTTATTGTATGGGATTTTGTCCATTTTGCTAAAAAAAATAATATAAGAGTAGGTCCGGGAAGAGGATCTGCAGCAGGAAGCATCGTATCCTATTGTCTGGGCATTACTGATATAGAACCATTAAAGTATGGGCTTCTTTTTGAACGTTTTTTGAACGAAGAAAGAAGAAGCATGCCTGACATAGATATTGATTTTTGTTATGAGAAGAGAAGCCAGGTAATAAAATATGTTACAGAGAAATACGGGGAAAAAAGAGTCGCTCAGCTCATAACTTTCGGGACTATGGCTGCGAGACAGGCAATAAGGGATGCAGGCAGGGTAATGGAGATACCATATGCTGAGGTTGACAGAGTGGCAAAGATGATACCTATGGAGCTTAATGTCACGATCAAGGATTCATTGAATATGGCTCCTGAACTGAAAGAAGTGTATGAGAACGACTCCCGGATCAAAGATGTGATAGATATGGCAATATCGCTTGAGGGGATAGCGAGGCAGGATTCCATCCATGCAGCAGGAGTAGTCATATCAGCAGAGGACCTTTATAATTATACGCCTATCCAGAAGGAAGGCGATAGCGATATTGTCACCCAGTACAAGATGGAGGATATCCAGGAAATAGGACTTCTAAAAGTGGATTTTCTCGGACTTAGGACCCTCTCACTTATTGATAAATGCCTGTTTCTAATAAAAAAGACAGAAAATATCAATATAGATGCAAACACTATCAGTCTTAAAGATGAAAAAACCTATGAGATGCTTTCCAGAGGAGACTGTCTCGGTGTATTTCAACTCGAAAGCTCGGGTATGAGAGAGCTTGTAGTGAATCTAAATCCTTCCAGATTTGAGGACCTGATAGCCCTTCTGGCACTTTATAGACCGGGACCACTTCAGAGCGGGATGGTCAATGATTTTGTAGAAAGTAAAAATGGAAGAAAAGAGATCAGTTATCCGCATCCAAGTTTAAAACCGATACTTGAAGATACTTATGGGATCATACTCTATCAGGAACAGGTGATGGGAATAGCATCCGAGCTTGCCGGATTTTCTATGTCTGAAGCAGATATTCTCAGGGGTGCGATCAGCAAGAAAAAAAGGAAACTGCTTGGAAAACAGAGACAGAAATTCATTGATGGCGCAAAGAAAAAAGGAATAGATGAAGAGGTGTCGGCAAATATTTTCCAGCTTATAAATCATTTTGCTGAATACGGATTTAATAAATCCCATAGTGCCGCATATGCCATGATATCCTATCAGACAGCATATCTTAAGGCTAATTTTCCGGTGCAGTTTATGGCTGCTATCCTCAGTATAAGGATGGGTAATCAGGAAAAAGTTGCACAATATGTGCATGATACCAGGAGGATGGGGATAGTAGTGCTGCCTCCAGATATAAATGAGAGCTTTGCAGATTTTACGGTTGTAGATGATGCTATACGCTTCGGGCTCTCAGCAATAAAAAATGTTGGTATCAATGTCATAGAAAGTATTGAAAATGAAAGAAAGAACGGGGGAAGATTTAAGGATTTTATAGATTTTTGTGAACGTGTAGAGAGTACTGTCCTTAATCGGAAGACTCTTGAGAGTTTCATAAAGACCGGTACATTTGATTCCCTGGGCCAGAGCAGGAAGTTTCTTTTTGATAATTTTGAAAAGATAACTGAAGAGATCTTAAAAATTAGAAAAGAGAGGGACAGAGGGCAATTTTCTCTTTTTGAAAATGATAAAGACTTTCAGAAGAAGATGATGTTTAATGGCAGTCCACAGGACGGCGGACAGAAAGATGAATACACTTCCAAACAATTATTGAATTTTGAAAAGGAAATGCTCGGATTATATATATCAGGACATCCATTGCTGGAGTATGAGAGGACTCTGTCAAAATTTAATACCATATCCAGCCTTAGCAATATGGATGATAAAGCGACAGTAAATGTAGGGGGGATAATAACAGGGATAAAAACGATATATACAAAGAAGGATCAGCAGATGTGCTTTGTCGATTTTGAGGATATTGAAAGTAGTCTTGAAATAGTAGTATTTCCCAATGTGATGGAAAAATACAGGGAATATATTGTAGAAGACAGGATAGTAAAGATAAAGGGAAAACTCGATAAAAAAGAGGATCAGATAAAGCTTCTTGCAAATGAGATAAAAGAACTGCACAAGGATGAGGAGTCCATAACTGTTAAGGGGACTGATCCGGAAGAAAGAATAATTTTCTCGGTAGGAAGAAAATATCTGGATAAAGATATGATTAATGAATTTTACGATCTTATAAAGAAAAATCCAGGCGGATATATGATAGAATTTAAAGTAGTATCTGATAATGGAGATGATCCTGAAATAAAATACGATCTTCCGGTAGATTTCAGGATCAGCGGGAAGATAGGCCTTCTTAAAAATATTGAAGCTATTTTTAATGGGAAGATCACCTGGCTCAAAACCGGTCTATCAGAAAATATTAAAAAATAATGCAGGGGAGACAATATGAAAGATCTAAAATTTGCGGTCCTTGGGGCGGGCCACGGCGGGAAGGCGCTGGCTGCTCATCTTGCAATAAAGGGCTTTTCTGTAAATCTATATAATAGGACACTTTCAAGGATAAAGCCCATAATCAAAATGAAGGGAATAGAGCTTGAAGGCGAGATCAAAGGTTTTGGCCGTCTTGATATCGTAACTGATAATATAGAAAGTGTCATAGATGGCGCAGATATAATAATGGTAGTTGTTCCTGCCAATGGACACAGGCCGATCGCAAGTAGTATTGCTCCTTTTCTAAAGGATGGGCAGATAGTCGTCCTTAATCCCGGAAGGACCTGTGGTGCACTTGAGTTTTTGCAGGTACTGCTGGAAAATGGTAATAAAAGTGATGTAATAATATCGGAAACACAGACTTTCATATATGCCAGCAGGGGCATGGGTCCGGCAACAGCAAAGATATTCAGGATAAAACAGGCCATACCGGTCGCTTCCATACCTTCTGAAAAAAATAGCGAAGTAGTCAGGAAACTAAATGCAGCTTTCCCCGAATTTATATCAGCATCGAATGTGATCGAGACAAGCTTTAATAATATGGGGGCAGTTTTTCATCCTTCGATCACAATACTGAATGCATCAAGAATAGAATCTACTCTGGGAAATTTTCAATTCTATATCGAAGGTGTCACACAATCCGTAGCCAGGGTGCTTGAATCTGTGGACCAGGAAAGGGTAGATGTAGCAGAAGCATTAAAATGTGAGAATACCTATAGTGCCATAGACTGGCTGTCAATGGCATATAATGTAGTCGAGGATAGTTTGTTTGATGCCATACACAGTAATCCCGGATATGTAGGCATAATGGCTCCGCGCACCACTAATGTCCGATATATAACTGAAGATGTACCCATGAGCCTGGTCCCGATATCAGAATTTGGGAAGCAGGCAGGCGT